>ENA-UOOI01002330-UOOI01002330.1-fermentation-metagenome-genome-assembly--contig:-NODE-2330-length-16801-cov-8.970142_pt1 | contig 16801 bp, 19 predicted proteins | sample MGYA00245779_ERZ724027 | MGnify/ENA primary metagenome ERZ724027 (study PRJEB28704, sample SAMN03018318) | fermentation metagenome | biome: anthropogenic terrestrial biome; feature: soil; material...
GCCTCCCGTCAATAGAGCACGACCGTGCCGTTCTTGACGGCGCAGCGGCACTCGTAGCTTTCCTGTTTGCCGGTCCGCGCGTCGAAGACGGAATTGAATTCGAACGAATCCTTTTCGTCGGAAAGCACATAGCGCGCGATGATGAACCGGTCGTCCACGCAGGTGACGAATTTGCCGAGGTCGCCGGGGTAGCGCGCATGCACGCTGGAATTCAGAACGCCCGTCACCTCGCAGGACCCGTCGCCCTCGGTGACGCGGTAGGCGCGCCCCTCCTGCGGGTCGATGCTGAAAACCGCGTCCTTCTCGTCCCGCCCGAGGGTCAGCGTCGCGGCCACCGATTTCCGGCCGGTCTGCTTGTCGAGCGCGCACAGCCGCTGGTCGCCGGTGGGGAAATACCGCGCGCGGAAATACACGTTTCCCTCGTCCATGCCCACATAGCGGACCAGGCCGCTGGTCCCGGCGCTGAGGATCAGCTCCAGCGGCACGCGTTCCTCCCCGGCCTTGACGGACACGACGAAATCGAGCAGCGGACACAGCCAGACGTTGTCGTTGATATTGTCGCCGAGCCAGCGCATGTCGCGGAAGCATTTGAGCTTTTCCTCTTCGCTGCCGTGGGGCTGCAGCACGAGGAGCTGCCGTTCGCCGTTCACGTCGTATGTAACGAGGCTGTTCGAGTCGGCGCTGCAGACGCGCGGGTCGCGCGCGTAATAATATTTCCCCTCGTCCAGATCGTACAGGTACGCCACGCGGGAAAATCCGGTCAGCTTTTTGTATTCGCGGAACAGCCGCCGGTGGCGCTCGTTCGCGGCCGTGTAAAGGATCACATGGCTTTCGTCCAGCGCGCGGCAGTCGGCGAAAGCGCCGATGAAATTCAGCTTCGCAAAATTTTTTTCCTCGCCGGTGAGCTTGTCCAGGCGCAGGATCCAGACCGTGCTCTCCCCGCATTCCATCACGATGACGATGTCCGACGGAAAGCTGAAAAAATGCTGCACATAGGCCGGATTCGTGAGAAAATAATTTGCGATGATGCGCTCGCGATGCGCGACGCGGTTATATTCGAGAAGGAACAGGCTGTTGTGCCCCTCTTCGATCTTCTCTTCGGCATAATAGATCTTCTCGTCGCCGATTTCGATCAGCGAAACGTTGCTGCTGGTGAAAAGATTTCTCAAATCGACAACCTTCACCGCTTCCACCTCCGATCCTTCCCGATGCATCCATTATAGCAAAAGCGCGCGGAAATTCCAATGCCCCCGATTTCCGCGGACCGTCGGGACCGGAACCCGCGGATCCGTGCTATAATGGAATCCGGAAAGGGGAAGCGTCATGCATGTATCGAAAAACGATTCCGTCATGGAGGTCGATCTTCACGGCCTGACCGCGGAGGACGCCAAAAGGCGCCTCGAGCATCTGCTCTCGAACGCCGGGCCGGCCGTCCGGGAAATCCGCGTCGTCCACGGCTACAACGGCGGGCACGCGCTGCGCGACATGGTGCGCGTGCGCCTCAAGCACCCGCGCATCGAGGCGAAGCTCCTGACGCTGAACCCCGGCGAAACGAGACTGATCCTGAAAAAGCCGTGAGCTTTGGGGAGGCGTTCGGTGAAACTGAGCGAACCCCGCCGTTCCGTTCCGCCGATTCTCCCCGCGGCCGCGGCGCTCCTCTGCGCGGCGGTTCTGGCCGTTCTCTGGCTGCGGTCCGGTTCCATCCCGGAAAAGGACGGGCCCTCCGCGGCCCGGTCCGCGCCGGAACGGACCTATTCCGCGGAGGAATTCGGGATCGAAACCGTCCGCAGCCCGTGCGATTTCAACCGGAACGGAACCGACGACTATACGGACTTTCTGCTCGGCGCCCGGAAGGACGCCGAAAATAAGCCGGTCTACGACAATTCCTGCTATCGGGGCGGGTATCCGCCCGACGGCCGGGGCGCGTGCACGGACGTGATCTGGCGCGCGTTCCGGAACGCCGGATACTGCCTCAAGAATATGGCGGACCGCGATATCGCGGGAAACAAAAACGCCTATCCGGGCGTCAGGGGAGCGCCGGACCCGAACATCGACTTCCGCCGGGCGGTCAACCTCGGCGTCGTGTCCGACCGGCGGAACGATCCTTTTCCCGCGTCCTTTTGAGCGGGCCGCACGCTGCCCTGCGCTTCAGCCCCCGGAACTTATGTAGAAAAGAGAGAAACAGAGTTACCGGCGGGTTTCCAGAATGGTCCCGCCGCCGAGCACGAGGTCGCCGTCGTAAAAGACGACCGCCTGCCCCGGCGCGACGGATCTCTGCGGCGTTTCGAACCCGACGCGCGCCCGCCCGCCGGGAAGCGGGGTCAGCTTTGCGCGGGCCGGCCGCGCGGAGTAGCGCACCTTCGCCTCAACCGAAAGCGGGCCTTCGGGCGCGTCGAACGGGATCCAGTTGAGGTCCCCCGCCGTCAGCGCGGAGACGTAACGGCCCGCTTCCCCGGCGAGCGTCACCGTGTTGCGGGCGGCGTCGATCGCGGTGACGTACATCGGCTTCCCGAACGAAACGCCGAGCCCCTTGCGCTGCCCGACCGTATAGTGCGTGACGCCGCGGTGCCGGCCGATCGCGTTTCCCGCTTCGTCCAGAAAATCGCCGGGGGGCGCTTCGCGGCCCGTGTAGCGCTCAAGGAATCCGGCGTAGTCGCCGTCCTCGACGAAGCAGATCTCCTGGCTGTCGCGTTTGTGCGCGACCGGGAGGCCGGCCTCCTCCGCCAGGGCGCGGATCCGCGGCTTGGCGTAATCGCCGACGGGCAGCAGCGTGCGGGAAAGCTGATGCTGCGTGAGCATGTAAAGCACATAGCTCTGGTCCTTGGCCGCGGGCGATTTTTTCAAAAGAAAGCGCCCGGACGGGGAGCGCCCGATCCGCGCGTAGTGTCCGGTCGCGACGTAGTCGAAGCCGAGAAGTTCCGCGCGTTCGAGCATCGCGCCGAATTTGATGTGCCGGTTGCACGCGACGCACGGGTTCGGGGTCGTCCCGCCCTCGTACTGCGCCGCGAACGGGCCGATGACGTCGCGCTCGAACCGCTCGATGAGATTCAGCACCATGTGATCGATGCCGAGCCGGTAGCAGACGCGGCGCGCGTCCTCGATGTCCGACAGCGAGCAGCAGCCGCCTTCCCGGTCGGTCATCCATTCGTCCGGGCGCAGGCGCAGCGTGACCCCCGTCACGTCGTACCCGGCCCGCAGCAAAAGAAGGGCGGCGACGGAGCTGTCCACCCCGCCGCTCATCCCGAGCATGACCCTGCGATTCATTTATTCGGCCGGCCCGTCGTCCGCCGCCTCGCCGTCCGGCTGCGGGCCGGACGCCGCGGAAAACGTGTGAAAAAAATCGTCGCCGGCGTCTTCGCCGCTCTTCGCTTCGCCGTTCCCGTCGCCGGCCGCGCTTTCCCCGCCGTCGGGAGCCGCTTCGTTTTCCGCGCGGCCTTCCTCCGTGCCGTCGTCGCCGGCCGGCATCAGCAGTTCGTCCAGCTTGGAAAACGCGCGCTTCAGGCGCCGGTCGGAGTTTTCCACCGCGGCGCACAGCGGCTCCGTGCGGCCGTTCGAGGGGTCGCGCAGATTTTCATAATAATATTTCCCAAGCTCGATGTAGGCCCGGGCTTCGATTTCCTTTTCGTTTCGGATCACGATTTTCAGCCGGTTGATCATGGCTGCCCTGCGGTTTTTGTCCACGACAAAATTGACCGCCTTCGTCACGGAATCGGCGACATTTTTGAATACGTCCATTCGGATACCTCCTGCCGCGGATGCGGTTGTTTTTATAAAAAATTCATTTGGGACGGTCCGGTATGGAGATATTATACCTCAAAACACGTCCCGGCAACAGTATTATTTCAAGTATTCCTTTTTTTATGTTCGTGTGTTATAATAAGCCGATATGAGGAGAAGAAGGAGATCAGCGGGAATGTCGACGAAAATGACCGAGGAAGTCAGCTGCCCGCAGTGCGGCGCGGCGGTCGAGACGGAGCTTTGGCCCGGGGTGGACGCGGCGGAACACCCGGAGCTCAGGTCCCGCGTGCTGGACGAAACCATGTTCGACTGGACATGCCCCGAATGCGGGTACCGGGCCCGGTTCCTCTATCCGTTTCTGTACCACGACCCGCACCGCAGGTTCCTGGTCTATCTTTCCCCGGCCGGGGAAGCGCGGGGCTGCGGCGCGGCGGATGTGGAGGCCGAATTTCCGCAGTTCGGCGGCTTTGTCAAGCGCGTGGTGTTTTCGCCGGAGGCGCTCAAGGAAAAGATCCTGATCTTTGAAAGCGGGCTCGACGACCTTGCCGTGGAGCTGCTCAAGCTGGCGCTCGGCGGCGTGCTGGACCGCAAATACGGGAAAAAGACTTCCGCCGGATATTTTTGCTTTGCAGACGAAGAGGAGAACCGGATCGGGTTCTCCTTCCTGCAGGAAGGGGAAACGGAGCCGGTCCGCAGGCAGACGCGGCTGGACGCCTACCGCAGATCGCTCCAGATCGTGAAGAGCGCCGGGCCGCGGACGCAGGGCGGCTTTCTGCCGGTCGACGCGGTGACGGCGCGGCGCGTTCTGGACGATTACCGGGGAAACGAAGAGACAGAGGAAACAGAGGAAGAAAAACAGAACGGATCGGAGCGCGAAGAATAGCGATGTGCGGACTGTGCGGTTTTACGGGAGAAGTGATCGACCGCGACGCGGTCATCAAAAACATGACGGACGTGATCACGCACCGGGGGCCGGATTCGAGCGGAACCTATACCGATGCGGATATTTCGATGGGGTTCCGGCGCCTGAGCATCATCGACCTCCGGGAGGGCGACCAGCCGATCTACAACGAGGACAAAACGCTGGTGCTGATGTTCAACGGCGAGATCTACAATTACCGGCAGCTCCGGGAGATCCTCGAGGCCAAAGGGCACCGGTTCTACACGAATACGGACAGCGAGGTGCTGGTCCACGGCTTCGAGGAATGGCAGGAGGGCCTTCTGAACAAGCTGCGCGGCATGTTCGCGTTCGCCGTCTGGAACAAGACGGACAAGAGCCTGTTCCTCGCGCGCGACTTCTTCGGCATCAAGCCGATGCACTACGCGCGGGTCGGGGACAGCTTCGTCTACGCCTCTGAGATCAAGAGCATTCTCGAATTTCCCGGATTTGAGAAGAAGCTGAACCTCGCCGCGCTCGACCACTACATCTCGTTCGAATATCCGGTTCCGCCGGAAACGTTTTTCGAGGGCGTTTCCTGCCTGATGCCGGCCCATTACCTGTGGTACCGGGACGGGAAGGTCGAGGTCCGGCGCTACTGGGAGCCGAGGTTCGAGCCGGACGAAACGATGACCGAGGACGAGGCGGTCGACGCGATCGACAAGGTGTTTGAGGACTCCGTTTCGGCGCACCGCATCAGCGACGTGGAGGTCGGCTGCTTTCTTTCGAGCGGCGTCGATTCGAGCTATGTCGCGACGTACTTCTCCGGGCAGAAGGCGTTCACGGTCGGCTTCGGCGAGGACGAAAAATACAACGAGATCGGCTACGCGAAGGATCTTTCGGCGCGCGTCGGCCTTGAGCACCACTACAAAAAAATCACGCCGGAGGAATACTGGAAAACCATCCGCAAGGTCCAGTACCACATGGACCAGCCGCTCGCGGACGCGTCCTGCATCGCGCTGTATTTTGTCTCTAAGATCGCGAGCAAGTATGTGAAGGTCGTGCTTTCCGGCGAGGGTTCGGACGAGCTGTTCGGCGGGTACAACATCTATCACGAGCCGGACGACCTCGCGGCCTACCGCCGCGTGCCGCTGTTCCTGCGCAGGGCGCTCGCGGCGCTGGCGCAGAAGCTGCCGTTTTCGTTCCGGGGCAAGAACTTCCTGATCCGCGGGGCGAAACCGATCGAGGAGACGTTCATCGGCAACAGCAGCCTGTTCACGCTGGACGAAAAGCGGCGGCTCCTGAGGGACGGGATCCCCGCGACCCCGCCGCAGGAGCTGACCCGGCCGTGGTACGACCGGGTGCGGAATCTCGACGACGTGACGAAGATGCAGTACCTCGACATCAACGTCTGGATGGTCGGGGACATCCTGCTCAAGGCCGACCGCATGAGCATGGCGAATTCGCTCGAGCTGCGCGTGCCGTTTCTGGATCGGCGGGTGTTCGACGTCGCGTCCCGCCTGCCGCGCCGGCTGAAGGTCAACCCGGAAAACACCAAATACACGCTGCGCAAAGCCGCCGCGCGGCATCTGCCGGAGGCGACGGCCGGGAAGAAGAAGCTCGGTTTCCCGGTGCCGATCCGCGTGTGGCTGCGGCAGGAGCCGTACAGCGGCATCGTCCGCGGGGCGTTCGAATCGGAGACCGCCAGGCGGTTCTTCAACACCGATTTCCTCACCGGCCTGCTCGACGAACATATCCGCGGAAAGCGCGACGAAAGCCGCCAGATCTGGACGGTGTTCATGTTCCTCGTCTGGTACGACGTCTATTTCAACGGTGCCCCCCACGAGCCCGGCGAGCTGCCGGTCGTCCGCTGACCCGAACTTTATCCGCCCAAAAGGGATCCCGGCCCGGAGCCGGGATCCCTTTTGGGTCTATTTGCGTTTTTCCGGCTCCCGCCAGTAAGAGCTCCCGCCGCTCGTTCGCCTGAGAAAGCCGAAGTCGATCAGCGAGCGGCGCAGCGTCGCATGGTCCTCTTTTTCCCGTTCCGGGGAAAGGTCTTGTTGATCCATGACCGACGCTTCCTTTTTTAATCCGGGTTCTTTTGGATAAAGTTCCAGCTGTCGCGGCACATGTCGGCGAGCGTGTACTTCGCCTCCCAGCGCAGCTCCTTCTTCGCGCGGGAGGGGTCCGCGTAGCAGGTTGCGATGTCCCCCGCGCGGCGCGGGCCGATCCGGTACGGGATCCGCACCCCGCTCGCCCGCTCGAACGCGCGGACGACGTCGAGCACCGAACTGCCCTTCCCGGTCCCGAGGTTGAACGCGCGCGCGCCGTCGATCGAGTCGATGGCCTCCAGCGCCTTGACGTGACCCGAGGCGAGGTCGCAGACGTGAATGTAGTCGCGCACACCGGTGCCGTCCGGGGTCGGGTAATCGTCGCCGTACACATGGAGCAGCGGCAGCTTGCCGATCGCGACCTTCATGATATACGGCATCAGGTTGTTCGGCACGCCGTTCGGGTTTTCGCCGATCAGGCCGCTCGGATGCGCGCCGATCGGGTTGAAATAGCGCAGCAGCGCGGCCTTGAGGCTTTTGTCCGCGCGGCAGGCGTCGCGGACGATCTGCTCGATCATGAATTTGGTCCAGCCGTAGGGGTTCGTTGCGGAAAGAGGCATCTCCTCGGTGAACGGCGCCTTGTTGTTCATGCCGTACACCGTCGCGGAGGAGCTGAACACCAGGCGGGAAACGCCGTGCCGCTTCATCAGCCTGAGCAGGTTCAGCGTGCCCGTGAGATTGTTGCGGTAGTATTCGAGCGGCTTTTCAACCGATTCGCCGACGGCCTTGAGACCCGCGAAATGGATGACCCCGTCGATCCGGTTTTCCAGGAAGATCTTCTCGAAGCCCGCCTCGTCGAGCATGTCGCACCGGTACGCCGGAAACTTTTTGCCGCCGAGCGTTTCGATCCTGCCGATCACGTCGGGGGAGGAATTGCTGTAATTGTCCATGACGACGATCTCGAAGCCGTTTTTCAGCAGCTCGACGCAGGTGTGCGAGCCGATGTAGCCGGCTCCGCCCGTAATCAGTATCTTCATCCTAGCTCTCCTTTTCGGTCCCGGCGCGCCCCGCGTCTCCGCTTTGCCGGCGGCGCCGCGCATGCCGGGGGCCGTCCTTGTTGTGCCTATCATACTCCTTTCCCGGAACGGTTGCAAGCGCCGGCTTTTTCGGCCGGGCCGCGAATATTCCCCATGGATCCGGGAACGATAACCGCGTTGCAAAGAACGGAAGATTTTACCGAATACGCCGGCGGGGACGGGGGGATGGGCGCATGGGCGGCAGCGACAGTTTTGCGGGCTCCAAACTTCCTTCGGACAGTCTGGACCGGAACATGACATACTTAAAGGATCTGTTCACCGGGGACGAGACCCTGATCTTCCGCACGCTCGAAAACCGCAGGGAGCGGAAAACCGACCGCTTCTGCCTCGTTTACGAGGACGGAATGGTGGACAACCGGCTTTTAAACCAGGACGTGATCCGCCCGCTGCTGGAATTCCGGTTCGGAACGGACGGGAACGCCGGGCTGATCGACGTCGTCGCGAGCGAGGTGACGCTGTCGGACTCCGTTGAGAAAACGGAGGACGTCGAGAAGATCATCCAGGGCATCGTTTACGGCGACACGGTGCTTCTGGCCGAGGGATGCGCCCGGGCGCTGATCCTCAACACGAAGGGCTGGAAAACGCGCTCGATCCAGGAGCCGGAAACGGAGCGGGTTCTGCGGGGCCCGCGCGAAGGGTTCAACGAGTCCCTGCTGATGAATCTTTCGATGCTTCGGCGCAGGCTTCGGACGCAGGACCTGAAGGTCAAATTTCTCACTTTCGGAAGGCGGACGAAAACCAGGGCCTGCATCTGTTATCTGAACAGCGTCGTCAACCGCGCGGTTCTCCGGGAGCTGGAGAACCGGCTGGAAAAGATCGACATCGACGGGATGCTGGACACGAACTATATCTGCGAGCTGATCCGGGACGCGCCCTATTCCTCGGTCAAGACGATCGGCGCGACGGAACGCCCGGACGTGGCCGCGGCCAAACTGCTGGAAGGCCGCGTCGCACTGGTCCTGGACGGGACGCCGATGGTCCTGACCGTTCCGCACCTGTTCGTCGAGCATTTCCAGAGCGACGAGGATTATTACCTCAACTATGTTTTCGCCACGGTCGGAAGGCTGCTGCGGATCTTGGCGTTCGTCATTACGCTCTGCCTGCCGGCGGGTTATGTGGCGATGACCACGTTCCACCAGGAAATGCTCCCGACGCCGCTTTTGATGAGCATTTTCGTCGCCCGGCAGGGGGTCCCGTTCCCGACGGCGCTGGAAACCCTGCTGATGCTGGTGGTTTTCGAGATGCTGCGGGAGTCCGGCGCGCGGATGCCGGGCATCATGGGGCAGACGCTCAGCATCGTCGGCGCGCTGGTCATCGGGCAGGCGGCCGTGGACGCGAAGATCGTCAGCGCCCCGATCATCATCATCGTGTCGCTGACCGGAATCTGCGGGCTGATGGTCCCGCGCATCAAGGGGTATGTGATCGTGCATCGCTTTTTCCTGCTGGCCTTTTCCTGCGTCCTGGGCATGTACGGCCTTCTTCTGGGGATCATCGTCCTGCTGGCCGGCCTTTTTTCGATGACCTCGTTCGGGATTCCGGTCATGTCGAACGTCTATTCCAAAAATCTGCAGGACGAAAAGGACCTCTATGTCCGCGCCCCGTGGTGGATGATGCTGAAAAGGCCGAACTTCCTGTCCCGGAACCGGACGCGGCAGTCCACCGCCGGTAAATCGAAATGAAAAGGCTGAAAAGGGCGGGCGTGTGTTTTGCGGCGGCGATTCTGCTTCTGCTTTCCGGCTGCTGGAACTACCACGAACTGGAAACCTATTCGATCGTGTCCGGCGTCGCGGTGGACAAGGGGCAGAACGGATACAAATATCACCTCTCGTTTGAATGCGTGGATATTTCGGAAACAGGGGAGAACGGCGGGGTCCAGCCGCTGATCATCGAAGCGGACGGGAACAGCGTTTTCGATGCGGTCCGCAGCACGCAGCGGGAATCGGACAAAAAACTGTATTTCAACCACTGCAAGGTCGTCATCCTCAGCAGCGGGCTTGCGAAAGAGGGGATCAAGCCGATCCTCGACTGGTTTCTCCGCGACGCCGAACCGCGCGTCACGCTGAAATTCCTGGTTTCGAAAGACCCGACCGCGGAGGAGGTCCTGAGCGTCAAACCGCAGTCCGGACAGATCACCGCGTTCCAGATCGTGAACACGCTGGGCGAAAACGCCAGCTTCTACGGCTCCTCCCCGACGATGCAGCTCTATGAAGTCAACAACACCCTGAATTCGGACGGGATTGCGCTGACGCTGCCGGCGATCGAGACCAAAAAAGCTCAGAACGGGACCACCGTTCAGCTCGCGGGGCTCTCCGTATTCAGGGGCGACCGGCAGATCGGCTGGCTCGACGATCTGCCGTCCAAATACTTCGCGTTCGTGCGGGGCAAAATCGCGGGCGGCCTGATCCTGACGGGAGAAGGTCTGGACGCCGCCGGCCTGACTCTGGAAATCCTGCGGAGCAAAACCGAGGTCCGGCCCCGGGTTTCGGGCGACAGGGTCACGATCCGGATCGAGGTGCATCTGGAGGCCACCGTCGGGGAGCAGAACAGCGCGAAGAATTACCTGCTGGAAAACGGGTTCGAAGGGATCCAGGACCATGCGGAAAAGACGCTGGAAACCGGGATCACGGGCATGGTCGGGCAGGTGCAGAAACAGTACGGCAGCGATATTTTCGGATTCGGCGGCAAGATCCATGAGGATCTGCCGGACGACTGGGACCGTCTGAAACCAAAATGGAACAAGCTGTTTCAGACCGTGAAGGTCGAGGTCAGCGCCGAGGTCAAACTTCGCAATTCGGCGCGCGTCGTGCAGGAAGGCGGGAAATAGGGATGCAGGATTTCCTGATCTTTGCGGCGCTTTTCGCGCCGCTTGCGTTTTTCAATCTGTCGGATGTCGTCCGGCGCGGAGAGTTCCGGTACCTGTGGGTCCAGATCCCGTTTTACGCCGTCACGCTGGCCGTCAATGTCATGGTCGCGGGCGGCGCGCGGTACGAAAGCATCACGAAGCTGATCGAACATCTTTTATCCAATATCGTCAAATGAGGGATGCGCCTTGAACAGAACCGAGATTTCGGCAAAACAGATGGAAATGACGGTTGCGATGTTCCTTGTCGGGAGCTCTCTGATTTCCAGCGGTTCCTCCGAGGCGCAGCAGGATACCTGGATCTGCGTCCTGCTCGCGTTCGCGCTGTCCGTTCCGCTCGTCTGGGTCCACGCGCGGATTTTGGAGCTTTATCCGGGGCGCAGCTATTTCGGCAACATGATCCAGGTCCTCGGCAAGCCGGCGGGCAGAACGGTCAGCGTTGTTCTGCTGCTGTTCACCTTCCAGCTCAGCGCGTTCGTCCTGCGCACTTTTGCCGAGTTCATCCACATTGTCAACATGCCGGAAACCCCGCTGGTCGCGATCTCCGCCTGCGTCACGGCGGTGGCGGTCTATGTTCTGGAAAACCGCCTGCACGTTCTGGCGCGCATCTGCAAATTCACCCTTCCGCTTCTGATCGCGACGCTGGGTGTGACCATCGCGCTTTCCGCGCCGAGCATGGAACTGGACCATCTGAAGCCGTTCCTGCATTCCGGCTGGAGCCATATCGCGTACGGCACGCTGACCTATTTTTCCATGACCTACGGCGAGCTGATTGTCTGCGCGCCGATGTTCTGCGAACTCGACCGCAAGGAGAAGGTGTTCCCCGTCTTTCTCCGGGGAGCGCTCTGGGGCTTTCTGATCCTGTTCGGCGCCGATCTGCGGAATCTGCTGATCCTCGGGTATTCGTCCGGCGTGTTCCTGTTCCCTTCTTTCGAGGCGGTCAGCGTCGTGGCGCTGGGGGACTTTTTTACGCGGATCGAGGTCCTGATCGGAATCAACCTGCTGATGGCCGGCTTCCTGAAAAACTGCGTGATGCTGACCACCGTCTGCATCGGGATCGCCAAGACGTTCGGCTACAGGGACTACGAGCCGTTCGTGGCTCCGTGCGCCCTGCTGATCATGGCTCTGTCGGAAATCGTCCAGGACAATACGGAACAGCTGTTTCAGTGGATCCGTTATTTCAGCTATTTTTCCATCCCGTTCCAGGTCCTTCTTCCCGTGCTGGTCCTGATCGTCGGCACCGTCCGGAAGCGGCGCCGACGTCCGCCCGGAAAAGAAGCGGAGGCGCCCCGGCCGCAGGCTCCCGCCGCCGAATGATTTTTTGCTTTCGGCGGTGACATTTTTCCAGGTTCCATCTATTATGTAATAGACGTGCAAGAAATCAGACTTTTTTCAAAAGAAAAGCAGAGAGAAGAAAAAGACGCTTTCGGTTTTCAAACGAAAAGCGTCTTTTTCCGTGATCGATGCCGTTGGCGGCGCCGAACGGGTGCAGCCGCGCCCTCCCGCCCGGGACAGCGCGGAGCCGGCCCCGGGGCCGGAGGGCGGAAAGAGGGGTGTGCGGGATGACGGCCGGTACGCTCAAGCAGGAGATCCTGAAGGTCTACAACGCGGTCAACCGGCAGATTTTCAACACCGGCGTGCGGCAGCAGAACGTGGAGTTTGCAGGCAGCAAAATCATCATTCTGTCGCTGAACAGCCGTGTTCCGGTCCTCAAACTTTTGGAGGGGGAATATTCCGGATTGACCGGCCTGACGGATTACCTGCTGACTCAGGTGTTCAAAAAACAGATGAAAGAGGAATTCCAAAGGCAGTTTCGGATGAATGTGATCGCCGTTTTCAAGGACTACGATGCCTGCACGGAATATTCCGGGACGATCCTATGCCTTGACCGCGATGTAGAAGCCTATCTGGATGAACTGCCGGAGCTTTGAAAAAAGAGCCGGCCGCGCGTCATGATTCAGTTTGAGAAAGGAAGAGATTCGGATGGGGGAAGCCTGCAAGGTGGAAGTCATCGGGGTCAGTAAAATTTTCCGCAGGGAGGGCAAAAACGTCATTGCGCTCGGGGAAGCGGACTTCCAGGTGGAGGAAGGGCGCTTCGTCAGCATCATCGGGCCCTCGGGCTGCGGAAAATCGACCCTGTTCAATATTATGGCCGGCCTGATGCCGCCGACCACGGGGGACGTCCTCGTGGACGGGAAAAGCATCGTGTGCAAGGCCGGAACGGTCGGCTACATGCTGCAGAAGGACCTCCTTCTGCCGTGGCGAACGATCCTCGACAACATCATCCTTGGGCTGGAGGTGCGCGGCGTGCCGAAAAGACAGGCGGTCCGGCGCGCGCTGCCGCTCATGGAACGGTACGGGCTGGGGGGCTTTGAAGAGCACTACCCGAACGAGCTTTCCGGCGGGATGCGGCAGCGCGCGGCGCTGCTGCGCACCATCCTGTACGACCGGGACATCCTGCTGCTCGACGAGCCCTTCGGCGCGCTGGACGCACAGACAAGGTTTTCCATGCAGAACTGGCTTCTGGACATCTGGAAGGATTTCGGGAAGACGGTTCTGTTTGTCACGCACGATATCGACGAGGCGATTTATCTTTCCGACGACATCTATGTTTTTTCGCCCAGGCCGGGCAGGGTCCGCGCGAAGATCACCGTGACCATCGAGCGGCCCCGGAAGCCGGAGGACATGACGACCCCCCAGTTCATGGAACTCAAGCACCATCTGCTGGACCTGCTGGCCGAAGGCCGCGTTCCGGCGGAGGGGATTTCATAAGGGGGGAGAAAACATGGTTTCGCCAAACGAGAAATCCATTTATGTGATCCATTCGGTGGAAAGCCGGACCGCCGATCCGGAGAGCGAGGAGAACGGCCTGATCGCGGACGACTCCGAGGAAACGGGGGAGAAAAAGCGCAGGGGGCGCATCGTCGCCGGGCGGATCCTGGTGGCCGTTTTCCTGTTCGCCGGCTGGGAACTCTTCACGCGGATCGGCTGGATGGATCCGTATTACTGGAGCCGCCCGAGCGAAATCTTCCGGACGGCCTGGGTGCAGTTCGCCGAAGGGACGCTGCTGCGGGACGTCGCCTACACCGCCGGATCCACGCTGCTCGGTTTTCTGACGGGCACCCTGACCGGCGCGCTGCTCGGCCTTTCGTTCTGGTGGTCGAAAACCTATGCCGGGATCAGCGAGCCGTTCCTGATCGTCCTGAACGCGCTGCCGAAGCTGGCGCTCGGCCCGGTGCTCGTCATTCTGTTCGGGATCGGCTTTTTTTCAAAGGCCGTGCTCGCGTTCCTGATGACGGTGGTCGCAAGCGCGCTTTCCGCTTACGGCGGCGTCAAGAGCGTGGATCCCGCGCTGGAAACGCTGATGGTTTCGCTCGGCGCGAAACGGCGGCAGGTGTTTTCGAAGGTCGTCGTGCCGTGGTCGATGCCCTGGATCATCTCGAGCCTGCGCATCAACATCGCGCTGGCGCTGGCCGGCGCGATCGTCGGGGAATTCATTTCCTCGGAGCAGGGAGTCGGGCGCATGATCATCTACGCCGGGACGATTCTGGACATCAACCTCGTGTGGGTCGGCGTGTTCGTCCTTTCGATCCTCTCCATGCTCATGTACTGGGGAGTCGTGCTTCTGGAGAAATGGCTGTCCAGGCGTCTGGCAGTCGTTCCGACATAAAAACTTTGTCTGGAGGGAAACCGATCATGGGAAAGAAGTGGATCCGTTCCGCACAGTGCGGGGCAATCGCCGCCGCGGTGCTCGCCGCGGCTCTGGCGCTGCCGGGCTGCGGGGCAAAGGAGCCGGCCGGCGCGCCGGAGCAGCAGGCGAAGCAGCTCAAACAGCTCGTCATCGCGGAGCCCGTGCACCTGAGCGGCTATCTGCCGCTGTACGTCGCGCAGCACGAGGGGTATTTCAGGGAGCAGGGGCTTGACGTGAAGGTGATCCAGGCTACCGGCGGAACGCATGTCACGGCGGTCGTCAGCGGCGACGCGTGGGGCGTCATCGGCGGCGTGGATTCCATCGCGCTCGGCAACAAAAACAATTCCGATCCGGTCACCGCCGTGTGCAACTGCGTCAACCGCGCGAACGTGTATCTGGTCGCGAAGAAGGGCACCGCCCCGAAAAGCGGCGGCAAGGAAGACCTGAAGGCGTTCCTGAAGGGGAAGAAGATCGTGGCCGGACGGCACGGCGGTTCGCCGAACCTGCTGACGCGCTACCTGCTTTTGAACCTGGGGCTCGACCCGGAAAAGGACGCGCGGCTGATCGAGAACGCGGACGCGGCCACCGTCGTCTCCATGCTTCAGAACGGCAACGGGGACATCGGCAACGGCGCGGAGCCGCAGATCGTCGAAGGGATCGGCAAAGGCGTCTGGGAAGAGCCGTTCTACAAATTTACGGACCTCGGCGATTTTTCCTATTCGGTGCTGAGCGTGCGGAAATCGACGATCGGGAAGGACCCCGAAACCGTGCAGAAATTCGTCGACGCGATGAAGAAGGCCCTCAAGACCGTCCAGGACGACCACGCCCTGGCGAAAAAAGTCCTGAAGCTGGAGTTCCCGACCCTCTCGGAGGAAGGAATCGACGCTTCGCTCAGGCGCGCCTACGAGGATCACCTGTGGAGCCCGGACGGCTTTATCAGCGAAAAGGCGGTCACGACCGACATGGATATGCTCCTGAAAACCGGGATCTACAAGGGTTCCTATTCCTACGACACCCTGGTCGACATGCGTTTTGTGAAAAAATAAGCTCTTGGATTCCGCGCGCCGCCCGGGAAATAACTCGGTTTGTTCCGGCGCGGCGCGCGGCCGCGGGGCGAAAGGCGGGAGGGACGGCGATCGGCTGCCCTTCCCGTTTTTTGCGCGCTTTTTTGAAACGATCGGGGGAATAGAATCCGGTCCGCCGCCGTAAGATGGAATATCCGGACGCGGGGAGGGAATGGACCGTGAAAACGCTGGCGGGCGTGACGATCCTGCTTTCGGTCGTCGGTTTTCTGATCGCCGTGCGCGCGCGGGAACACGAGACGCCGCTTCAGGCGGTGACCAAATTTTTACTGCTGCTGCTGTCCCTGTGCGGCGGCGCGCTCGCGTTCCTGTACCTCATCCGGTGCTGAACGCGCGGCGGGCTCAGCCCTTTTTCTTTTTCAGCCGCCCGCGGATCAGGAACACGGCCGCGAGGACGGCCGCGGCCGCCGCGGCGAACGGAAGGACGGCCGTCACGCCGAGCAGCGCGTAGCGGAAAAACCGGCCGAGCGCGAAGACGGACGTGCGCAGCATGGAAAGGAGCTGCCCGCCGAAACCGCTGTTTTCCGGCGCGGCGGCGACCTGGACCTCCGCGATCGTCACGGTGACGGTCGAAAGGGAGATCAGCGAATCGAACCGCTTCAGCTCGCCGGTCAGCTTTTCGATCTCCGTCTGGACCCGGGTCAGGCGTTCCTCGATCTTGATGACGTCCTCGATCTTTTCCGCTTTGTCCATCAGCGCGAGGATACGCTCCTGCTCCGCGCGCAGGGTCTTCAGGCGGGTTTCGGAATCGAAGTAGCTCTGCGTCACGTCCTCGCCGCGGACGCTTCGGTTCACGACGCTGCCGATTTCGCCCGCTTTGCCGAGAAATTCGTCCAGGCGATCCGCCGGCAGCCGCGCGGTGTAGGAGGCGGCGCGGCCGGATCCGCCGCCCGCGCCCTTTCCCTGGACCGAGGAGCTTTCGATGTAGCCGCCGAACGAGGCGACGAGGGCCTCGAATTTTGCGGCGGATTCCTCGCACCGCACGGTCTGGAGCGAGAGCTCGGCGCTTTTGACGACCTTGCGCGAGTCTGCGCCGCTGCCCGAGCCGCCGGACGCCGACGGCTGCGCGGAGACGGCGGCCTCAGCCGTCCTGTTCCCGCCTTCCGCGGTCCCGCCCGTTCCGGCGGCGGACTTGCTCCCGCCGAGCGCCGCCCGGGAAGCGGCGCCGCGGGAGGCCGCGGAGCCGGAGCCGGAGGAGCAGGCGAAGAGCGCGAAACACAGCAGCAGCGCCGCCGGAAGCAGGAACGAATAAAGTCTTTTCAGGGGAAGCACCTCCTTTTTTAAGATGGTTCCATTTTACCGGAAAAAACCCCGAGGCGCAAGCAACACTTTTGTAATCCCGGGCGGCCTGTGGTATGATAGAACCGAAATGCGGCCGGGGGCGGCCGCGGGAAACGGAGAGGAA
>ENA-UOOI01002331-UOOI01002331.1-fermentation-metagenome-genome-assembly--contig:-NODE-2331-length-16798-cov-4.250075_pt1 | contig 16798 bp, 19 predicted proteins | sample MGYA00245779_ERZ724027 | MGnify/ENA primary metagenome ERZ724027 (study PRJEB28704, sample SAMN03018318) | fermentation metagenome | biome: anthropogenic terrestrial biome; feature: soil; material...
TTTTTAAATTTATTGTAATTTTTATATTACTGTTTTGTTAAGTTGACGACATTGAGCAAACGGCTGCCTTTTATGAAACATTACGGAGATATCTCATCTATGGATGGCAAAAAAATAGAACCCGTCGATATTATAACTTTTGGCTCACCCTGTACCGATATGTCGGTAGCTGGGAAAAGAGCAGGACTTGACGGAAAACAATCCGTCCTTTTTTATGAGGCAATACGAATTATAAAGGAAATGAGGTGTGCTACTAATGGCAAATATCCAAGATTTATCGTATGGGAGAATGTGCCAGGAGCATTCTCATCAAACAAAGGAAATGACTTTAAAGCCGTCCTTGAAAGCATCGCAGGAGTTAAAGATGAAACCGTATCTATTCCTAAGCCTAACAAGTGGCTTAATGCAGGAGAAATACTGGGAGGAGATTACTCCATTGCATGGAGAGTCCTTGACGCGCAATACTGGGGAGTACCCCAACGTAGAAAACGTATCTACCTTGTCGCAGATTTTACAGATAGGTGTGCCGGAAAAATATTATTTGAGTCCGAAGGCTTGTCAAGGTATTTTGCGCAGAGCTTCTGCTCGTGGCAAGGAACTGCCGAAAGTACTGAGGTTGGCTTTGGAGAGGCAAGCACTCTTGTTTTAAATGACCAGGGCGGTCAGCGTATGGATGTGCTTGATGATAAGACATCAACACTTAGAGCAAAGGCGAACCACCCACCTTGCGTTATGTTTGAAAATCATAGCCAGGATACCCGCTATACTGGACCTTTAGATGTTGCTCCAACAGTTTCTGCAACTTATGGAACTGGTGGAAACAATCAGCCTTTTGTAACTACGGCAGGATTTTGCACAGAACATTCATCCAAGAGCCGTGGTATTGGTTATGAGGAGGAAGTTTCACCAACTTTAAGAGCAGGCACAGTTCCAGCCGCCATGGCATTAAATGATACTCCAAAAACTCTTAAAATCCGCAGTGGCTGCGAGGGCGGAGGAAAAGGTGCATTAATACAGGATAATAAATCTGCAACTTTATCTTGTAATAACGATCAGACGCTGTTCGAGCCGAAGGTATATGGAATATGTTCTGATGGCAGTAACTCCATGAAATCAAACAATCCTCACAGTGGTATTTATGAGGCTGATACTTCAAGAACGATTGATGGAAACGGAGGCAATCCATCGTGCAATCAAGGTGGAATGGCTGTTATAGAAAGTTTCTCTTTGCAAGGTTCTATGATTGGGCGAAAAGATGAGAATGGTCCTAACGGTGACGGCATTAACAAAGAGGTATCGTTCACCCTTAATACCACGGATAGACACGCAGTTTATTCAATGACAACAGGTGATTTTATGCAGGTCAATATAGAAAAAGCACCAACTCTGGCAGCAAGAGATTATAAAGACCCCAATGTTGTATCACAGCCTTGCTATTCTATTGATAGAGAAACCTTTAACTGTGGCAAGAATTTTGCAAGAAATCTCGGAATTAAAGAGGATGGAGTTGCAGCTACTTTAAATGCACAAGGACCATCAGCAGTTGCATGGAATGTAGAAAAGATATCTCCAGTTGAACCGAACTATACGGTTCGCAGACTCACTCCTATGGAATGTGGAAGGCTTCAAGGTTTTCCGGATTTTTGGTGTGAGAACCTTGGCACAGAAAATCCCACTAAAGAAGATATCACATTCTGGACAGCTGTCTTTGAAACACATCGAAAGATTATAGGAGAGTCTGCAAAGCCAAAGACAGAAAAGCAGATTATAAAATGGCTGAAAGACCCTCATTCCGATTCTGCAGAGTATAAAATGTGGGGAAATGGAGTGGCTCTCCCCTGCGTCTGTTTCGTGCTGACAGGTATTGTGTTATTTACACAAGAAACTGCTGATTAATCCAATAGTTGTTTTCTACAGAAAATCCTTAAATGACTTGCTATTTACAGCGTTTAGAGTGATATATGTAGTACCGAAAAAAGAAAGGCGGTACAAAATATGCAAATTAATTATAATGTGACTGGAGAAAAACGAAAATCACTGGTCGGTGCAATCAGTCAGGAACTGAATGCTCCTGCAAAATACCTCGGTGCCCCCACCTTTTCTTATGAAGTGGGTGGATACCACATTGATAAAAACGGTGTGGTCACAGGTGAGGATAATTACGAGTTAGTAGCAGACTTACAGGGTTTACATGACTTTAAGGCAGTGAGTGAGGAATATGCTATGCCTCTTCCAAAAGCAGAGTCTACTCCAGAGGATTTACAAATTCCATATGAGGCAGCACTTGACGGAAGGGTTAGCCCTTACCATGATTATGAGGAACCACCTATGTATGAAACACCTGAGCAAGATGAAACATTGGAACTTGATGGTTTGACCATAGAAATGCCAAGGTCAGCTTTTACTGAGGCAGCACTTGAGAACCTTAAGCGGTTAGTGGAAAGTAAAGCAACGCTCATTAAAAAAGCCATAGGTACAGATTCCGTTTCAATCATTGAAGGTAAAGAAACTATCAGTTTTCCTTGGTTTTATGGTGAGCAGGACAGTGATGCAGTAAAAGCATATACCCATTTTATTACAGCACTTTGTGAAATAGCAAAAAATCAAAAACGTATTAATGCTATAGAAAAAGAAATCGAAAATGAAAAATATGCCTTTCGCTGTTTCCTTTTAAGGCTTGGGTTTATCGGAGCAGATTTCAAGGCGGAGAGAAAAATTTTGTTAAAGAACCTTTCTGGCTCATCGGCTTTTAAAGGAGGTGCCAAGAATGCGGTTTCCAAATAGAAATATAGTTGAAATGTTAAGAAAGCAATATCCTGCAGGCACAAGAGTAGAACTGGTAAAGATGGATGATTGCCAAGCACCACCCATAGGAACAAAAGGTACGGTGAGAGGTGTTGATGATACTGGTTCTATTATGGTTCATTGGGATAATGGAAGTTCATTAAATGTTGTCTATGGCGAGGATTTGTGCCGAAAAATCGAGGTGTAGAATACACGATTTCTGCCACGGTACAGCTTTTAAATTTGTGTGGTTTATACCTCAAATATGACTTGCTATATATCCTTTTTAGAGTGATATATGTAATACCGAAAGGTTAACACACACATTTGAAAGGGGCAAACATACCATGCTTACAACGAAATTTGGAATCGAAATTGAATTCACAGGAATCACTAGGGCAAAAGCCGCAGAGGTTACAGCAGCGTTTCTAAACGGAACAATCGAACGCACCCACGATTATTACGACACCTACAAAATTCACACAGCAGACGGACGCACTTGGAAGCTGATGAGTGACGGCTCGATTAACTGTCAACACAAGGTGAGCGGCAGAACCGTATCCGCAAGCAGGGACTACAGTGTAGAACTGGTTAGCCCCATACTTACTTACCGAGAGGACATTGAAACTTTACAAGAACTTGTTAGGGTACTTCGCCGAGCAGGTGGGTTTGCCAACAACTCCTGCGGAATTCACATTCATCTAAACGGTGCTGACCATACACCGAGAAGCATTCGAAACTTCATCAACATTGTTGCAAGTAAGAATGACCTTTTTTATAAGGCTTTACAGATTGCTCAAGAGCGTATGAACTACTGCAAGAAGATGGATAGCCTTTTGGTAGAGAAAGTAAACCACCGCAAACCAAAGACCATGGAGGCTATTGAGAAACTCTGGTATGAAGGCTACAGCGAAAGCACCCACCAACATTACCATAAAAGTCGCTACCATTTCCTAAACCTGCATAGCTTTTTTACGGGCAATCACACGGTTGAGTTACGAGGCTTTAACAGTGAACTCCACGCAGGTAAGGTCAGAAGCTACATTGTGCTTGCCCTAGCACTTAATAACCAAGCCTTGACACAAAAGTGTGCGAGCAGTAAAAAGCCACAAACTGATAACGAGAAATTTGCAATGAGAACTTACCTAAACCGCATTGGCTTTATTGGCGAGGAATTTGCAAACTGCAGAGAGCACTTAACCGCACACCTTGATGGTTCAGCGGCTTGGCGATTTCGGGCAGCCTGAACGGTTACCCCATAACAAGGAGGACAAAATACGATGAATAAAACGCTTTATCTAGCTTATGGCTCCAATTTAAATCTTGAGCAAATGGCACACCGATGCCCCACAGCAAAGCCTGTCGGGGCGACCATATTAAGGGACTACCGATTATTGTTTTACGGTGGAAACGGCGGTGCTGTGGCAACTGTGGAGCCTTGTAAGGGCAAGACCGTGCCATGTCTGCTGTGGGAGATTACCTCAGATGATGAAGCAGCACTTGACCGCTACGAGGGATTTCCATTCCTTTACCATAAGGAAACAGTCAAGGTTAAACTTGGAAAAAAGAACGTAGAAGCAATGGTGTATCTTATGAACGAAGGCAGACCGATCGGTACTCCAAGCTGTCATTATTACAGCATTATTTTGGAAGGATATAATAAAGCAGGCTTTGATATCGGCATTCTAAAACAGGCTGTTGAAGATTCTATGGAGGAAAATGATGGACAATAAAATTAAGGAACAGATACTAAGGGTACGTGAAACAGGACTGACAAATATGTTTGATACATCAATGGTTCAGCGAATTGCCCATGATATGGAGTTTTTTGAACTGGTTGTTTATCTTGAAGATTACCGCGAGGAGTATGTAAAATTCATTCTCTATGGTGAAGAATAACAAATAACGTTATATCGCAAAGGACGGCTCCGCTGAGGGGCTGTTCCTCGTACACATAGATTTTAAGTCGCTGTCACAGGCGGCTATTTTTATTGCAGAAAGGGTGGTGACGGCAAAATGCGGAAACTGAAAAAATATAAGTCTACCAAGTTTAAGTCAAAGGACTCTGTTTACAATGAGGAGGCTGCGGATTATGCCGTCAATTTTATCGAGTGCTTATGTCATACCAAAGGTACATGGGCAGGTAAACCCTTTGAATTGATTGACTGGCAGGAGAGGATTATCCGAGATGTTTTTGGAACTTTGAAACCAAATGGCTATCGCCAGTTCAATACTGCATATATAGAAATTCCTAAAAAGCAAGGTAAATCAGAACTAGCCGCTGCAGTGGCACTCCTTTTGTGTTGTGGTGATTTTGAAGAACGAGCCGAAGTTTATGGCTGTGCAGCTGACCGCCAACAGGCATCTATCGTATTTGAGGTAGCTGCTGATATGGTGCGTATGTGTTCTGCACTTAGTAAAAGAGTAAAAATATTGGCATCCCAAAAGCGAATCATTTATATCCCTACGAATAGTTTTTATCAAGTATTATCGGCAGAGGCTTATTCCAAGCATGGCTTTAATATTCACGGTGTGGTGTTTGATGAACTTCATACACAGCCAAATAGAAAGCTGTTTGATGTTATGACCAAGGGTTCTGGCGATGCCAGGATGCAGCCTTTATATTTTCTTATTACGACTGCAGGAACAGATACACAGAGCATCTGCTATGAAACACACCAAAAGGCAAAGGATATTTTAGAAGGAAGAAAAAATGACCCTACCTTCTACCCTGTTATTTACGGAGCAGAAGAGAGTGACGATTGGACAGATCCTAAGGTGTGGAAGAAAGCAAATCCATCCCTTGGCATTACAGTTGGTATTGATAAAGTAAAAGCTGCCTGTGAATCAGCAAAGCAAAACCCTGCCGAAGAGAACTCATTTAGGCAGCTCCGTTTAAATCAATGGGTAAAACAAGCAGTGCGTTGGATGCCAATGGATAAATGGGATGCTTGTTCCTTTAAGGTTTGCGAGGAGGATTTGGAGGGTCGTATCTGCTACGGTGGACTTGACCTTTCCAGTACAACGGATATTACAGCGTTTGTGCTAGTATTTCCACCAATAGATGAAGATGATAAATTCTGTGTCCTGCCTTATTTTTGGATACCAGAAGAAACCATAGACCTTCGTGTTAAGCGTGACCATGTTCCTTATGATGTGTGGGAAAAGCAAGACTTTGTGCAAACTACAGAAGGAAATGTAGTTCATTATGGCTTTATTGAAAAATTCATTGAAAAGCTTGGCGAAAAGTATAATATCCGTGAAATTGCCTTTGACCGCTGGGGCGCAGTGCAGATGGTACAGAACCTTGAAGGTATGGGATTTACTGTAGTTCCATTTGGTCAGGGATTTAAGGATATGAGTCCGCCAACAAAGGAACTTATGAAACTGACACTGGAGCAGAAAATTGCTCATGGAGGGCACCCGGTTCTTAGATGGATGATGGATAACATCTACATTAGAACTGACCCTGCAGGAAACATCAAGGCGGATAAAGAAAAATCTACTGAAAAAATAGATGGTGCTGTAGCAACGATAATGGCTCTTGATAGAGCAATTCGTTGTGGCAATGACGGAGGGGCTTCTGTGTACAACGAAAGGGGGTTATTAATTTTATGAGTATATTTTCATCAATGTTTCGTTCAAGGGATAAACCGCAAAACAGTATCGGAAGTGGATGGTCATTCCTATTCGGCAGTACAACCAGTGGCAAAACCGTCAATGAACGTACAGCAATGCAAACCACAGCCGTGTATGCCTGCGTAAGGATACTGGCAGAGGCCATAGCAGGTTTACCGTTGCACGTTTATCGATACCGTATGGACGGCGGCAAGGAACGTATTCCACAGCACCCTTTATATTATCTTCTTCATAACGAACCCAACCCTGAGATGACTTCATTTGTGTTTCGAGAAACGCTGATGAGTCATCTTTTATTATGGGGTAATGCTTATGCACAGGTAGTTCGGAATGGTCGTGGGCAGGCAGTGGCTCTATACCCTTTATTACCAAGCAAGATGGAGGTTAGTCGAGCCGCTAACGGTGAACTGATCTATACCTACTACCGTGATTATGATGAAAACGGATTAAATCCTAAAGGCAGCTATATAACACTCCGCAAAGATGATGTTCTTCATATCCCCGGCTTAGGTTTTGATGGACTGATTGGTTACAGCCCTATAGCTATGGCTAAAAATGCAATTGGTATGTCCCTTGCTACGGAAGAATATGGTGCGTCTTTCTTTGCTAACGGTGCTAATCCAGGTGGAGTACTTGAACATCCTGGTGTAATCAAGGATATTCAGAGAGTTAAGGATAGCTGGAACAGTGCCTACCAAGGCAGTGCTAATGCACACCGTGTGGCAGTTTTAGAGGAAGGAATGAAGTTTCAAGCAATTGGGATTCCACCGGAACAGGCACAGTTTTTAGAAACTCGGAAATTTCAGATTAACGAGATTGCTAGAATATTTCGTGTACCGCCTCACATGGTGGGAGATTTGGAAAAATCATCGTTCAGCAATATTGAACAGCAGTCACTGGAATTTGTAAAATACACCCTTGATCCTTGGGTGGTGCGCTGGGAACAAAGTCTTCAGCAGTCGCTTATTTTACCTTCTGAGAAATCATCTTTGTTCATTAGGTTTAATTTAGATGGTCTGCTTCGAGGGGATTACCAGAGCCGTATGAATGGCTATGCTGTCGGTCGACAAAACGGCTGGATGTCAGCAAACGATATCCGCGAACTTGAGGACATGAACCGCATCCCTGCCGAGGAAGGCGGAGATTTGTATTTAGTCAACGGCAATATGACAAAACTGGCTGACGCAGGAGCGTTTGCCACAAATCAAGTAAAGGAGGCTAATGGACAATGAGAAAATTTTGGAACTGGGTACGTGATTCTGATGAGGAACGCACCCTCTATTTAAACGGGGTAATATCTGATGAAACTTGGTGGGGTGACGAGGTTACTCCTAAACTATTCAAAGATGAACTTACGGCAGGCTCCGGCAACATCACGGTGTGGATTAACTCACCTGGCGGCGATGTATTTGCAGCAGCACAAATTTACAATATGCTGATGGATTATACCGGAAACGTCACTGTGAAAATCGACGGATTAGCAGCAAGTGCGGCATCGGTAATTGCAATGGCAGGTGGAGATGTATATATGTCACCTGTTTCTATGCTGATGATTCATAACCCTTCCACCGTTGCTATCGGCGACAGTGAAGAAATGCTGAGAGCAAAGGCACTGCTTGATGAAGTTAAAGAAAGTATCATCAATGCCTATGAATTAAAATCCGGGATGTCTAGAACAAAGCTTTCTCATCTCATGGATGCAGAAACATGGATGAATGCTAACAAAGCAATTGAAATGGGATTTGCGGATAAAATCATGTTTTCAGAAGGAGAAAAGACTAGCACTGACAGCCTTATCTTCTCACGCATGGCGGTAACCAACTCCCTTATCAGCAAGCTGCCAAAACAATCAAAACCGAAAACAGGTACCCCAATCGAGTCGCTTGATAAGCGGCTTTCTTTAATTAACCACTAATTTGAAGGAGGAAATCATTATGAGTAAAATTTTAGAACTGCGCGAGAAACGTGCAAAAGCATGGGATGCAGCTAAGGCATTTCTTGATACCAAACGTGGCGGTGACGGACTTCTATCCGCTGAGGACACAGCCACTTATGACAAGATGGAGGCTGATGTTGTAGCTCTCGGCAAAGAAATTGAGCGTCTGGAACGTCAGGCATCAATTGACCTGGAACTTTCCAAAGCCACCAGTAACCCTATTACCAACGCACCATCAAAAGGCACTGAAGAAAAGACCGGCCGTGCATCTGCCGAGTATAAAAAGGCATTCTGGAATGCTATGCGTACCCGTGCTGGTGAAGGACTTGATCCAGTTGTAAGAAATGCACTGCAGATTGGAACCGACACCGAGGGTGGCTATCTTGTACCAGATGAATTTGAACGTACCCTTGTAGAGGCACTTGAGGACGAGAACATTTTTCGTAGACTAGCAAATGTTATAACCACTGCTTCTGGGGATAGGAAAATTCCTGTAGTTGCATCAAAAGGCACAGCATCATGGATTGATGAAGAAGGAACTATTCCAGAAAGCGATGACAGTTTCGGTCAAGTTTCCATTGGGGCTTATAAGCTTGGAACAATGATTAAGGTTTCAGAGGAACTTTTAAACGACAGTGTATTCAGGCTTGAACCATATATCTCTAAAGAGTTTGCTAGACGTATAGGCAATAAGGAAGAAGAATCCTTCTTTATTGGCGATGGCTCTGGAAAGCCGACTGGTATTCTTGCCGCAGCAGGCGGTGCTCAGCTAGGGGTAACCACAGCTAGTGCTACAGCTATTACCATTGATGAGGTGCTTGATTTATTCTACTCCTTAAAGGCACCGTATCGTAATAAAGCTGTGTTTATTATGAATGATGCTACGGTAAAAGCAATCCGCAAGCTGAAAGATGGTCAAGGTCAGTATCTATGGCAGCCATCCTTACAAGCAGGTACTCCCGACACTATTTTGAACCGCCCTCTGTACACTTCTGCATATGTACCAGCAATTGCGTCAGCCGCTAAGACCATTGCATTTGGTGATTTCAGCTATTACTGGGTGGCCGACCGCCAAGGCCGTATGTTTAAACGTCTTAATGAACTTTTTGCAGTAACTGGTCAAGTAGGCTTTGTTGCTACACAGCGTGTGGATGGTAAGCTGATTTTACCAGAGGCTATTAAAGTTCTTCAGCAGAAAGCATAAGGAGGTCTGACCTATGAGTTATAATTCTAAAAACTACATGGAACAAGGCGGCGAGAAATGGATTGTCGGCGGCACATTGGAAGTTTTACCGGGAGCAACAGTTACTGGGCTTCCTGCCGCAGCAAACCAAGCTGATAGTACAGCCACAACAGTTGAGGGACTGGTCACAGACTTTAATGCACTGCTTGCAAAGTTAAAAGCAGCAGGGCTTATGGCAGATGAATAACCAGCAAAGGAGGCGGATGATATGACAACAGATAATCTTTTACCAAAGGTGAAAGCAAATCTAATCCTAACACATGATGCGGATGATAATCTTTTATTAAGTTACATCACCGCCGCCGTATCCTATGCAGAAAGCTATCAGCACGTTGCCAGGGGGTTTTACAACGAAAATGCCATGCCACCTACCACAGAACAGGCAATAATCATGCTGTCGGGTCATTTCTATGAAAGCAGAGATGGCTCGACGGCTGGCTTCTATGCCGACAGTGTGCAGGCAGGTCAGCAGGTATGGAATACAGTGAATATGCTTTTGAGGCTTGATAGGAACTGGGGTGTGTGATATGAGTTACGGCAAAATGAATACCTTTATTGACATCATCAGCACTGTGCCAATCAAGGACAGCGATGGATTTGCCACCACAGGTGATAACATTCTAGCCTCTGTTCGTGCTTACAAGGAAGATCGTCATGGCAGTGAGAAGTGGACGAATATGACAGCATTTTCTTCTGCGTCCGCTCTGTTTCGGTTTAGAAAAATTCCTGGTCTGCAGGTCACAACGGATATGACAGTTGCCTGCGCTGATGGCAGGTTCCAAATTTTAAGTGTTGAGGATGTCAGAGGACGTGGAATGTATATCGAAGTTCTCGCTGAACATTTAGAACCAACTGTGGGGTGATTGATATGGCAAAAGTAAATATGAAGATGCCAGAGGAATTTCTGATGAAGGTTTCAAAACTTGCTGATCAAACAGATGTAATCATCCCAAAGGTATTGGAAGCGGGCGGAGATGTGGTGCTTGAGAAGGTCAAATCTAACTTGCAATCTGTGGTTGGAAAAGATACAAAATATCCTTCTAAATCCACGGGTGAGTTAGTATCCTCCCTCGGACTTACATCAGCCAAGCAAGACAGAGATGGTGACTACAACGTAAAAGTGGGATTCGCGGAGCCACGTTCTGATGGTGGAAGTAACGCTAAAATTGCAAACATTATCGAATATGGCAAACATGGTCAGCCTGCAAAACCTTTCTTAAAACCTGCTAAAAGTGCATCACGGAAACCCTGCATGGGTGCAATGATAGCTAAATTGGAGGAGGAGATTGAAAAGATATGAGTATTCTATCAGAATTAAATACCCTAATTACTTCAATACCTCTTCCTGTTGAAACTGGTGTTTTTTCAGGCAAGGCTCCAAATGAATATGTAGTGATCCTCCCTCTTTCGGATATTTTTGAAGTCCATGCGGATAACCGACCTGGATTTGATGTACAGGAGGCACGAATATCACTATTTTCAAAGGGCAACTATTTATTGAGTAAAAAGCAGATTACAGCTGCACTCTTGAATGCGGATTTCACAATAACCGAACGCAGATATATTGGTCACGAAGATGATACCGGATATCATCACTATGCCATTGATGTGGCAAAAAACTATAGATTGGAGGAATAACAATATGGCAACGATTGGTCTTGATAAATTATATTATTCAAAAATAACTGAAGACGTAAATGGTGAAGAAACCTATGGAACTCCTGCTGTACTCGCCAAAGCCATCACCGCTGAACTTTCGGTGGAACTGGTGGAGGCGATTTTATATGCAGATGATGGAGTCGCCGAAGTCGTTAAGGATTTTAACAATGGAACACTAACCTTAGGTGTAGATGACATTGGGCCTACTGTTGCAGCAGATTTGACTGGCGCAACTACGGACGATAATGGGGTATTAATCTCTGCCAGTGAAAGTGTGGGTAAAGCTGTTGCTGTGGGGTTCCGTGCACAGAAGGCAAACGGCAAGTACCGCTATTTCTGGCTTTATCGTGTAAAGTTTGGGCTTCCAGCAACGAATCTGCAGACAAAGGCAGATTCTATCACATTCTCTACACCAACTATTGAGGGAACAGTCACCCGCAGAAATAAGCTGGACAGCACGAGCAAGCATCCATGGAAAGCAGAGGTTACAGAGGGTGACGCAGGTGTTACTTCTGACACTATTACTGGCTGGTTCTCACAGGTCTATGAACCTACCTACACACCAGCACCATAGGAGGGATTGCAATGGATAATGAGAGAAATTCTGTTATTACAATTGGCACCAAAGAGTATGAACTGATACTCACTACACGTGCTACAAAAGCCATCGCAAACCGTTATGGCGGTCTTGAAAACCTCGGTGAAAAGCTCATGAAATCCGAGAACTTCGAGATGGCACTTGATGAGATAGTGTGGCTTCTGACCCTCCTCGCCAACCAATCTATTCTGATTCGCAACCTCAAAAATAAAGGAAAAGCTGAGGATTTGCTGACCGAGGATGAAGTAGAACTCCTTACCTCACCGCTTGATTTGGCAGCATATAAGAATGCTATCACAGAAGCAATGTTCAAAGGCACAAAGCGCAATGTGGAAAGTGAGGACGAAGGCATAGCACCAAAAAACACATAAGTCGAGTAGATGGACAGCATCAGCAAACAGATGCAGAAACCTTTACTCGACTTCTTTATTATGGAACGGTTCAGATGGGTATGAGTTCAGAGGAATTCTGGCTTATGCCCATTGGTCTATTTTTAGATTTGTGGACCTGTCATAAGCAGTGGCACGGTATTGAAAAACCAAAGAAAACTAGGACGATTGATGATATTATCCCGTTGGGAATTTAAGGAGGTGGTGATGGCATGGCAGACAATTTTGGATTAAAAATCGGAGTTGAGGGCGAGCGTGAGTTTAAAAAGGCTCTCTCTGATATCAATCAATCTTTTAAAGTGCTAGGCTCAGAGATGACCCTAGTGACAAGTCAGTTTGATAAAAACGATAAATCCGTCAATGCACTCACCGCTCGCAATGCGGTTTTAAATAAAGAAATCGATGCACAAAAAGATAAAATTACTACCCTCAAGGCTGCACTGGATAATGCCGCATCCTCTTTCGGTGAAAATGACCGCCGCACACAGAATTGGCAAATTCAGCTGAATAGGGCGCAAGCTGAACTCAATGGTATGGAGCGTGAACTTGCCGAAACTGCTGAGGGTACCGATGACCTTGGTGATGAACTGAAGGCTACAGGCGATGAGGCAGAGAAGTCTGGTGGTAAGTTTGAAAAGCTGGGCAGTGTACTTAAAGGTGTCGGAGTGGCAATGGGTGCTGTCGCAGTTGCCGTTGGTGTTGCTGCAATCAAACTGGGCAAAGATGTTGTTCAGCAGTTTGGTGAGCTGGAGCAGAACCTTGGCGGCAGTGAAGCTGTGTTTGGGAAGTATGCCGCCTCCATTCAAAAAACTGGTGAGGAGGCATACAAAAACCTTGGTGTATCTCAAAGCCAGTATCTTGCTACAGCCAATAAAATGGGTGCGTTGTTCCAAGGCTCTGGTATACAGCAACAAAAAAGTCTTGAATTGACTGAGAAAGCAATGCAGAGAGCAGCGGATATGGCATCCGTCATGGGTATTGATATGTCTATGGCTATGGAGGCTGTCACAGGTGCGGCGAAGGGTAATTTTACCATGATGGATAACCTTGGTGTAGCTATGAATGCTACTAACATCCAAGCCTATGCTCTCGCCAAGGGTCTGGACTTTACTTGGAATACCGCAACTCAAGCTGAAAAAGCCGAAGTCGCCATGCAAATGTTTTTCGAGAATACAGAGCAGTATGCCGGTAACTTTGCAAAAGAGTCAACTCAAACAATTTCTGGTTCCATTGGGTTGTTAAAAGCTGCAGTCGGTAGTTTTACCGCTGGACTTGGCAATGCAGGTGCTGATATGACAAACCTTACGGAAAACCTTGTAGATGCCTTTGAGGCGGTGGTCAAAAATATCGTGCCTGTGCTTGAAAATATTGTGAAGGCTCTGCCACAGGCAACAGGAGCAATCTTGCAAGCGGTCGGTGACCTCTTACCGATGTTACTTGAAACAGTAACCAATATTTTCACACAGGTATTGCAGGCTGTTTTGAATCTGCTTCCAGAACTTATCCCCGCTGCCGTTGCCGCAGTGATGACGATAGTTGGGGCTTTGATTGAGAGCTTGCCCCTTCTTATCGATGCGGCGGTGCAGTTGGTGACGGCACTTGTGAGTGGCATTGGAGAGGCTCTGCCAAGTCTTATACCAGCGGCAGTAAATGCCATCACAACTATTGTGAAGGGTTTGGTTGATAACCTGCCCATGATTCTTAATGCCGCTTTGCAGTTAATACTTGGTTTAGCACAAGGACTTGTAGATGCTATTCCTCAGCTTGTTTCTGCTTTGCCTGCCATCATAAAAGCACTGGTGGATTTTTTAGTTAAATCCATTCCACACATTATCGATGCAGGCATAAAATTATTGACTTCACTGGTAACAGCATTGCCTACCATTATTACGGCAATCGTAAATGCGATTCCGCAAATTATTGACAGCATCATCAGCGCGGTCACTGGGTCTATCCCACAGATTATTGATGCGGGCATTAAGCTTTTGATTTCTCTGATTCAAGCACTGCCACAGATTATAACCACCATTGTAGGTGCAATTCCTAAAATCATAACTTCACTGGTGAATGCCATTGTAGGAAACATCGACAAGATTATTCTTGCAGGTGTTCAGCTGCTTGTGGCACTGATTGCAAATCTGCCAAGGATTATTGTAGAAATTGTCAAAGCAGTACCACAGATTATTGCCGGAATTGTAAATGCTTTTGCTAACTATTACAGTCAAATGGCAAAGGTCGGCGGCAATTTAATAAAGGGTCTGTGGAATGGAATTTCAGACGCAGGTGCATGGTTATGGAATAAAATTTCTGGCTTTTTCGGCAATGTGGTATCGAAGATTAAGGACTTCTTTGGCATCCACTCCCCATCTGCTCTGTTTGCTGGAATAGGCCGCAATATGGGAGAAGGCATCGGTGTTGGATTTGAAGATGCAATGACGGCTGTTTCAAGGGATATGCAAAATGCAGTTCCTACAAGCTTTGGTTTAAATTATGGTAATGTAAACGGACAAAGTGGTGCCATTCCAAATGGTGCTAATATCACGCAGAATATTTCAGTGGTAACACCTAAGGCACTGTCTGAAAAGGAACTGGCACGGGAGTTTAAAAATCTATCCCGAAAGCTGGCACTTGAATTTTAAGGGGGTCTGACTATGGAACTGACATATACCAACTCTGGCGGTGAAAGTATTACATTAAAACAAAACCGCCCATATTTTCTAACAAAAATAGACGGAACAGGCAACATACGTCAGACCGTCAATACCTTCAAGGCACCAGATCAAGACGGTGCTTTTTATATATCATCAACTCTCGATATGCGTAACATCACCCTGGAAGGCACTATCGTTGCAAATACTCCAGACGAGGCATATACACATAGACAACGACTACTCCAAATATTCAGTCCAAAATTGCGAGGAACTCTCCTATATCGTGGACGGCAGATTTCATGTGTTGTAGAGGAGGCAGGTTTTACTGTATCCTCCAGACAGCGAATACCAAACTTTTTTATCAGTTTGCTTTGCCCTTCACCCTTTTTTGAAACATTGGATGAGATACGAGAGGAATTGGCATCCTGGATTCCGATGTTTGAGTTTGAATTGGAGATACCCGAAGATGGCATGGAGTTTGGTGCAAGACAACCAAGTCAAATTATCATGGTAGATAATATTGGTGATGTATCCTGTGGCTGTGAGATTGTTTTTCGTGCCTTAGGTGCGGTTACAAATCCAGAACTTTTAAATATTGATACTGGCGAATATATCCGACTTCTTACGACGATGAGTGCCAATGATGAACTTCGGGTTTATACCCACTTTGCAGGCAAGCGGGTAGTCAGTGTTAATGGGCAGGCAGTAACAAATGCTTTTTCACTGCTGGACACAGGCTCAGTGTTCTTTCAGCTTGCCGCAGGGATTAATACTCTGCGTTATGATGCATCAGTCAATATGGATCTATTGGAGGTCAGTGTTTATTTTAGACCTCAGTTTTTGGGGGTGTAAGGATGGAACTATATATTTATAATTCAGAACGTGAACTTATAGGCATTGTGGAGTCCTTTGATTATCTTCGCTGGACGAGGCGGTATTCCCAGTGTGGGTCTTTTGAGTTAAACGCTATATCCACACCCGAAAATGCTGACCTTTTGAAAGAAGGGAATATCATCTGGAAAAGTGATGACGAAGAGGCAGGAATTATTGAATATCTAAAACTCTCTCAGACAGATAGTGAGTTTATCACGGTAAGCGGTCGGTTTGCCACATCCCTTCTTGCCCGTCGAATAGTGTGGGGAACGGAGAATTTGTCTGGTGATCTTTCGGTCTGTGCAGAGCAGCTTTTAAACCATAACCTTATTTCCCCTTCTGATTCAGCAAGGCAGATTACTGGTGTATCCTTTTCTTCTCCAAATCTTGGTGTATCGGTCAGTACGCAAATCTCCTACCGTAACCTCATGGATGCAGTGACAGGACTATGTGACGCTTCAGATATTGGCATTAAGACGGTATTCAGTCAAGAAACAGGAGCTTTTGCAGTGACACTGTATAATGGTTCGGTATCACAGGCTGTGTTTTCCAAGGAATATGAGAATCTGACTGAACAGGTATATACAGAGAGTGAAACGGACTATGCTAACACTGCACTTATCGGTGGTGAAGGTGAAGGTGCCCAGCGGACATTTGTTGCCATTACAAGTGGCTCCGGGGAAACCCGCCGTGAAATCTTCGTGGATGCCAAGGACCTGCGAATAGAAGATTTTGGGGCAGGCTATACTGATGCATTGACTTTCCGTGGTCAAAGCAAACTGAATGAACTGGCAATGCGTTACACCTTTGACACAACCGTCAATCCTCATGGTAATCTTACCTACAAGATAGAATTCGACCTTGGGCAGATGGTTAAAGTTGTTTCCAAGACATGGGGTGTAACCATGACCACACGCATTACGGAAGTAGAAGAAACCTATGATGCAGATGGTCAGAGCATTAGTGTTGTATTTGGAAAAGCTGAACTTACAATCGCACAGAAAATACGCTCCGACATGAGTCAGG
>ENA-UOOI01002332-UOOI01002332.1-fermentation-metagenome-genome-assembly--contig:-NODE-2332-length-16796-cov-3.123410_pt1 | contig 16796 bp, 15 predicted proteins | sample MGYA00245779_ERZ724027 | MGnify/ENA primary metagenome ERZ724027 (study PRJEB28704, sample SAMN03018318) | fermentation metagenome | biome: anthropogenic terrestrial biome; feature: soil; material...
ATCATAAGAAATGCGATTCCAACTACGATGAATGAAACCTTTTGGAGTGTAGGCACTTCCATGTATGTGGCGGCGTATGCCCGGGTAGGTGTGACTGAATATGCGGCTGTGCAGGCAAGCAATGTAATCAATAATTTGTTTACGCTGGCAGCTTTCAGCATTGGGGATGCTACGCTGATTCTCGTTGGACAGAAGCTTGGCGAGGGAAAGCTGGATTTCGCGTATGAGCTTGGCAGAAAGCTTCTGCGGGTCGGTATCGTTTTGGGTCTTGTTTCCGGCGGCGCACTGATAATCAGTTCAAAATTCATCATAGGATTGTTTGAACTGACTCCGGAAGGCCAGAAATATGCTTTTTATATTCTTATCATATATGGGGCTTTTATGTGGCTGACTGTATATAACGGAATCAGCGTAACGGGGATTCTGCGTTCCGGCGGAGATACGATTTTTGCCATGGCCGCAGAGACGGGAACCATCTGGCTGTACGCCGTACCCACCGCATTTATTACGGCACTGGCACTGCATCTGCCGATTTATTGGGCGGTATTCTTTGTTAAGATGGAAGATGTCATTAAATCTTTTATATTAGTAAAAAGATTTCGATCTAAAAAATGGGCAAGGAATGTGATACAGGACATCGCCGTACCGGATTAGGAGATCTGTTCAATGGAGTGGACTAAAAGAAAAATTTTCATAATCAGGAATGATTATAAAAATTCATCAAATACTAAAGGCAAAGTACTGTCTTCTGGAGGATTCCAAGGAAGAGCAATTTATCGGTAGGACAAATTTGTTGCGATAAGCACGGATAAAACTGCATAAAAATACTAAGTTGCTTATAATAGTTTTTTTAAATGGTTTTATAAAAATAAACGATAATGACAAATACAACCCAGTAATTTCAGTCATTATGGGCTTTTTTTCGACAAAATCGGACAGGACGTGAAAATTTTTAAAACAACAATTCTTTACAACAGAAAAATTCAGAGTATAATAAAGTCATTGTTATAAAATCGTACGTTGGAACAGTTTGTTTACAATGAGAGAGGTTTGTTAGATTGGAATATGTGATAGGTGCCATAGTTGGTATTTTATATGGCGGGTTGGCTGGATTTTTAAAATACATTTTTCTTTGGAGAAAATTAGTTAAAGAAACAGACAATACCATTACGATGGGAGCAGTGACGACGAGAATGGGAATAAGCTACGTCACGAATGTAGTGGTGTTGCTGATTACTTTCCTGATTCGAAACAGAATTCCATTTGATTTTGTTGCTTTAATAATAGGAACTGCATTTTCCTTGGCTCTTACAGGAAAAATTTTCTCATTACAGAAGTTGATGGAAAAAACAAAATTATAAAAGAAGCAGAATTTATAAAATATATGTTATATAAATAGATCAAAATTGCATTTAGGAGGAAGCAAAAATGATAGAAATGTTAAATTCAATGGGAGTTACGAACGCCATGATAACCAGCACGGTTATCACGCTGATTCTCTGCTTTTTAGCTATTTTAGCGGGAAGGCACATGGAAATGATTCCATCGGGTCTTCAAAATGTGATGGAAATCATCGTAGATGGTCTGGATCATTTTTTCCGAGATTTAATGGGTGAGTATGCGGGACGTAAATATTTTCCGCTGGTAGCAACCTTGTTTATTTATGTGCTGATATGCAACTATTCAGGTCTGCTTCCTCTTTCGGGAGAACTGCCGGGTCTGAAAGCACCTACTAGTTCCATTAACTTTCCATTAGCCTTGGCGCTGATTGTATTTTGCAGCATACAGTATGTCGGAATCAAAGAAACTCATGGCTTGAAGTACTATAAGCATCTGCTTCAGCCAATTGCGGTACTATTTCCGCTGATGTTGCTGGAGGATCTTGTAAAGCCGGTATCTCTTACAATACGACTTTACGGAAACATTTTCGGTGAAGAATCCGTAACCAATGTATTTTTTGGTATGGTACCGATTGGTCTCCCTGTTATTATGCAGATATTCAGTGTGCTGATGGGACTGATTCAGGCCATGGTATTTGCCTTACTGGCAGGCGTTTATATTTCAGAGGCGGCAGAGCATGGTGCTGAGGAACATGAACGTTTGGCAGCACAGAATGTATAAGTATAAAAGTGATTCAAATTCTTTCTACTATTTAAGATATCTATTTTAGCTGGAGGTTTTAAAGACCCACAGTAAAATATATATAGATTTAAAAACATACGGCTGAAGTTTATCAGCAGAAATGAAAGGAGAAAATAAAATGACAATCGCATTAGCAGTAGCATTAGCTATCGGACTATCCACTATCGGCCCTGGTGTTGGTCAAGGTATAGCATCAGCAAAAGCTTTGGAAGGTATGGCAAGACAGCCTGAAATGGTAGGTACTCTTCGTACAAACTTAATTCTTTGCCTGGCATTCATGGAGTCTTTGACAATCTACGGACTATTAATCGCATTTCTTTTAATGGCAAAAATGTAGTTGTTTTGTTAAAGACAACGAGTCGAACGCAGGGAGGGTTTATTTATGGCTGAAGCATTAGGTATAAACTTATCAGAGATTATCTTTGCTATTGTAAACTTCTTAATCCTTGTGACCGTGTTGGCAAAGTTCTTATACAAACCGTTTATTGAAATGCTTGAAAACAGAAAGCAGACTATTCAAGATTCCTTTGATCATGCAGCAGACACAAACAGAAGAGCTGACGAGAAAATGGATGAATACAACAAGCGCATTTCAAATGTTGAACAAGAAGGTAGAGAAATCATTAAAAATGCAAAGGCAAAAGCTGAAGTTCAAGCAAGTGATATTATTAATGAAGCAAATGCAAAAGCAGCAGAATTAAAACTTCGTGCAGAAAGTGAAGTGGAACGCCAGAAGGCGAAAGCTTTAGCAGAAATGAAGTCTCAGGTCGCTGCTATGGCACTGCTTGCTGCTGAGAAGATTCTGGAGAAAGACTTGGAATTGGAAGGTCAGGAGCATTTAATTGATAGTATCGTTGAACAGGTAGGTGCGGCGAAATGGCAGAATTAACGGTTGGAATGACATATGGTAACGCCTTGTTTCAGGTGGCTAGTGAGGTTCATAAGACAGAAGTGATCCTCGACGAAGCCATACAGCTTCTTGAGCTGTTGAAACAGGAGCAGGATCTGAGTGCCTTTATAGACACCCCGGTAATCTCCATTGCTGATAAGAAAGACGTTTTAAAGTCGATCTTGGAAGGCCGCATTTCGGAAGAACTTTGAACTTTCTATACGTCATGATAGACAAGGGAAGAACAAAGCATTTTGAGAGAGCCATAAAGGTTTACAAGGAACTTTTAGATAAAGAAGAAGGGCTTGCCTACGGAAAAATATTTTCTGTAAAGCCCCTTAGCGCTGATAAGCTCCAAAAGTTTGAAAAAGAAACAGGAAAGCTTTTACAAGAAAAGGTGAAGCTTGAAAACGAGATTGACACCAATTTGATTGGTGGCATCAAAATATTAATTGACGGCAAGGTGATTGACGCTTCCTTAAGAAAGCGTCTGGAAGACCTTAGCAATACTATTATATAGAGAGGAGGTTGTTGACATGAACCTCAAACCCGAAGAAATAAGTGCCGTAATCAAAGAGCAGATCAAGAATTATAAAAACAAGCTTGAGATTTCAGATTTTGGTACTGTTATACAGGTCGGAGATGGTATTTCCAGAATTTATGGACTCGAAAAATGCATGGCAGGTGAATTGCTCGAGTTTCCAGGGGAAATATATGGTATGGCGTTGAATCTTGAAGAAGATAACGTTGGTGCAGTTATGCTTGGTTCCGACAAGAATATAAAAGAGGGCGACATTGTAAAACCTACAGGAAAGGTAGTTGAAGTACCCGTAGGTGAAGATCTGATTGGCCGTGTAGTAAATGCATTAGGTCAGCCTCTTGACGGTAAAGGTCCTATCAAAGCAGAAGATCACAGACCGGTTGAATACCCGGCACCGGGCGTGCTGCAAAGAAAATCAGTTGATCAGCCTTTACAGACCGGTATCAAGGCCATTGACGCCATGATACCAATCGGAAGAGGACAGAGAGAACTGATTATCGGAGACAGACAGACCGGTAAAACAGCTATAGCGATAGATACGATTCTAAATCAGAAGGATTCCGGTGTAATCTGTATCTATGTTGCTATCGGACAGAAAAAATCCACAGTAGCCCAGTTGGTACAGACTCTTGAAGATAAGGGTGCCATGAGCTACTCTATTGTTGTGTCTGCGACGGCGAGTGACGTTGCTCCGCTTCAATATATAGCACCTTATGCAGGATGCGCTATGGCAGAGCATTTCATGTATCAAGGCAAGGATGTTTTGATCATCTATGATGACTTATCAAAACATGCGGTTGCCTACAGAGCTATGTCACTATTGCTTAGAAGACCACCAGGACGAGAAGCTTATCCCGGAGACGTATTCTATTTACACAGCAGATTGCTTGAAAGAGCAGCAAAGCTTTCTGATAAGCTGGGCGGCGGTTCCATTACGGCATTGCCTATCATCGAAACACAGGCTGGAGATGTATCTGCATATATTCCGACAAACGTTATTTCCATCACGGACGGACAGATCTTCCTGGAAACAGAATTATTCTTTACAGGACAGAGACCAGCAGTTAACGCCGGTATTTCCGTATCCCGTGTAGGTGGTAATGCACAGATCAAGGCGATGAAGCAGGTATCCAGCAAGATCAAGCTGGAGCTGGCACAGTATACTGAGCTTGCAAGCTTCTCCCAGTTCGGTTCGGATATTGATAAGGATACGAAGGAAAGACTGGATCACGGAAAGGTCTTAATGGAAATATTAAAGCAGGGACAGTACAAGCCAATTGCGGTTGAGCATCAGGTTATGATTATATATGCTGCGGCTAATAACTTCCTTGCGGACATTCCTATTGAAGAAATTAAAGAATTTGAAAGTGGATTATATGACTTTATGGATACACAGTATCCAGAGGTTGGTAAGAACATCAAATCCAACGGCAAACTGGATGATGGTACGGAAGAAATTCTTAAAGGAGCAATTGCGAAGTACAAAGAAGTACGAGACAAGTAGGGCATGTCAATAGCAGCAGCTTCTTTAAATCTTAGATTTGTGAAGCTACTGCATCAGACTGTCTCGAATTATTTCGTAATGGAGACAGTCTAGTATAGGAGGAAAAAATGGCTTCAAATAATATGCAGGATATAAAGCGCCGTAAAAAGAGCGTAACCAGCACAGAGCACATAACCAGTGCGATGAAGCTCGTTTCTGCTGCAAAGCTGAGAAGAGCTAAGGCCACCTTCGAAAAAACAACTGAATATTTTCATTATATTACAGAGTCTATAGCAGATATTTTCAACAATATCAGTGATGTTCCGGAACAGTATCTGGCCGGAAGCCGTGAAATCAAAAACACTTGCTATATTATCGTAACAAGTAACAGAGGATTATGCGGCGGATTTAACTCCAATATCATAAAACGAGCTGAAGCTGAAATGAAGGATTATCCTGAAAAGCCGATTCTTATTGCTGTAGGATCGAAGGGGAAGGAATACTTTGAAAAGAGAGGATTTGACATTTACAACGAATATTCGGAACCTCCGGAAGATATTTCTTTCCTTCAAACAAGACAGATCAGCAGGCCGATCATAGATCGGTATAATGCCGGAGAAATTGATGAAGTAGTGATTATTTACACCTCCTTTAAAAACTCCATGGAGCAGGAAGTGAAAAGCGAACGATTGCTGCCAATCGACATGCAGAAGGATCCGGAAGTGATAAAACATGACCGAGAGGTGGAGTATGAGCCATCTGCCGAAGCCGTATTTGACTATTTGATTCCTAAATATGTTGAAATAAAGGTATACGGAGCGATTGTTGAATCTGCTACCTGTGAACATGCTGCCAGAAGAATGGCCATGGAAAGTGCAACGGACAATGCCAGAGAGATGCTGGAAAATCTGTCCTTGTTCTATAACAGAGCTAGACAGGCAGCTATTACGAATGAGATTATTGAAATTGTTGCAGGGGCTGGGGCCCAAGAATAAGTTGTTACAAAAGAAGTAGGGAGGTGGTTTGGAATATGGAACAGAATAAAGGAATTATTCACCAGATTATCGGACCGGTTATTGATATAAAATTTTCGCCCGAACATATGCCTGAACTATTAAATGCCATCATTATCAAGTATGAGGGCAAGGATATCGTAGCAGAGGTTTCAAAGCACGTCGGCGATGATATCGTAAAATGCATTGCATTGTCTTCAACGGACGGCTTGACCAGAGGAATGGAGGCTATTGATACAGGCTCCCCGATTCAGGTGCCGGTAGGTAAAGAAGTACTGGGCAGATTGTTCAATGTTATAGGTGAAACCATAGACGAGAAGGGTCCTGTTGTTACTGCGGAAAAGCACTCTATTCACAGAGATGCTCCACCTTTTGAAGAACAGGATACAAGCGCCAGGATTTTCGAAACGGGAATCAAGGTCATTGACTTGATCGCACCGTACACAAGAGGCGGAAAGGTTGGTCTTTTCGGAGGTGCCGGTGTAGGAAAGACAGTTCTTATTCAGGAGCTGATCAATAATATCGCAAAGGAACACGGCGGTATTTCCGTATTCGCAGGCGTAGGCGAAAGAACAAGAGAAGGTAATGACCTGTACTATGAAATGATAGAATCAGGCGTTATTGAGAAAACAGCGATGGTATTTGGTCAGATGAATGAACCGCCGGGAGCTAGAATGAGAGTAGCCCTGACAGGTTTGACCATGGCAGAATACTTTAGAGACGTGGAAGGACAGGATGTACTTCTGTTCATTGATAATATCTTTAGATTTACACAAGCGGGTTCAGAGGTATCGGCACTACTTGGACGTGTACCGTCAGCAGTAGGCTATCAACCAACACTTGCGACTGAAATGGGTGCATTACAGGAAAGAATTACTTCGACAAAGAAGGGTTCTATCACATCAGTACAGGCTATTTATGTACCGGCTGATGACTTGACTGACCCGGCACCGGCAACTACTTTTGCTCACTTGGATGCTACGACAGTATTGTCACGTTCCATCAGTGCGCTTGGTATTTATCCGGCAGTTGATCCGCTTGAATCCACTTCAAGAATCATGGATCCGAATATCCTTGGTGAAGAACACTATGAAACAGCCAGAAGCGTACAGGAAGTTCTGCAGAGATACAAGGATTTACAGGATATTATTGCTATTCTTGGTATGGATGAATTATCAGATTCTGATAAGCTTATCGTTTCCAGAGCAAGAAAAATTCAGAGATTCCTTTCACAGCCGTTCAGCGTTGCCGAACAGTTTACAGGTATGGAAGGAAAATATATTCCGTTAAAGGAAACCATTCGTGGATTTAAAGAAATTCTTGAAGGAAAACACGATGATATCCCTGAGTCTCTATTCTTGCTTGCGGGCGGTATAGACGAAGTTGTAGAAAAGTTTAAGGCGTCAAAATAATTTTTCGCCGGGAAGGGAGATAAGAAAATGGCTAAGAGTGTCCAACTTGAAGTTATAACACCTTCAAAACTATTCTATAAAGATAAGGTTGAGATGGTTATAGTCCGAACCCTAACAGGTGAAGAAGGATTTATGGCAGATCACACCTGGGCGTGTAAGCTCCTCGATATCGGCATTATGCTGATTAAGGAAGAAGGCTCTACTGAATTTAAGGCGGCAACCATAGCCGGCGGATATATTGACATAAAAGAAAATTTTGTCATATATACAGATGCGGCTGAATGGGATGAAGAAATAGATGTAGCAAGGGCTAAGAAGAGGAAAGAAACCGTAGAAAAGTGGCTGGAATGCCATGATTGTACGAATGCAGGCGCAGACGAGATCGCCAGAGCGCAAGTCAGTCTGCTAAAACAGATCAGCAGAATGAATCTGGCAGAAAACGGAGCCAGACGAAAACGATAAAAAAACAGGTGGATTTTAATCCACCTATTTTTTTTACTTATTTTTTAAATACCTTCCAATTAATTTTTGAAAATTCCAAAATCAGGTAGAAAGTTGTCGGAATTTTTACTATACTATAGGTAAATTTAAAATTAAGGGAGAAGCAATATTATGGTGAAGAGTAATCAGCATGTAATTGAAATTGCAGTCAGGATTTCTATTGCTTTTTTAGCTTTATTAATAATGCTTTTTTTTACACCGCCCCAGACTTCCTTTGGAGAAGTAAAAAGTAATCCGGAAAGAAAAATTGTAAGGGTTGGATATTATCTGTATGATGGCTATCAAGAGGCAGATAAAAATGGAACCTATTCGGGATATGGATATGATTACTTACAAGAAATATCCCAGTTTGCAGGATGGGACTATACTTTTATCATCGCAACCTTCCAGGAATGCGTTCAAATGCTGGAAAGAGGGGATGTGGATATTGTGGGCGGACTGGATAAGAATGCCTTAAAGTCTGATAAAATCATTTATTCTCACTTGTCCAACCGGGTTTCTGAAACCGAACTATATACAACGATGAATAATATGGATTTGAATTTTGATGATTTTTCTAAAATGAACGGAATCTCAGTGGGTATTTTGAAAAATGATTATCAAGAGCTATATTTGAATGAGTATGCCAAACAAAATCATATAACGCTACATAAAAAATATTATGATTCGTTAAAAGATATGGAACGCGCTCTGGAGCAGGGAGAGATTCAGGCAATTCTTACCTCTGCTGAAACGAATAAAAAATACAGCAAAGTCATTGGAAAGATGGACGAGCATCCGCTGTATTACGGGATTAATAAAAAAAATCAATCCTTGCTGGACGAGTTGAACAAGTCCATGCAAAACATAAAAAACAGCAATCCTTCTTACGATATGCAAATACAAAATAAATATTTTATCAAAGGAAAAATGGCAGCACCTTCTTTCACCGTGGAAGAACTTCGTTACATTAAAAAGAAAGGAACGGTAAAGGTAGCCTACGATCAAGGCTGGCAGCCTATTGAATATTACGATGAAAAGACAGGCGACATCAAGGGGGTCACGAAGGACTTATTTGATCTGTTGTCCAAGTATACCGGACTGAAATTTGAGTTTGTGAGAGAAGGAGATCTAAGCGAGGCTTTGGAGGATGTAAAGACGGGGAAAGCCGATATGATCAGCCTAGTCTCTCACGACTATAACATCTCGGAGCAGAGGGGAATTTATACCTCCAGTATCTGTATTAACGCTTCTTTGGTGGGCGTTCTGGCAAAAGATCGGAATTTTGACGGCATCAAGCAGATCGCCATGCCAAAGGATTATTATTTAGATATTTTAAAGAATTATAAAGTAAAAGAATACGATACGGTGGAAGATTGCTTTGAGGCGGTCAATTCAGGGGAAGCAGATGCGACCATTGCCAATGCCTATGCTGCGAATTATTATTTAGCTAATCCTAAGTTTGTCAATCTGATCCGGCAGGATCTGATTGGGTATTCGGAAGATTTATCATTAGGTGTTTCAAAAAATGAGGACATTGAACTGCTAAATATTTTAAATAAAGGATTGCATTGCATTTCTGATATGGATTTATCCAACATTATCTTAAGCAATTATGTGGTATATGAGCAGCCTAAGTTCCGGAAACTGTATTATTCAAACCCCATATTTTTTTTAGGCTCTATTATTGTTTTGGTAGCGGCAGTTATGGGTATTCTGATTTATATCATCCTGCTGAAAAATAAAATGTATGCCACTAATATGAAAATGATTGAATTTTTAAATATAGAAAAGAGCAGAATGGAAAATACTTTGCGAAATGAAGCGGAAAGAGATTCTTTGACAGGGTTGTTTAATCGGCGAAAAATTGAATCCGAAGTAAAGGAGTTCCTGTTAAAAATAAGCGTGGACAATCAAATAAGCTTGCAGGATACCAATGTTCCCAGCCATGATCTTCACAGCTTTATGATCATGGATCTGGATGGATTTAAAAGTATTAATGACCACTATGGACACCCGGAGGGAGATGCGCTGTTAAGACGGATCTCTGTGGAATTGGAACTGGCTGCCGGGCAGGACAATTTGGTGGGCAGACTGGGGGGAGATGAGTTTGTATTTCTCTTTAAGAATATTACGGGTAAAAGCGAATCGGCACATTTAGCCAAGAAAATCCATAAGGTCATCAGGCAGATCGCACAAGAGGATGAGAAGTGGAAAGCCATATCGGTGAGCATCGGAGTGACCCTGTTTGGATATGAAACCTATAGCTTCAAAGAATTATATCAAAGGGCAGATCAAGCTTTATACCAAGCCAAAAAGACCGGTAAGAATAAAGTTGTGTTTTATGGGGAACTATAAAAAGTTGAAAGGAATATCATGAAAGGCTGAAGCCCAAGTTCAAGCGGATTCAGTCTTTTTTCGTCAGATTTTCTTGTCAATAAAAGGCGTAAACGGACTAACTTGTCTTTACAATGAAGGCGTTTTTATTTATAATATATTGCGAAAATATTGAAATAGTGGTATAATACACACTATCATCTCAGTAAAGCGGTAGTTTGTTAATATAAAAATGTATTAATTTGCTTTAAATTTAAAACAAGGGGGACAAAATATGTATAGTGAGAGATTAGACGATAAATATTCGACAATAACTGCAGAAATACAGGAGCTGGCCGATGAGTGTGTAAAAAATAGTACGATTGATACCTCGTTGTATAAAAAATATGAGGTCAACAGAGGACTTCGTGATTTAAACGGAAATGGTGTACTTACAGGTCTTACTGAAATTTCAGGAATATATGCTTTTGATATCGACCCGGAAACGGGAGAAAAGATGCCGGCGGCGGGCAGGCTTTATTACCGGGGGGTCAATATAAACGACATTGTAAAGGGCTTTGTGAAAGAAAAGCGTTTTGGATTTGAGGAAGTGACCTATCTGCTTATCTTTGGAAAACTGCCGACGAAAGAACAGCTGAGCAGCTTTAACGAGCTTCTGGCAGAATACCGTACGCTGCCCCCGAGCTTTGTCAGGGACATTATTATGAAAGCACCCAGCATGGATATGATGAACAGCTTGGCCAGAGGTGTACTGACTCTTCATTCCTATGACAACAGGCCTAATGATACTTCTATACCGAATGTGCTGAGGCAATGCCTGCTGCTCACAGCGGTGTTTCCGTTACTAGCGGTTTACGGCTATCAGGCGTCCAGACATTATCACTACAGAGACAGTTTGTATATACACATCCCGAAACCGGAATTGTCTACGGCGGAAAATATTTTGCATATGCTGAGACCGGACAGCCACTACACGGAGCTGGAAGCCAGACTTCTGGATTTAGCATTAGTACTCCACGCAGAGCACGGCGGCGGAAACAATTCGACCTTTACGACCCATGTGGTTTCTTCCTCCGGAACGGATACGTACTCGGCCATAGCGGCGGCATTGGGATCCCTTAAGGGGCCTAAGCATGGAGGTGCTAATATTAAGGTCGTGCAGATGTTTGATGATATGAAAGCTTGCATTACAGATTGGAACGATGAAGAGCAGATTCGAACCTACTTAAAGAAGCTGCTGCACGGTGAAGCTTTTGATAAATCTGGATTGATATACGGTATGGGACATGCGGTGTATTCCCTGTCCGATCCAAGAGCAGAAATTTTTAAAAAATTCGTGGAAAATCTGGCAAAAGAGAAAAATAGGGAAGCAGAATATAAGCTGTATGCCAGTGTGGAACGGATTGCCGCTGAAATTATTGCAGAGGAACGAAAGATTTATAAAGGGGTCAGCGCAAACATTGACTTTTACAGCGGCTTTGTTTACAGTATGCTGGATCTGCCATTGGAGCTTTATACACCTATTTTTGCCATCGCCAGGATGGCAGGATGGAGCGCGCACCGAATAGAAGAGCTGATCAATGCAGGCAAAATCATCAGACCGGCATATAAAGACGTAGCGGACTTGTGCGATTATGTGCCTATAGCAGAAAGATAAAATGAGGAACCGAAAGGACTGTAATATGTAATGTAATGGATAGCCATACCACATAATTGTTGTATGGCTATTTCTGTGTTCCCTGCGTCGATTTTTCAGATCCACGGTACAGGACAAGAGCATGTCGAAAAGGAGATTTATATATAGGATATTTAAGAATATATTGTCAAATATTAAAGAGCATATTTGTAATGTCAAGCAAAAAATAAAGTTTTTTTAAAAGAACATGAGTTGAAAAAACGTTGAAAAATACACAAGTTAGCAAACGGTTACCCTGGTTTAAATTTTCTGAATATAAGCAAAAAGGTATACTTTTTGTTAAAAAGTGCTATAATAACAATGTCTTACAAAGAGACAAAGGAAAGAGAGGAGAAACAAGGTATGGCAAAGAAGCTTATATCTGTGTGGCTTTCATTGACCATTGTACTTTTCTCATCAATTTCTATATATGCTGAAGAATACGTTCAAGGAGATTTTTTTAACAAAAAAGTCGTTATAAATGGGAGTGAGATTGTAAATTACAATCTGCAATATCCGTTCTTCCTTTATAAAGACACGACTTACATTCCATTAAGCCCAGATATGGGAAATATCTGTGGATTTGAGGCAGAAATGGACTGGGAAAGCCGCACATTAAAACTTCTTAAGACGGAAGGAACTCAAAAGATAATTAGTAAAAATTGGGCCAAGAATAATGGTTACGATATGAAATTAGAAGTTATATCAGGAGTTAAAGTATTAGCTTATCAAGAGCTTTCAGACAAAGATGAAGCAGAAGCTCAGGCTGAGGATTCAACCGGAGTGATCGAGGCACCTGAGATGCTGGTCGAAGAAGTGAACTTAAACGGTATGCCGGTATTGGCGATCGGAAAGTATTTATTCATCCCTGTAAAGGCGATGAGTGAAAGCAAAGCGTTTAATTGGGATTTATACTATGATGCCTATTATGGATTATGTATAAGCACGATTGAAGGCAAAACCGCAAAAAGTTTCTGGAGTGAGCCGGAATCCAGATACAACAAAGGGTTAGTAAATTATATTTTACATTATAACGGCAGCCTGTCACCTTCCTATGCACAAGATCTGGTCTTTATGTTTAAAAGAGCAGCGAATCTGTATAAGGTAGATGAGAAGCTGTTACTGGCCATCGCCCACAAGGAAAGCACCTTCAATGCAGCTGCGGTTTCGCAGAGCGGTGCCATAGGGCTGATGCAGATCATGCCGGCTACGGCAGCCAATTTTGGTCTGACACCACAACAGTTACGAGATCCGCGCTCGAATATTAATGTCGGAGCGAGTATGATCGGTACGGGAATTACGAACTATAACGGAGACAGAGCAAAGGCGCTGTCTGCATATAACCAAGGCTCATCAAGGGTTAGCCGAGGAAACTACTCCACAGCTTATGCGACAAGAATCATGTCTGCATATAGCGGAGTACAAAATTTTCTTTCTGTAAACGGATATAATTAATTGGCAAAATAAGATTTTTACACAAGAGAAAAATCGCAGGGCAGAAAGAGGATTAAAAAAATCACGACCCAAAAAGCATATAAGATAGAAAAGTAAAAGACCGAGGAGCATTCTCCTCGGTCTTTTACTTTTGCGGAAGCGGTAAGAGTACTTTTTATTTGTAAATATTGTAAATTACAAGTATAATGTTATAAGGTTAAGCTGTAAAAAATTTTTATTGTATAAAAGCAGAAGCAAATCAAAATATAATATAAAAAGGGTAGAGGTGGCATATGAACACGAGTATTTTTCAGGTAGCAGGGCCGGTCATGATTGGTCCCTCCAGCTCACACACTGCTGGGGCGGCTAAAATCGGCAGGATAGCCAGACAGATTGTAAACGGAGATTTTGATCGGGTGACGTTTGGCCTTTACGGTTCCTTTGATAAAACGGGAAAGGGGCATGGGACGGATAAGGCGCTGCTGGCCGGTGTCATGGGCATAAGAGAAGATGACGAACGGATTTCCAAATCCTTTGAGCTTGCTGAGCAGGATAATCTTGAATTTGAGTTTTATTCTGTTGATCTTCCCGGAGCTCATGAAAATTCGGTGATCATCACCTTCTATAAAAATGGAGAGATCCGGTCAAGGATACAAGGGGCTTCCGTAGGGGGAGGAAACGTAAGAATTGTGAAGATAGACGGATATGAAATTGGTATCAGCGGAGAACTTCCCACGATATTTGTCAAACAAAATGACCAAAAGGGCGTCATCAGTCATGTGGCTACGATTTTGGCAGACAATGGAATCAATATTGCAACGATGAAGGTCAGCCGTATGCAGAAAAAACAGGATGCTATCTGTGTGATTGAAATCGATGATTCCATTGACGAAGAGATACTGAATCAGCTCAAGGCTCATCCATATATTCAAATCGTACGCTTCATTGCCTGCGCATAGGGGAAAGGAAACAGAAACATGTATAAGAATATAAAAGAACTTTTAACATTGGCACAGGAAAGGAACGAAATGCTTTCTCAGATCGTACTGGAAAACGAGGTCAAACACAGCGAGAAGAGTCCGGAAGAGATCTTACAGATTATGAGCGACCGATATGAGGTCATGAAGAATTCGGCGAAAAAAGCCTTGGAGCATCCTACAAGCCCGGAGGGAAACCTTATCTGTGGAATCGCTTCCACGCAATATGCGTATGCAACCGGAGAAAAAAAGAATCTTTGCGGTGATTTTATCAATCTGGTTATGGCCAGGGCGCTTTCTTCCAGTGAGGTCAATGCGTCCATGGGTAAAATTTGTGCCATGCCTACGGCGGGGTCCTGCGGAATCGTGCCGGCGGTCATCCTATCTGTAGCGGAAGAAAGAAAAGCAGCGGAAAAAGATGTGCTGATGGCGATGATTACCGCTTCGGGGTTCGGGGCTATCGTAACGGAAAATGCCACGGTAGCAGGCGCCGAGGGCGGATGTCAGGCTGAATGCGGAGTTGCAGCCGCTATGGCGGCAGCTGCTGCTGTAGAACTTTGCGGAGGCACACCTTTGCAGTCCGTGACCGCTTTCAGCTTGTCGCTTATGAACATCATGGGGCTGGTATGCGATCCGGTGGGCGGTTTGGTACAGATTCCATGTGCGCAAAGAAATGCTTCTCAGGCGGTCAATGCACTGCTTAGTGCGGATTTAGCCATGGCGGGCGTTCAAAGCTATATTGATGCAGATGAGGTCGTGGAAGCCATGTACAAGGTAGGCAAGCTTTTACCTATGCAGCTGAAAGAGACAGCATTAGGCGGAGTAGCGGCGACCTGCAGCGGAGCGTGTTTAATGGAAGCCCTGCCGCAGCTGTAAGGAAATTTTGGGTTCAAGCTGTTCAACAGCAGGATAAAAGTGTATAATTAAATCTTAGGATAATGAATAAAACGGCCGGAAACGGCCGTTGATTACAGATTGGGAGGAAAAGATATGACATCGTTTATGTCACCTATAAAGTATGAGCATGAAAAAATGTATCTTCTTGATCAGACCTTATTGCCGGGACAGGAGGTGTATCTTGAGATTCAGAACAAAGAGGACTTGTGGGAGGCGATTTATAAACTAAAGGTCAGAGGGGCGCCGGCTATTGGAGTAGCGGCAGCCTGCGGCATATATGTCTGCACCAGAGATATGGCAGCGGCGAGCTTTGAAGAATTTTGCCATGCCTTCCATGAAGTGAAGGAATACCTTGCTTCCGCAAGACCTACAGCGGTCAATCTTTTCTGGGCCCTCAACAGAATGGAAGCGAAGCTTCTCTCTTTAAAAGAAAAAGCGAAAACTGAAACATGGGAGAGGGTTCAGATACATATTACACAGGAGCTGAAAGAAGAAGCACGGAAAATTTATCAGGAAGATGTGGATTCCTGCTATGCCATGGGAAAATACGGGCTGTCTCTTCTGAAACCCGGGATGGGCATTCTGACCCACTGCAACGCGGGTACCATCGCAACGGCCAAATATGGAACCTGTCTGTCTCCATTGTATTTGGGACAGGAACAGGGATACCATTTTAAGGTTTTTGCGGATGAAACAAGACCGCTTTTACAGGGAGCCAGATTGACTTCAAGGGAATTAGATAAAGCGGGGATAGATGTCACGCTTATTTGCGATAACATGGCTTCCATTGTCATGAAGAACGGCTGGATCGACGCTGTGGTGGTGGGCTGTGACCGAATGGCGGCAAACGGAGACGGAGCAAATAAAATTGGGACATCGGGAGTGGCCATATTGGCAAAAGAATACGGCATTCCCTTTTATATGTTTGTGCCTACTTCGACTATTGATCTCAATACGTCTGCCGGAAAGGATATTCATATTGAACAAAGAAAGGGTGAAGAGGTCTATAAGATGTGGTATGAAAAACCAATGGCTCCGGAAGGAGTAAAGACATATAACCCGGCCTTTGATGTGACGGATGCAAAATATATTACCGCCGTTATAACGGAAAAGGGCATCGTGTATCCGCCTTATGATATAAATTTGCCCAAGGTATTTGAAGTTTAGGCTTAATGAGTTAAGGAGCACTTATGAATATTTTTGAGAGAAACGTAAAAAAAGTAGTAATTTTAGCAGTAGTTGCAGCGGCATTTTCTCCGATCTTTGTTCGGCTCACTTCTGCACCTGCCATGGCAATCGGATTTTACAGGCTGGCTTTTGCCCTTCCTGTATTTGCAGTGATGACCCTGATGAGACACCGGGAAGAGGCTTTGTCCATGACGAAAAAGCAGCTGGGCGGCTGCGCTGTTGCCGGTATATTTCTGGCAGGGCACTTTTTTTCATGGTTTACAGGAATAGAGCATACCAGTGTTGCCAGCGGAAGTGTTTTAGCCATGACGGATCCGTTTATGATCCT
>ENA-UOOI01002335-UOOI01002335.1-fermentation-metagenome-genome-assembly--contig:-NODE-2335-length-16761-cov-16.105950_pt1 | contig 16761 bp, 15 predicted proteins | sample MGYA00245779_ERZ724027 | MGnify/ENA primary metagenome ERZ724027 (study PRJEB28704, sample SAMN03018318) | fermentation metagenome | biome: anthropogenic terrestrial biome; feature: soil...
ACTGTTTGATTTGATATTTTGTCACCCCGTAGCTTTTTGCTATTTCTCGGTTGGTTTCTCCCGCTGCCTTTCGCTGAAACACCTCATCACTCAGTAATTCTACTTTTGTATATTTTCTGGGCATAAAACGACCTCCTGTCGTAGTTCCTATTCTACAACAGGGGGTCTCTTTTTTCACTGTCCGTTTTTTAGGGTATAGTCCAGCGCCGGGGGGTGACTATTCGCAAATTGAAATGGAATTGCTGTAAGATGAAATGCGGAAGAAATGGAGGAACGGTAGAACGGTTTCTTAAAGAATGGATTCAGCGGGCCTCTGCGGCCGCTGCGTCAGCGCTCTGCGGAACGGCGGGAGCCCGCCGCTTTCAAGCGGCCTTGGGGGCGGGGCACGCTGCATTCTTCCGCCCGCTGGACCAGCAGAAGAAGCCGGTCTCCGTCCATTTCTGCGATTCCGTCCGACACCGAGAGATAGGCCGGCTCATTGTCCGCGTCCCGGATCTCGGCCGTATGGGCCTTCATGAAGCCGACGAATTTCTCATGCCCTGCCATCACGGTATAATACCCCGTTTTCAGCAAGATGTTCGCCCGGCGTATCTCCATGCGTTCCCAGGCCTTTTGGAGCGTAACGATCTGCAAGGAAAAAGTCTCGTTCAAGCTTTCACCTGCTTTCCCATTCTCTCTTCCAAGTCGCCGATGGGGCCGCACATATAAAAAAGCTGCTCGTCGCAGGAATCGAATTCTCCGGACATAATCCGGTTTACCCCGTCGATGGTGTCCCGGATCCGGACGTATTTGCCCGGCAGACCCGAGAACTGCTCCGCTACGAAAAGCGGCTGGGACATGAATTTCTGAATTTTGCGCGCCCGGTTTACGACGGTCTGGTCCTCCTCCGAAAGCTCATCCATCCCCAGAATCGCAATGATGTCCTGCAGCTCCTTGTAGCGCTGCAGCAGGGACTGGGCCGCTCTCGCGGTCCGGTAATGCTCTTCCCCGAGGACGTCCGCCGTCAGGATACGCGAGGTCGAGGCCAGCGGGTCCACGGCGGGGTAGATCCCCATTTCCATGATTTTCCTGGACAGGACGGTCGTGGCGTCCAGATGCGCGAAGGTGGTCGCGGGCGCGGGGTCGGTCAGGTCGTCGGCGGGGACGTACACGGCTTGTATGGCGGTGATGGAGCCCTTCTCGGTCGACGTGATCCGCTCTTCCAGGCTGCCGATCTCGGACGCGAGCGTCGGCTGATACCCGACGGCGGAAGGGACCCGCCCCAAAAGCGCCGACACCTCGGCCCCCGCCTGCGAGAAGCGGAAGATGTTGTCAATAAAAAGCAGAATGTCCTGCCGCTCCACGTCCCTGAAATACTCCGCGATGGTCAGGCCGGAAAGGGCCACCCGCTGCCGTGCCCCGGGGGGCTCGTTCATCTGGCCGAACACCAGCGCCGTCTTGTCCAGGACGCCGGACGCCCGCATTTCCCGGTAGAGGTCGTTTCCCTCTCTCGTCCGCTCGCCGACGCCGGTGAACACGGAATATCCGCCGTGCTCCTGCGCGATATTCCGGATCAGCTCCATGATAATGACCGTTTTTCCGACGCCCGCGCCGCCGAACAGCCCGACCTTTCCGCCCTTGGCGTAGGGCGCAAACAGGTCGATGACTTTAATGCCGGTCTCCAGCATCTCGGAGGTGGGGTTCTGCTCGGTGAGGGCGGGCGCCTCCCGGTGGATGCTCCACCGCTCCCGCGTCGGGACCGGGCCTTTCCCGTCGATCGGCTCCCCCAGCACGTTCAGCAGTCTTCCCAGCACGCCCCGACCGACGGGGACCGAAATGGGCTTTCGGGTATCCGCGACGCTCTGCCCCCGGTACAGGCCGTCGGTCGAAGCCATCGCGATGCAGCGCACCGTGCCGTTCCCGACGTACTGCTCCGCCTCCAGCGTCACGGGAGCACCGTCCGTTTCCACCTGGAGCGCGTTGTAAAGCTCCGGCGCATCCGCGGCGCCGAACTGCACGTCGACCACGGGCCCGATGATCTGAACGATTTTTCCCTGAGCCATCTACTCCGCCTCCTTATGAACGGCAAGCGCGTTTTTCCCGCTGATGATCTCCGAAATTTCACGCGTGATTTCCGCCTGGCGGGCGCTGTTGTATTCCAGACGGAGGGCCGCTTCCAGCTTTTCCGAATTTTTGCCGGAAAGGTCCATCGCCAGCATCCGCGAAATATGTTCGCTGGCTTTCGCCTCCAGCAGCGCCTGATAGACCAGAGAATCGAAGAAAAGAGGCAGGGCTTCCGCGGCGAAATCCGTGGCGCCGTCCTCGAAGCGATACTCCGTTTCCGCTTCCGGTTTCTTTTCCGGAGCTTCCAGGGGCAGGAGAGTCCGACATGCCGGCTTTTGCTTTCCGCCGGAAAGAAAAGACTGGTAAACCAGAGAAATCTGTCTGAACCGGCCGCCGAGGTAAGCCGCCCGCAGAACGCCGGAGACCTTCCGCGCCTCCTCATAGGTCGGCACGTCCGAAACCGCCATGGGTTCGCCCTCGACGGAAAAGCCCGCCTTCCGCAGCCAGTCGTTCCCTTTTTTCCCGATCACCCAGAACCGGAGGCCCTCCTTCGGGGCGCCGAATTCGTCCCGGACGGCCTGAAACAGCCTGTAATTCAGCGCGCCCGCAAGGCCCGTGTCGCTCGTGATCAGCAGGGCTCCCCGGAAGGCCGCGGCGGAATTTCCCGCGAAAAACGGATGCTCTTTCAAGCAGACCGCCACTCTCAAAATTAGGTCGTTGAAGCAGGAGGAATACATCCGGTTGGCCTGCACGGCGTTCTGCGCCCTGTGCAGCTTGACCGAGGAGATCATCTTCATCACGTCGGTGATCTGCCGGGTGTTGGAAATACTGCGGATCCGGTTTTTCACTTTTTTGCAGCTCTGCATGCGGCCCCTCCTTCCTCATCCCGCGAAAAGCGAACCGCCCGGGCCCTTGGCGGGCCGGTTTTCACCGGACGTCCGGTGCCGGGTGCTCCGACCGGAAAATTTTGCTGAATTCTTCGATGCACCGCTTCAGGTCGGGCTCCACGGCGGGCAGATCCGCCCCGCCCCGGAGGCTTTTCAGCAGGTCGCCGCCCTTTTCGCCGAGCAGATACCCCGTCAGCCCCTTCAGAAAGAAGCCGATATCCGGCAGCCGGACCGAATCCAGGCAGCCGTTGACCGCGCAGTAAATAAAAACGATCTGCTCCTCCGCCGGTAGCGGGCAAAACCGGCGCTGCTTCAGAATTTCCATTGCCCGTTCGCCCCGCCGGAGATGCTTTTTCGTATTTTTGTCCACCGCGGAGCTGAACTGGGAAAAGCTCTGCAGCTCCCGGTACTGGGCCAGATCGAGCCGCAGCCTGCCCGCCACCTTCTTCATGGCTTTGTTCTGGGCGGCTCCGCCCACGCGGGAAACGGAGACGCCGACGTTGATGGCGGGGCGGAACCCCGCGAAGAAGAGGCCGGAATCCAGGAAAATCTGCCCGTCCGTGATCGAGATCACGTTCGTGGAGATATAGTCCGAAATATCGCCCTCCTTGGTCTCGATGATCGGCAGGGCGGTCATCGAGCCGCCGCCCCGCTCCGGGTTTAATTTCGCGCTTCTTTCCAAAAGACGGGAATGCAGGTAGAACACGTCGCCCGGGTACGCCTCCCGGCCGGGCGGACGCTTCAGGAGCAGGGAGATTTCCCGGTAGGCGACGGCGTGTTTGGACAGGTCGTCATAAACGATCAGCACGTCCCGGCCGCGGTACATGAAGTATTCGCCCATTGCGCAGCCGGCGAACGGCGCCAGATACTGCAGGGACGTCCGGTCGCTCGCCGTCGCCGAAACCACAAAGGTATAATCCATGGCGCCCATCTGCCTCAGTTTCAGCACCAGCGAGGCGACCGTGGAATTCTTCTGCCCGATGGCCACATAGATGCAGACGACGTTTTTTCCCTTTTGATTGAGGATGGTGTCCACCGCAAGGGAGGTTTTTCCGGTCTGCCGGTCGCCGACGATCAGTTCGCGCTGCCCCCGGCCGATCGGGATCATGGAATCGACGGCAAGAATCCCCGTCTCCAGCGGCTCATGGACGCTTTCCCTCTCGATCACGCCCGGCGCCCGGTATTCGACCGGACGGAACTCTTCCGCCGCGATTTTCCCCTTCCCGTCCAGCGCCCGGCCCAGCGGATCGACGACCCTGCCCAAAAGCGGCTCCCCGGCGGGCACTTTCAGAAGCTTCCCGCTCCTCTGGACCATGGAATGCTCCCCGATCCCATGGGCGGTGCCGAGCAGGATGCAGCCGACGCGGCCCCGTTCCAGGTTGAGCGCCAGCCCGGCCGTCCCGTTTTCAAATTCCAGCAGTTCCCCGGCCTTCACGTGCCCCAGCCCGGCCACGGTCACCACATCGTCCGCGACGGAAAGCACCCGCCCCACTTCCAGCAGCTCGACCACGGGGGGCTTTTTAACCCTGCTTCTCAAGGAGAGGCCGATCTTCCCGACCGGATTCAGCAATCCTTTCACCTCCGGTTTCCGGCTCCGCCAACAGGCCCTTTTTCATGTCGGAGATCTGCTTGGAAACGCTTCCGTCCAGCAGATAGTCCCCGATCTGCAGCCGCAGCCCCCCGAGCAGGGAGGGGTCGATCCTTTCCGCGATCTCCGCGGAAGCGCCGGTCCACCGCCGTATCTGGGCGGCGATCCGCTCTTTTTGCGCGGGGCTCAGCGGCTGTATGGTGGTGACCACCGCCTCGGGAACGGAACCGGACGGGCTTTCGCGATACCGTCCCTGCGCCGGGCCGGCGCCGAACCCATGCGGCGTTTGCCGCCCGGCGGCGGTCTTCCCGTCCGCGCCCGCCGGGACCGCCGCCTCCGCTTGATCCAGGTGCTCGATCGCGCGGTCGATGATCGCCGTGTGGTCTTCCTTGCTGAGGACCCGCCCGGCGATATATTTCATCATCTCTTCCGACAGCAGAACCACTTCGCGGGAGATGTCCTTCTCCGCCTGTTTTTTCAGGGAATCCGCCTCACTGCCCGCTTTTTTCAGGAGGTCCCGCTTCTCGTCTTCCGCGGAGGCAAGAATTTTTTGATAGCCGTCTTCGCCCCGGAGCCGGGCCTCCCCGACGATCCGCTTCGCCTCGAGGGCCGCCGCCGCGCGCTTTTCCTCCGCGCTTTTCAGCAGATTCTCCGTTTGGGCGGCGTTGCTTTCCGTCCGTGCTTTCAGGCCGTAAATCATCGTTTGCCGGGCGTTCAGGACTTTTTGCAGCGGCTTATACAGCAGGGCCGAAAGGATCCCGACCATAATCAGAAAATTCAAGGCGGCAAACAGCATATCGGAAAGATTGATTTCCATCGAGCCTTCCTCCCCAGATCCTATGGACTAAGCGATTTTGCTCAGCAACATAAAAGCGATCAGCAGTCCGAATATACAGAGAGCTTCCATAAACGCAAGAGACAGGACCAGAAGCGCGCGCAGGTCGTTGGAGATCTGCGGCTGGCGCGCCATGGCGTCGAACGCCTTGCCCGCGGCCTTTCCCTGCGCCCATGCGGTCACGGGCGCGGCGAGCGTAATGATCAGAGCGGCGCAGATGGCCAGAACCATATTGATATTCATAGAATTTTCCTCCTCGTTTTCCTCGTCGTATGGATCGCCCGCCCGGGACCGAAGCGCCCCGGCCCTTCGGCAGTTTACTCGGCGCCGACGGCGGAGGCGACGTAGGTTGCCGAAAGAATCGTGAAAACGGCGGCCTGGATCAGACCGAAAAACATGGATAAAAACATGAACGGAACCGGCACGACGGCCGGGAACAGAGAAAAGATGCCCGCCACCAGAATTTCCTCGCCGTAGATGTTTCCGAACAGCCGGAGCGACAGAGACAGCGGCTTGATCCCCAATTCCATCAGATTCATCGGCAACATCACCGGGTTGGGGGAAACCACATGCTTCAGGTAATGGATGCCCTTCCGTTTGAACCCGGAATATTCGGCGTAGATCATCGAAAAGAGAGCCAGCCCGATACAGTAGCTGAGCGTGCCGGTCGGGGCCTGGAAGCCTGCGACGCGTCCCGCCCCGGGCAGCAGCCCGGAATAGTTGCCAGCCAGAATGATGAAAAAGAAGCTGCCGATCACCGGAAAATACTGTTCGGCCAATTCCCTTTTCCCCATAAAAGGCGTCAGAAAATGAAGCAACTTTTCCACCGCCAGCTCCAGCGCGACCTGCCGTTTGGTCGTGGGCATGACCGAAAGCCCTCTCGTCAGGTACAGGCAGAGAATCGTCAGCGCAATCATCAGGAACCATGTGGTCAGCGTATTGCCGTGGACCTCCAGGATCCCGATCGAAAAGATCGGCTCGGTGCTGAACATGGTGTCACACTCCCCCTTCTTGCATTGGACGGGGAGACGGCCTCCCCGGGACCGCGGCCGGACGGAGACAGCCGGGGAAGCGCCCGGACCGTCTTACAGAATGTGGAGGCTCCACAGTTTGCTGCGAGGTCTCCACACATCTGTCTGCTGTCACGTGATACGGCCGTTATTCAGAAATTTCAGGAAAGTTTCCGGACGAAGTCTCCCTCTTTCATGATGACTTTCATGTTGTCCACGGCGATGGCCCGGATGTTCTGGAGAGGATTCCCGTCGAGGACCAGAAGGTCCGCGAATTTATTCGCTTCCAGCGTGCCGGTGATCTTGCCCACCCCGAGCATCTCGGCACCGGTCTTGGTCGCCGCCACGATGGTGTCCATCTTGGAAATGCCTGCGCGCTCCACGAACGCGTAGATTTCGCCGATGGCGGTGATCCCGTACGGGGTCAGGCTGGAGCAGAAGGAATCGGAGCCGATCGTCAGGCCGATGCCCTTGTCCTTGGCCTTGCGCAGATTGGCGTAGACTCGGTTCAGCTCTTTTTCCGCCACGGTCTTCCCGGGATATTTGTCGTGCACTTCCGGAATGTAAGGCGGGGCGTAGGTCTTGAACCACTCATGCAGGAACTGGATGGTCGGGCAGAAATAGATGCCCTTTTCCGCCATGATGTCCAGGCATTCGTCGTTCAGCGCCTGGCCGTGGATGATCAGGTGCACGCCGGCCTTCGCGGAATCCAGGGCGCCGCCGTAGCCCTCCGCGTGGCTCCAGACGGGGATGCCGACCATGCTGCACTCGTCGACGACGGCCTTGATCTCCTCGTAAGTATAGTGCTGGTCGAGCTTTCTGTCATAGCGCCATACGCCGCCGCCGGTGGACCAGATTTTGATCGCGTCCGGGTTCTCGCGCAGCCTGCGGCGCACCGCTTTGCGCAGGTCCCAGGGGCCGTCCACGCGCTCCGCCCACGGATGGGACGCCGCGTTGTATTCGAGGGGAAGCTTATGGCTGTCGCCGTGCCCGGCGGTGCGGCAGAAGCCGAGGCCCGTCGCGACCACGCGGGGCCCTTTCATGACGCCGGCCTCGATCATGTCCCTGATCTGGATGCCGGAGCGTGAGATCTCGCCGACGGTCGTCAGGCCCCGTTCAAGGCATTCGTGCGCCTGCTGGACCGCGACGACCGTTTTCTGAACCACGTTTTCGAGGACCCAGTCGCTGTCGTCGTCGGTGAGGTTGCCCGAAAAATGCAGGTGCGAATCGATCAACCCGGGCATAATGGTCTTGCCGGTGATGTCGACCACCTTGTACCCTTCCTCGATTTTCTTGGACGGGCCGGCATATTCGATCTTCTTGTCGTTTACCAGAACAAGAGAATCCTTGACCGGTTCGCGGCCTGTTCCGTCGATCAGCAGACCGCCCTTAAATGCGATTTTCCCCATTTTTGCTTACCTCCATCTTGTTTTGTATTGTATGGGATGAAATGGCGGCGGATGGTTTGCCGGTTCCCCCGGGCGCGGCGCTTTGCCGCAAACCGGTTTTCTGAAACCGCGCCGGACGTCCCGTGTCAAAGGCAGCAGCCGCCATCGCCTACCTGAAGAATGGATTTCCCCGGAAAGCCGTCAGGCATGAACCGCTTTTCTCTTGACCTGGCCGACCTGCTTCAATACCAGGCCGATCACCAGCCACCCGAGCACGATGCCCCATTCGACCGGATTCAGCGCGGCCGGGCTGAACGGCACGACCATGAGCAGAACGATGATTGCGCCCGCGGCGCAGGCCAGGCTGATGCCGACTTTTCCGCCTGGCACTTTGTAGGGCCGCGGCAGGTCCGGCTCGGTCCTGCGCATCCGCAGGCAGGCGAAAGAGACCATCATGCAGGAGAAGATGAACGCCAGCGCGGAAACATTCGTCAAGGGGACCAGCATTTTATTGCCAAGAAACGGTCCCGCCAGCGTGAGGACGGCAAGGATCTTGTTGCCGGTTTTCGGCGCACCCGTTTTGGCGTCCACCTCGGCGAACACCGGGGGAAGCTGCCCTTTGCGGCCCATTGCCAGCATAATGCGCGCGGTGGCGCCGTAGAACGAGTTCATCGGCCCCAGCGGACCCAGCGTCGCGATGACCAGCATCACGATATACAGGAACATATTGATCTTTCTCAGACAGGCCAGCGCGGGGACGGACGCCTTGATGAATTCCGTCCACGGCAGGATCGTGCCGAACGAATAGATGCAGATCATATAGAACGCGCCCGAGGCGAGCACGGCCAGGCTGATGATCTTGCCGAATTTGTTCCAGTTCAGCCCTTCGGCAGCTTCTTCCGCCTGCTGCGGAATGGTGTCGAACCCGGCGTAAAAGAACGGGGTCATCACTAAAACGGAGAGAATGCCCGCGAACATGTTCCCGCCTTCCGTGGAGGTCGAAGGCCCCGTCACACGGCTGAAAGCGGGGAGAATATTGTAGGGACTTCCCTTGATGAACGAGATCACCATCGCCACAAGCATGCCCGTCAGCAGCGCTTTCGTGAGGAACCCCTGCAGCTTGGCGGCGCTCAAAGCCCCTTTGAAATTCAGGATGATGACGTAGGCCGCCGCGGCCAGCGCCAGGAGGGTCGGGATCAAATAGACGTCCGCGCCCAGAATCGTATAGAGCTTCACGCTGCGCAGGACGGGGATCAGATCCCCGAACATCTCCGAGATCAGCGTGGAGATCGCGATTGTTTCCCACGGGCACAGGATTCCGTTTCCCAGCGCCAGGAACCAGCCGGTTATGTAGGAGACGTTTTTCCCGAACGTTCTGTCGACATATTCGACGATCCCTCCCGAAATGGGGATTGCCGAGGTTAGCTCCCCGAAAACCGCGCCGACCGGCAGAAGGAAAAGCGCCCCGATCAAAAATGCGATCATCGCGGCGATCGGTCCCCCGCCGAGAATGATCCAGTCGCCGACCAGCAGGACCCATCCCGTCCCGATGATCGCGCCGAACCCGATGGTGAAAAAGTTCCATAGCGACAAGGTCTTTTTCATCTTCGGCGCGTTCGGCGTGCCGGTCTGCCGATTTGATGTTTCCAACCCGACCCCTCCTTTGATTGATTCCGGAAATTTATCTATACTACTTTTAACATAATAAAAATATTTTGTACCTATTTACTGCAAAATCGGTCCAATTTCCTGCAAAATCGGTCCGACGGATGATAAAATCTTCTCGGAACGCGTTTTTACCTGAACGCCGAAAGATCCGTCCCGGCCTTTACAATAAATTTGACGGATTTCAGGTTGATTATTTGGGAAGATTAGTGTAAGCTAAAAAGTGTAAACGAAAAGGCCGATCAAAATTTTCCCGCACAGGACGGTTGCAGCCCCGGAGGTCTCAGGATGGTTCAAATTGCGCTTTGTGATGACGATATCGAGGACCTGAACACTTTGATCGGATACTTAAAGCAGATTTATTCCCTCTATCGGTTCGAGTACGTCCCCTATACCAGCGGCACCGAACTGATCCAGGCTTACAAAAACAACCGCCGGTTTCATATGATTATTCTGGACATGTGCATGAAGCCGATCAACGGGATCGAAACGGCCGAGGCGATCCGGAAATACGACCAGGACGTGGCGATCCTGATCGTGACGAATTCTTCAAAATTCGCCATAGAGGGCTATAAGGTCCAGGCCGTCCGCTACCTGCTGAAGCCGGTCCAGCGGACCGAATTTTTAAGCTGCGTCACCACGATTCTGGAACGGTTCAAAAGGGAGGATTCGGTTTACTTTTTGTTCAGCACCGATCAGGGCCTCAATAAAGTACGGTATTCCGATATTTATTTCTTTGAATCCGACGTGCGCGATATCCACCTGCATACCAAAAACGAGGAATACCTGTTCAGGGGGCAGATCGGCAAGCTGGTTTCTTCCCTGCCGGCGGACCGTTTCATCCGGGTCCATAAAAGTTTCATCCTCAACCTCGCGTATGTCAAAAGCATCGGAAAGGAGTCCGTCCTGCTGGACAACGGCGCCGACATTCCGCTGAGCAAACACCGGCGCAGGCAGGTAAAATCCGCGTTTATGGATTTTCTGATGGAGAAGATGGTGAGCTGATGAACCTCACGAAGCTGCTGATGATCCTGGTGCCTTCCCTGCTGGAAACCATGACCCTGCATTTTCTGTATCAGATTCTGCTGACCCGGAACGGCGTGCGGAAGCCCTTTTACATCGCGGGGCTGGCCGTCTATTTCGCGTTCCAGGTATTTACCTATATTTATCCTTTTGCCCTGTTCAGCACCGTCGTCTATTATTTTATCTTCGCGCTGGCGATCTCCTTTCTGTTTTTCAGCAATCCGTTCCATATCAAATGCATGGTCTCGGCCCTTTACGTGATCGGGAACTATTCCTGTAAATTGCTTGCGGAGCTGATGGACCCTTCCCTGAAACAGCGGGACAGCCTGATTTCTCCGCAGAATCTGTTCCTATCGCCCTACACGCAGTCGCTGGCGAGCGTCCTGCTGTTCGGCCTGGGCCTGCTGATTTTTTTCCTGCGGCGGATCGGGGCCCGCAACAGGCAGAAATATTTTTATATATCCCTGATTCCCATGGGCATCCTGTTTTTCGCCATCCGGCAATTCTACGCCAGGACCGATCGGTATAATTTCGGATTTTATCTGAACACCGCCATGATCCTGCTGATGACTTCGCTGAGCCTGTTTTACTGGATCGACAACAACATGACGATCGAGGAGACGACCAACGAAAATAAAGTGATGGATCAGATGCTTCGGCTGCAGTCCGACTATTATAAAAAAAGGGAGGTTTCCCTCAAACGGATCGCCTCTCTGGAACACGATATGAAAAAGCATTTGTCCTGCCTTTACGGGCTTCTGAAGGAGGAAAAATACGAATCGGCGCGCGGATATATCCGGGAGGTGTACTCCAGCACCTTCGATCAGAACACCCTCATGGTCAGCGGGAACACCATGCTGGACATCATTCTGACCCCTTATCTGGAAAACGCGAAGAGAAACGGGATCCGCGTCACGCTGAATGCGGTCGCTCCACCCGTGCTGGCGATCAAGGACATCGATCTCTCCATCCTGATCGGCAATCTTCTGGATAACGCGATCGAAGCCTGCGAGCGGATCGGCGGCGCCGCTCCGGGCGCGGAGAAATTTCTGGACTTATCCATCGCGGTGCTCCGCGATCATTTTGTGCTGAAGCTTGAGAACTCTTTCGACGGGCAGATTCATCTGAAAAAAGGGAATCTGAAAAGCGTGAAGTTCCAGGGCGATTTTTTCGGCATCGGGCTGACGAACGTCAAAAAGATTGTGGAGAGATACGGGGGGACGATCCGAATCCGATATTCCGGCCGCGTGTTTACGGTCGATCTGGTCATTCCGCTGGACCGCGGCTGACGCCCGGGGGCCGCAGCTTGGAAGCCCCCGTTTTTTATCTTTGCGTTGGGCAAAAATGCCGGTCTTGGAAGGATGACGGTAGAGCCTGCCAGAACGTACAGCAATTCCATTTCAATTTGCGAAAGATGATGTGTTTTCCCCCGCCGAAGGGGGGAAACACAAACCCACTTGCATGATCGATTGGAAATGCTGTAATGGAATGGATCAAAGGCGACAGACCGAATGCCGTTCAGGTTTTCTGCCTGAACGGCATTTTTGTTGTAGTACGAAAACTCCCGGCTGTGCCGGGAGTTCCAAAAAGCTTTAGCGTTGAGAAAATAAAAAGCTCCTTTTGATATAATGGAGCTGCGGTCTGCCAACTGCAGCAAAACATATCAAAAGGAGGACATTCGAGATGAAAACGAATGACATAGATAGTCTAAATCATACGAGTTGGAATTGCAAATACCATATTGTGTTTGCTCCGAAGTATCGTAGAAAAGTCGCGTATGGAAAGATGCGAGTAGAGATAGGGAAAATACTGAGGGAGCTTTGCACATGGAAACAGGTTGAGATTGTAGAAGCAGAAGTATGTCCCGATCATATTCACATGCTGGTGAAGATACCACCGAAGATGAGCGTCTCCGGATTCATAGGATTTCTCACAGGAAAAAGCACCTTGTTGATTTTTGAGCGGCATGCGAATTTGAAATACAAGTATGGGAACAGAACATTCTGGTGCAGAGGCTATTTTGTAGATACGGCAGGAAAGAATGACAAAGCAATAGCCGCATACATCAAGAATCAGTTGGTAGAGGATCAGATTGAGGATCAAATGACGCTTAAGGAGTATGCGGACCCGTTTACGGGTAGCAAGTAGCAAACTCCTCGCAATACGAGCTGAAAACATCGCGGTCCGGCCCGACAACCGGCGAAAGGGCTACGGAAGGGCGTTGATCGAGTCCTTGTTCGCGCATTACGCCGACTGCGGGACGATGTTTGTCGGAACCGGGGAAAGCCCCGCCACCCTGAATTTTTATCGCCGATACGGATTTTCGGAATCGCACCGCGTCCGGAATTTTTTCACCGACCACTACAACCACTCAATCTATGAAGGCGGAGGCGGCTGGTCGATATGATCTATTTGAAGAGGCTGCGCTTCAAATAAATATTGATAGTTCAGATGATTTTATGAAAGGTGAATTCAATGTGGAGTAAAACCAAAAAGCAATTAAAAAGCTTTTTATGTGCGCCATTCAAGAAACTGTAGAGCGGTTCCATAAATAATGATTACTATCAATATTCTTATAAAACAAAACCATTTGAAAGGGGAGCGGTGAAATTCCGCTTACTTAAAAGGAAGAAATATTTTGGAAAGCGCCGTAAATCTTGCGGCGCTTATTTCTTTCCGCGGCCCCGGAGTTTTGAAGCCACAAACCGGACAAGGCCCGCGAGCGCCACGGCGGCCGCGTCGCCCGCCGGAACGGCGAAAAACCGGCGCAGAAGCAGGGTCGCCCCGCCGCACCCGGCCGCGAACAGGAGCTTTCCCCTTCGGTTTGCGGGGGCGACGTCGGGGCCGGCCGCGAGGAACACGGCGGAGAGCACCAGGCTGCCCGACAGCAGGTCGAGCGGCACGCTCCTGCCCATGCAGAGGGAAAACAGTGCGGCCGCGCCGAGGAAGCACAGCGGGACCAGCGGGTCGATCCTCCTGCGGGCGATCAGATAAATTCCGCCTCCCAGCAGGGCGAGGATGCAGGTCTCGCCGAGGCCGCCCGCCCGCGCGCCGATCAGCAGACGGAAAACGTCGGGAGCCGCCGCGCTCTGGCGCAGCAGCTCGGGCGGGGAAACGAACGCCGCGCAAAACTCCGGGTGGAGATACTGGAACGGCCGGCTCCACGCCGACATCTGCGCGGGGAATATCAGGGCCAGCAGCGAAACCGCCGCGGCCGCGGGGCTGAGCGCGCGTTTTCCCGTTCCGTCGGTCAGCCGCCGGGCCGCGGCGGTGCAAAGCCCGCCCAGGGCGGCGGCGAACCACGGTGCCGAGACGGGGAGCAGCAGGGCCAGCAGGAGGGCGTCCGCGGCGGCCCCAAGACCGTCGGCCGCGCCGGCGCGGCCGAAAAACCTATGGCCGGCGAACTCTCCCGCGACGCCCGCGGCGACGGCAAAAGCCGCAAGCGCCAGGGACCGCGGCCCGAAAATCAGAACGGAGGCGACGACGGCGGGGACCAGCGCCATGATCCGGTCCAACGTTGCGAAATACCGCTCCCGGCCGGCGTCCGCGCCCGGCAAGCTGTTTTCCCTCTGCACGGCTGCGCCCCCTTTGATAAAAATCCGATGCGTTCAGTATAGCATGTTCCGGGAAAAAGTCCAATTCTTCGGCGGCTGTGAAGGTCCCCGGCCATGCCGCGTTTGAAGCCCAAGTTTCTGTTTCGGAGAACGGCCCGGTTTTCAGCCTCCGGCCGAAAAGAGGGTCTATTTTTTTGCGCTTTTTTGCTTTTCCTTCTCGTTTTTCAAAGATTCGAGACCTAATCGAATCAATTCCACGGTAGCCTCCGAGCGTGTCTGAAAACGGTGCTCAAAGCGGAAGTCCTCGATTTTTTGGAACAGCTCACGGTCTACGGATACGGTATAGCGCGGCTTGTCGGTAGCCATAAGTTTCACCTCATCCGCAATTATACATCAGTGAACCAGAGATGTAAAGCGTGACTTTTGTCCCCCAAAGCCATTGACAGTGAATCAGTGAACCAGAATAATTGGATATGCGGTTCGGTGAACCTATGCACCCATGAAAGGAGCGTGGAAAAGTGGGGATGAGGCGTTTTACGATTTCTGTTGCGCCGGATATGAAAATCGCTTTGGAGGGGCTGAAAAAGGAGCGGTACGGCGAGGAGACCCGGAATGAAATGATCAGGGATCTGATTACCCGCGGGCTGAATGTTCTGAAGGTGGAAAGCAAAGCCAAAAACTGTGGGCGGAGAGGGACGCTCGATTAGGAGGGGAATTTCCAGAAAAGCCCAAGCAAGACAGTTAAATTTATTATCCTTTTGTTTAATTTCCATACTTTCATTCCACTGAACTAAGCAATATAATTATAAATGATAAATAATACCATTTATGTAATATTTTTACTTATTTTTGCTGTTCAAGTTTTTCCACAAGCAGCAGATTTTTTTGCTTTCTCGCTCAGGAAAAATCCCGGGAAAGGAGGTGAAGGCGCGGCGGGAAAAACAGCGGCGGAAATCGCGGCAGAACAAGAACGGAACCGGAAAACGGGTTTTCAGTCCGGAAAAATTTGGAACGAGGCGACAGGGCGATTCGTTTTTCAAGTCGTTTTTTACATCCTCGATGCAGAAAAAACAGAAGTCATCGGGTTCTCTCTGAAAGGAGAAGAGTTTGGCAATGAAAAGGAATGTTCGGAACGCAGAGCATCTCTGTAGAAAAACGCTGGCGCTGGTCCTGACGTTTGCGTTTTTCTTTTCCCTGGCCGTCCAGGACGCCGGAATCAAGGCGTTTGCGGAGAAAACAGGCGTCCTTCAGGACGTGCCGCTTTCCCAGATGACGGCGACGGCGTCCAGCGTAAATATTTACACAGCCGATACGCCCGATAAGGCCATCAATGACAATTTATATGACGCGTGGACATCCGACGATAACAGCCCCAGTTCCCCTTTCCCTCAATGGATCGAGGTCAACCTTGGCAAGAGTTACGACGTCGCACAGCTCCGGGTCTGCTCCATATACGCGGGGTTTATAACAGACCACGAGATATGGGTCAGCGACAATGACGCCGATTGGACGGAGGTCTCCAGCGGAATCTGGGACTACGATTCCGGTTACCACGAGTGGAAGCAGGATGATTTCACACCCACGTCCGCCCAATATGTCAAGCTCGTTGTAAATGCCGCGCTGAAGGACGATGGCTCGAGCAGCACGCTCGCCCAGATCTGCGAGCTGCGGATCGGCTATGAAGCAGGCGAGGAGGCCCAACTGACCGGCGTCGTCGTCTCCTCGCCGCCGACAAAAACGCAGTATGCGCTCGGTGAGGAGCTGGATACGGAGGGCCTTGCCGTTACGGCGCAGTACTCCGACGGCTCGACCCGGGATCTGCAGGCCGAAGAGTATACGCTGAGCGGTTTCGACTCGGGCACAACCGGGACCAAAACGGTAACGGTGACTTATGAAGGGCAGACGGCGAGCTTCGACGTCACCGTGAGCGAATCAGCTTACCCTCAGGGCAGGGTGACGGTCCTGACGCCGGATTACCGCTCGGAAGTCGGCGGCGACACGACCGTCGAATTTATCTGTCCGGGCGCCGCGACGGCTAAGGTGACCTCGCAGCAGCAGCCGGAGGACGTCTCGGAGACCGATACCAACGGGACCTGCGCCGATCTGGGAACTCTGACGCTCGACGCCGAAGGGAACGGCTCGTTCGTTTTCCCGGCGGACGATTTCCCGAAAGGTCCCGTCTCCCTTCGGATCGAGGCTTTGGACGGCGGGGGCCGTTCCATGGACAACGCCTATCTCCAGCTCTACAATACCGGTGGCGAGGAGTGGAAAACAGGGCTTGAAAACGCGCCTGTGAACCCCGTCACACAGGGCATGGAGGAAACTTTTTCCGACGATTTCAACACCATGCCGTCCATCACCGTGGACGGCGTCGGCGCGGACTACGCTTCCCGCAAGGTGGATGTGGCGGAGGGCGGCATGTTCGGCTGGGCGGCGTTCGAAGATTCCGGCGGGCCGTACGATCCGTTTTCGATCGTCGACGGCGAATATATGAAGCTGACGACCACCTACCGCCCGGATTATTCGCGTGACGATTATTGGGGCCAGAAGGTCACAACGGGCTATCTGTCATCCATGGCGCAGGACGGCGGCGGCTTCCACACGGAGGGCGGCGCCAACCAGTATTTCGAGGCCAGAATCTTCTGCGGGCCGAACCCGGGCCTGTGGCCGGCGTTCTGGACGCTGACGGCCAACGGCTACGCGCAAAATCCCACCCCCGGGCCGAGCGACGAGCTGGATATTCTGGAAGGGTATATGGGCACGCCCTC
>ENA-UOOI01002337-UOOI01002337.1-fermentation-metagenome-genome-assembly--contig:-NODE-2337-length-16741-cov-10.049143_pt1 | contig 16741 bp, 18 predicted proteins | sample MGYA00245779_ERZ724027 | MGnify/ENA primary metagenome ERZ724027 (study PRJEB28704, sample SAMN03018318) | fermentation metagenome | biome: anthropogenic terrestrial biome; feature: soil...
ACGTCACCCTCTCACGGTGAAATCAGGAGTTCGATTCTCCTAGGGACTACCAAATAGATAATAGCAATGTTTTGAAGGGTTTCAAGACATTGCTGTTTTTGCATTTAACACATTTTTAATTATCGTTATTAATGATCTGAGATGCTGGGACTAAAAATAAAATGTCCAGATTCTATATTTGATAAACCTGTAATATCATTGAAAGATACAGAATATTATGTGGGTGAATATGGAGAAAGTGTAATTAGGAATATCTGCAGATGATACTCAAAAACAGCAGTGGTTTAGTGATTATGTCAGATACAAATGGAGATAAATTGATTGATAAGTTGGATGATAAATTTAAGTTTAGGATTATGGTGCCAAAGAGCTAAAGATAGCTTTTTATTTTTACCATAAAATATGATAAAATTAATTTATAATAATATTTAAAAAATAAAAGGAGATTGAAATGAAATTTTTAAAAAAAGAAATTACGACAATAGCTATTTTGATGATTATTGGAATATTTATCTTGATTCATTCTTCTCCTTTTTTATCTGTTAGAAGTCATATATTTGTAACAGGGCATCCTTTTAAAGCATTTAAAGAGACCATAAGAGTTAATAGGGTCAAATATAATCGGGAGAGAAGTAAACTAAATAAAAAGAATACCATGATTTATACTATTACAGGTAATAACTTATATGACAGAATAACAGGAAATGTAATAACCAATTATAAAGTTACAAAAATTCTATTTTTATATTTTGTTAAAGACTACAGTGGAACGTAAATTTTAAGAGCTTTGGAGAAATCCAGAACTCTTTCTATTTTGCCTCTTTTAATAAAAACATACTAATATTGAAATATAAAAAGTATATGAATCTGGTATCTTTAAAGTATTAACAATATTATGCTATAATGTATTTAACAGTAATGTATCATATTATATAGAGTTGCTCCTTTTGTAGTGCTTTCAATTACCGTAGTATTGAGCTTATCCATCATCTCAATTTTCTGCTACAGGCAGGATAAACTTAAAATGTTTTTTGAAAACAAAGCTGGTATTTCAAAGGATAAAATTTTGACAGATGTTAGAGTTAATATAGATAAACCTGAAAAAGAAAATAACAAGTAACTTTTGGAAGAAGTTACTTGTTTGTATATAAGTTCTTTCTCGTATAACATGATTTTGTGAATTTACAATTTCTCTGTAATTTCTCACCTACATACCTTATCATTATATTATAGTTAAAGCAAAAAATATACTCATTTATGGTATTTTTATTAATTTAATACTTTTCATGTAAAATAATGTGTTTATTTAGCATGGACACAGTAAATTTTATTCCTAAGCTACTATTATTTATTATGAGATAATTTTGATGTTTTGGTATATTTTTCTCCATGTTCAATACCTATTTTAGCACCGGTTTTAGGATACATTTTTCTTTTTTCAGCATTGGATTTGGGCCTATCTTTCATTCTGTTTTTATTATTATCCATGTAATTTCCTCCTATAAAAATCAGTAAATAATTAAATACAAAGTTTATTACTAATAGTATTTACTTAAGGTTATATTTTACCCAATATAATTGTACATATTTTATGCTGCAAGTTACCGACTAATAAAAAGGTAAATGATCCTGCTGCATTTAGGGCTTTTATGAATTGCATAAATATTATATAATTATATATATCAGGATATCTGGTTTTAGTAATAGTTACCTTCATTAATTTATAATGGGAAAGATGTGCTAAAATAAGTAGTATCAAATAGTGTAAACCTGATTTGAATTTACACCATTTTTACATAATTCAAAACTTGCAGAAAATCGTATGCACTTACAATATTGGGAAAGTGAAATCAGGAGTTCGGTTCTTCTAAGGACTACCAGGTAAGTAATAGCAGTGTTTTGAAGAAATTCAGGGCATTGTTATTTTTGTGTTTAATACGTTATTGTGACAGCAAATAAAAAAGAGAGGCAGATATTGCAGATGAAAATTAAAAAGTTTAATATATTTATAATAGTGTTTATGACGGCAATTCTATTGATTACGGCAGCAGGATGCTCAAATTCCTCAACTTTAAATTCTAAGGATTTGAATACAGATAAACAGGTGGCTCAAAGTTCAACTAAAGATGCTGCCAAATCTGTTGAACCCAACAGTCAGTCTCCTGTGAAATTGGAAAAAGCTACTGTAACCCATCATACTGATGGAGATACTGTAGGAGTAACACTTGAAAATGGACAAACTGCAAAAGTGAGGCTTATTGGTGTGAATACCCCAGAATTCACCACCAAGCATGAACAATATGGAGAACAGGCTTCTGATTATACAAAATCACAACTATATGGACAAACTGTATATCTCGAAAGCGATGCGGGGAACACTGATAGATATGGAAGATTATTGAGGTATGTGTGGATTTCACCACCCAGGGAGATAACTGAAGACGAAGTCAGAAACAAGATGTTCAATGCTATACTGGCTTATAATGGATATGCAGAACAGATGACTGTGCAGCCGAATGTAAAATATGCTGAATATTTCAGAAAGCTTTGTGCAGATGCCAGAGAAAACAACAGAGGGTTGTGGTCTGTGAATCCTAATGGTACCACTAAAGGAGATGGAACGAGTGCTCCTTCAGGTTCTACATCAAGTAATTCAAGTACAACTTCATCCAGCCGGAAAAATATACAACCGTCTGGATCGGGAAAGATAAAAGGTAATATAAATTCAAGGGGAGAAAAAATTTATCATGTTCCTGGTCAAGCTTTTTATGATAGAACTAGTGCTGAAGAATATTTTAATACAGAGGCAGAGGCACAGGCTGCAGGATACAGGCGCTCAAAAAGGTGATAATAATAAGGAGTTGAATATGAAAAAGGGAGATAAAATTATTGCTTTAATTATAAGTATGTTGATTGTTATAAGTTTAATAGGAATTTACGTGTATAAAAGCCGGCTGGATGATTCAACTAAAATAGCAGTTATAAAGGAAAATGGCAAAATAATAAGAACTATTGATTTAAATAAAGTACAGGATACTTATGAATTTACTGTAAGATACGGTAAGTCCGGTTTTAATAAAATCAAGGTGGAAAAAGGTAAAATACGTATTTCTGATTCAAATAGTCCTAGGAAAATAGGAATGAAAATGGGATGGATATCAAAACCAGGTGAAAATGTCGTGTGTGTTCCATATAAGCTTATGGTTAAAATAGAAGGTAGAGATCCTAGATTGAATGATGTGGATGCTATTTCAGGACAACCTGCTGACATAGGAAGATAAAATTTTGTGCAGGTATGCCGACACCCCGAAATTACTTTCAAATATCGTTAGATAACATAGAGAGTTATTGGGGGTGATGAATTTGAATGATTACATTTTAGGAATAATATTTTCAATTGGATATATATCCCGGGGAAGGTTTATTTTCAAAAATAAAAATAAATATTTTCTTGAACAGATACAAAAAGTCTGTGGGAATAATATATATAAACAAAAAGATAAGAAGAATGTACAATATGTCTTGAGCACTAAATATTTTGACATAGAAAGATTGAAATCCATAGGCTGGAATAACAGAAATTCGGATATCCGAAAATTACCTAAATTGAATCAGTATGATAATTTTTTGAGAGCTTATATAGAATTGCACAGCAGGTTTGATTACTCTACCAGATATAGGAATAAACGGAAAAAAACGAAATATAAGGCACTGCGCCTGAGAATATATGGTAATAGAGTGCTGATTAGAGAAATTAATGAAATATTGAGTACAGATGCAAATATTGCATTAAAATCTCCCCAGAGTGAAAAGAACGATAAGACCTCCTATATAGCCTATACTTCCATAAATGAAATAAAATCCATATTCCAATATATAGAGGAAAAACCATGTTTTAATGCTTTTTGGAATGAAATTGAAAATAAATTGAGAATACCTATTATAGTATAGTGGTGAATATTTCTTTGTACAAAAGTAAGTACTATTTTAGTGCTTACTTTTTTAATTGTTAGAATTATATTTATATGTCTATTAATACTTGATTTGTAATAAAATTACATATATAATAGTAATTGTCCTAAACATTATGTTTAGAGGGGAAAATAAGCATTTGGGAACTACCAGATGTTTATTTTCTTATATTGATTTATATTTGATTGATATTTCAATAAATAATGAATAATGAGAAAAATTATATTTATAAAAAATGCTTTCTTTTCTATACTGATGTGAGAAAGGAGGTGTTTTTTTATGTCCAAAATTGATAAAATATTGGAAGAAGTAGAAAAATTAAGGACACAATTATTGGACACAATTAGACAAAATGGAAATTTGCTGGATTCTGAAATAATTGATGAAAGTCAAAAACTAGACATGATTTTGAATGAATACAGCAAAGCAATCAGCAAAAAAATGGACAAGTAAAGAGAGGGAGGCTTCTGGCCTCTCTTTCAAAGAAATTGAAAACTCATTTGTATTAATTTGACTTGTATTCATTTAATTTAAGTACTATTATTAAAAATAGAGATATATTATAATCATAATACAACGGAGGAATGTTTATGAAAATTTCGGTTATTGAACCACTTGGTTTATCAGAAAATGAACTTAGGGATATTGCGAAACCGATTACGGACAGGGGACATGAACTTGTAGTATATAATGACAGGACTTCGGATATTCAGATTCTGAAAAATAGAGTAAAGGATTCCGAAATTATTGTACTTGCAAACTTACCTCTTAAAGGTGAAGTGATACGAGCTGATGATAAGCTTAAAATGATGTCCATAGCATTTACAGGGATTGATCACGTTGAGCTCAGTGCGTGTAATAAAGATGTGATGGTTTCAAATGCAGCAGGATACAGTACAAATTCAGTAGCTGAACTTGCTATAGGACTTGCCCTGGCTGTGTTTAGAAACATAGTGCCGCTGGATGGCATTACAAGAGATGGAAATACGAAAAGCGGATACAGTCAAGTTGAGTTAAATGGAAAAACCTTTGGGGTGGTTGGAACAGGTGCTATAGGTTCTGCAGTATGCCGATTGGCAAAGGCCTTTGGATGTACCGTACTTGGTTACAATAGGAGTGAAAAAGAAGAACTTAAGAAAATAGGTGTAAAATATGTGAGCCTTGATGAACTTCTTTCAAAAAGTGATGTGGTTTCAATACATCTTCCGCAAAGCAGCGTGACGAAAGGCCTTATAAACAGGGAAAAGATAGCTCTCATGAAAAACAGTGCTGTATTGATAAATGCTGCAAGGGGGCCCATCGTAGATAACAATGCTCTGGCAGAGGCACTTAAAAATGGAAAAATTGGAGGCGCAGGAATAGATGTATTTGACGGTGAACCACCTCTTGACACATCGTATCCTCTTCTTCATGCTCCGAATACTGTCCTAACTCCTCATATAGGATTTGCAACTAAGGAAGCAATGGTCAGGAGAGCTCATATAACTTTTGATAACATAATAAAATGGCTGGATGGAAATCCTCAAAATGTGGTAAAATTTTAGGGTATGTCATATGTAAAACCAGATTATTTATAAAATATTTAAAAAATAAACATCTATTTAATATATATGACACAATTTTGTAATATCTTATGTATAAAATAGAACTATAGAAAGATAATTAGTTTAAATTATTAGATCTCCTTAAAAAAGCAAGCATTAAAAGTTTTTAATGCTTGCTTTTCCTAATATATGGATATATAAATGTATTTAATAAATAAATGCATTTATATGTAGAGATGAATATATTATAATAATGATAGAGGGGAGGAATGACTTTGAAAAAAACTTATGTTTTGGATACCAATGTTATTCTGTATTCACCAGGAGCCATACTGACTTTTGGTGATGGAGACGTAGTTATACCGGAGGTGGTATTGGAAGAATTAGATGGGTTTAAAAAAGACAAAGGCGATCTGGGCGCCAATGCAAGACATGCAGCCAGGTTGATAGATGGCTTGAGAAAAAAAGGAAAAATCAATGAAGGAGTACAATTGCCATCTGGTGGAGAATTTAGGGTTGAAATGAATCACTATAATGTAAAACTGCCCCCTGCATGGGACAGAAGTAAGCCGGACAACAGAATAATACAGGTATGTAAAGGACTTAAAGAAGAAGGTGAAGATGTTTGCCTTATAACAAAAGATATTTTTGAAAGAATCAAAGCTGATATTATAGATATAGACGTGGAAGATTTTTATGAAAAAGTTGTTCCTGAGGATAAAAGTCAATACACAGGAAGGATGGATGTGTATGCATCAAAACAAGATATAGAAAATTTTTATAGAGAAAAATATATAGAGGTTGATAAAATTACCTGTTATGATGGGGAAACTGAAAAGTATTTTGCCCCAGTTTTCTATATAAATGAATTTGTTATAATACATTGTTTTGAATATTCTAAACAAACCGCCCTGGGAAGATTTGACGGAAAGAAAATTGTTCCTCTTAATTTTAAAGACAGTTCACCGCTGGGAATATATCCAAGAAATGTGGGTCAAAAATTTATGCTGGAGGCTCTCCTTACAAGTGCTGAAAAAGCCCCCCTTGTTATAATAAAGGGGCCTGCAGGTACAGCTAAAACCTTTTTTTCATTGGCAGTGGGACTTCATAATATGATGGAGGAAGACAATAGAAAATATAGAAAAATGCTAATATGCAGGCCCAATATTACAATGGATGAGGATATAGGATTTTTACCGGGTACGGAGCAGGAAAAGATTTTTCCGCTTATGAGACCTATACTTGATAATCTTGAAATATTGGTGGATTCAAATGAAAAGGAAAGATATAATAATGAAAAGGAGCTGGAAGATAAGGTTAGGGAGCTATTTGACAGGAGAATCATAACTACGGAGGCAGTGGGCTATTTGAGAGGCCGTTCCATTACGAAAAACTGGCTTGTGGTGGATGAAGCTCAAAATCTGACACCTAAACAGGTAAAAGCCATAGTGACTAGAGTTGGTGTGGGCACCAAGCTCCTGCTTATAGGAGATCCGGAACAAATAGATCAGGCATTTTTAGATTCCAGATCCAATGGACTATCCTATGCGTCTGAGAAAATGAAGGGAAGCCCCCTTTGCTATCAGGTTACTTTAAAACATGACGAGTGTGAAAGATCCCCACTGGCTTATGAAGCTTCTAAAAGACTGTAAATGAGAAAAATTTGAAAATAATTATACCATATAAAGATATTTTGCTGAAGCATATTTATATATATTGTGGTGGCAAATATCTTTTTTTTGTCCGGCCATTTTATGAAGTTTTTATGTATTTATAATTATTTCTATTTAAAAATTTTATCGTTTATTGTACAATATTGAAAGATGTGTGTTTAATTTATATTATGTTTTTTTTAGAAAGGAAAGGTTTCAATATATGAAAAAGAGGAGAAGATCAAATAAAAAAAAGAAATCAGTTTGGAAACTGGTGCTTTGTTTTTTACTCTTTGAATTTATATTTACTGGAATGACAGCCCCTTTTTTAATATTTCATGGTCCTTTTGAAAATGTAAAGAGGACGGTGGTGGGTGCAGCTATGACCACTTTGAGTCATCAATACATTGCAAAGTTATTTCTGTCGGATGAAGAAATACAAAAAATACTGGCAGGAAATGCTGCGGCGGGTGTAGAACAAAATAGTGTAAAAACTTTAAATTTTGAAAATAAACATGACAGCAGTATAGAGAGAGAGGATATAAGTGATGACAGAAAGAAATTTAAGGGTTATGTATTGATAATTCATGATCCTTCTAGAGTTAAGGTGGGATACAGCAAAAAATTGGGAGTCGCAGGAGAGCTTACCAGCAGAATAGCAAAAAATAATAATGCTGTAGCAGCCATAAATGGAGGAGCCTTTAAGGACAGTTCTTCTGGAAGCAGCAAATGGACCGGTACTGGAGGGAAACCTACAGGTATACTTATGAGCAACGGTAAAATTGTTTCTAATGATATAGAAAATTCTGATAAAAAATCGGAAGTGATGGCAATTACGAAAAAAGGACAGCTTTTAGTAGGCAATCATAGTTTAAATGACATGAAACAAAAGGGCGTTACAGAAGCTATATCCTTTGGACCTGCATTGGTAGTAAATGGTAAGGGAACCATAAAATCAGGAGATGGCGGATGGGGAATAGCCCCTAGAACAGCTATAGGTCAGAGGACAGATGGAGCCATGATTTTTCTTGTTATAGATGGACGTCAGGCCAAAAGTGTAGGAGCTTCACTGAGAGATGTTCAAAATATAATGCTTAAATACGGTGCAGTAAATGCCACAAATTTGGATGGAGGTTCTTCTACTACTATGTACTATGAAGGAGAAGTAATAAACAATACTTGCGATCCTTTGGGAGAGAGATCTGTTCCATCTGCTATTTATGTGAAGCCATAGGAACTAACTGTTAAAGGGGAGTGTAAGATGAAAGTTTTTAAGAGAGTTATTGCATGGATGTCCATATCACTGGCAATACAGTTTGCAGGACTGTTTTATATAAATAATTATTTTTTATCTTCTCAAACAGAGATAAAGGCTAAAAAAGTCTTGAAAAGTGAACCCAAGAGGGAAGATACTACTGTGAAAATACCGCAGGATGCCAAAAATATCAGTGTTTCATTTGATGGCAGATATGTTGCTTATTATCAGGAAAACGCTTTGAAAATTGTGGATTCAAAGACCGGCGACGAAAAAAATGTAGAGTTTAAAGATGGAGTTAAGGTATCTTTTTACAAGTGGCTCAAGGATAGAAATAGAATGCTTATTGCAGAGAAACATGATTCCAAATATGATGGTTCAAAATTTAATCTGTCTTATTACGAGGTTGACAAGGATATAAAAGAAAATATCAAGGAACTGACCTGTCCCGATGAAAAGGCTCAGATTGATGATATACAGGAGTCGCCTTTTACAAATGTAATATATGTAAAGATTCAAAATAGAGGTCGGCGAACCAGTATATACAGAATAAATATAATGAAGGAAATGCAGAAGGTGTATACAAAATCATACATGATAGACAAGATGGGAATTTTATATCTTGATGACAAATTAATATATGAGGACAGCATATATCACAACATATATGTTACGGGAAGACAAAATCCCATTGACATTAAGGGAGTTCAAAATCCTAGATGGATAGGAGTGGATGAAAATGATAAAATATATATAGGAGATGAAAATGACGGAAAAATATCAAATATTTATTATGGAAGTTTAAATGCAGGTGAAAATGGTTATCAAAATGTCAATTTAAGTCAACCTGTGAATAGAAATGATATATTTTTGATGCCCTCGGGAAAATTATACATAAATAATAACCTAAAGGGAGTTGTTACCGACGCGGCAACGGGAAAGCAATATACATATAAGGGAAATTTCGTACAGATGTTTGAAGGTGGAATTGCATCCATAAGCAATGGTCGATTGGAGAAATTGCCATTAAATTAAAAATCAAGAGGAAGGAATGAAATATTTGACTGAAACTATATTAGGGAAAATACTCGTAATACCTGCTATATTAATTGGATTTGCATTTCATGAATTTGCACATGCGGTTGTGGCGGATAAATTAGGGGATAAGACTCCAAAATTTCAGGGAAGACTTACTTTAAATCCATTTGTTCATGTGGATATTATAGGGTTTATAATGATACTGCTGGTGGGATTTGGCTGGGCTAAACCCGTGGAAATCAACCCCGGTGCCTTCAAAAATGGGAGCAGGGATGATCTAAAGGTATCTGCTGCAGGTCCATTGGCAAATTTGGCAGTGGCATTTGCTGCTGCCGTGCTGGTAGTACTGGTATATAAATGGGGCGGTATGATTACAGAGTCTTCTTCAATTTTTAATTTGGTGATTAAAATTATACTATATATTGTAAATATAAATTGTATGTTATTTGTATTTAACCTGATACCAATACCGGGTTTAGACGGATTTCATATACTGAGGGATATTTTTCCGTCTTTATTTTACAGGATATCGGATAGTATATACAGATATCAAATTATAATATTGCTGTTGTTTGTGGCTACTCCGGTAGCCAAATATGTAGTGGGTATCCCATCATTCGCCATATATAAGGCCTTTATTAAAATAGCCAGCGGCATTATATAAAATGAATGTCAATTGCTGTGGGTTCTGTAGTAATTATTTATTTCTTCAAATATGGATTGAACACCATTTCCCCAGTTTTTGTCTTCGGCATATTTGCTGCCTATCCAGATAAAAGGATTGTTTTCTTTAGGTCTGTTTGCAGATAAATTTATAATGGTTTTGGCAGCTATCCTCGAGGAATCTTTTATGTTTGTATTGTATTCCCTCCAGCTGTGGTGTACATTGAAGGGGTTATTGGCTATTTTAGGTGCATCTTGTGTGTCTGCAGGTACGAAATTTTGTTCTTGTCCTGTTATGGCAAACATCAAAACTGGATTTAAGTTGAATTTCTTTGAGGTTTTGATTATTGTAGAGAAATAGGGATCCCTGCATAACAGCGAATTCTTTGTAGCTAAGTAGGCTTTTAATTTATTCTTGTCTATATTCTGGTATTTTAAATATTCCGGCAGGTACACGTTTGGAGAATTTTTTTTATAGATTTCTAAAGTTATCTTGTCTATTAATTTTCCTGCCTGTGAAAACAAACTTGTATTAAAATATGATTTTAATACAAAATGAATCGGCATGCCGATAACTAAAATGGCAATTATTATAATTGCTGTAATTTTTTTTGGTAACTTTAAACGCTTTAAATATTTCATGATTTACCACCTTGAATTTTAATACAGGCTGTTTTTAATTCTATTATATAATTAATTTATCTAAAATTATCGTATTTTGTAAAAAAATTTCGTATTTTGTGTACGAATGTGTGAACTGCAGATATGGGAAGGGAATCTTACAATATGAGACTTAGAAAAAAATGGTGGGCCAGACCTGAACTCGAAGCTAGCCCTATTGTTATAACAGAACCCCAAAAATACAGGGGAAAGTGGAAGAATGAATTCGGAAATAATAATAAAATATATTTGGAGCTGGGGTGCGGAAGGGGAAAGTTTCTATGCACTCATGCAGCTGACAATATAGATATAAATTATATAGGGATTGATTTGAAGGATGAAGTCCTGGTATATGCGTTGAGAAAAGTAAAGGAAAATGAAATGGAAAATGTGCGGATAATACCCATGAATATAATGAAAATCGAAGAAATTTTCGATAATGGGGAAATTGATAGGATATATATAAATTTTTGCAATCCCTGGCCTAAGAGAAGACAGAAAAAGAGGAGATTGACCCATACTGTATTTTTAAATAAATACAGGAATTTCTTAAAGACGGGAAGCCTGATATGGTTTAAAACGGATGACATCGATCTTTTTAAAGAATCCCAGGATTATTTTGCAGAAAGCGGTTATAAAATAGAATATTTGACTTATGATCTTCACAACAGTGATTTTCATGAAAATATAATGACAGAATATGAGGAAAAATTTGTTGGACTTGGCATAAAAATAATGTTTCTAATGGCAAGATTAGAGTAAATATGCTAGTATATAATTAAATAAACTGCGGGGGGGTAAAATTTTGATAAATAAAATGTCACTACATCATAAATTAATTGGACTGTTGATATTGCTAGTTGTAGTACCAGTAGTCATAGTATCGGTTTTTTCCTTTTCCATAGCATCTAAGATCATAAATGATAATGCAGGGGAATTGACTCGCCAGGTTGCAAATGAAAAAGTTTCCTACATAGATTTGCATAACCTTTCTTTGAAACATGATTTGGAATCGTTATCATTCAATAGAGATGTACTTTCCCAGAACAGGGAAAGTCTATTGAATGCATTGGGAAGTATAACACGAAGCAATAATGACATATTACAATCTTATCTGGGTGATGAATCAAAGCAGATGACAGTGTATCCCGAATCTGTAAAAATACCTGAAAATTTTGATCCGACATCAAGAGAATGGTACAAGAAGGCTTTGGCTTCCAATGGCGGCATATATGTCAGCGGACCATATAAAGATGCTCTTACAGGTAAAATCGTAATAACTCTTGCCAAAGCAGTACACCTTGATGACGGAAGAAAGGGTGCCGTGGCTTTTGATGTTGATTTGTCCACATTGAGGAATAGATTGACTGCCACTAAGGTGGGGAAAAGCGGGTACGCCATTTTGATTTCACGGGAAGGTACAATCATTGCAGATTCTGACAGGAGCAAGATAATGAAAAATATAAAATCAGAAATTCCTTCCGGACAGTCCGTCTTAGGTGAAAAACAGGGCAATATAAAGTACGGACGGGGAAAGGAATCGAAAATAGCTGGATTTAATAGATCGAAGGAAACAGGGTGGACAGTTGTGGCCGTCAGCCCTAAAAGCGATTATGCCCAGGCATTAAATTATAATTTGACTACAGCTGTCATTGTTTTGCTGGTTATGATAGCAGTAGCTGTTATATGCGGTATAGCTGTTGCGAAATATGCTACAGGACCTCTGGCACAGATACAACAGTTTGCCAGAAGGTTGTCTAAATGTGATTTTAGTACTCCTATAAATATGAAGAGAAGGGATGAATTTGCAGATACAGCTCTTTCCCTCAATACAGCCCAGAAGAATGTAAAGTCTCTAGTTAAAACCATAGTTGAAAATTCTGAAAATATGAGTGCTTCCAGTCAGGAGCTCTCTGCTACAGTTCAGGAAATGACATCCAAATTTCAGAATATAAATGAATCCATAAGCGACATAGTAAACGGTTCGCAGGAAACAACGGCCTCAGCCCAGGAAGTCACTGCATCAGTGGAAGAGATAGATTCGAATATAAATCAGTTATCCAATCAAGCTATGAATGTGAATGAAAATGCAAACAATTCCAAAGAAAATGCCCTTTCTGTCCAAAAAAGTGCCCAAGAGGCTATAGAAGAATGCAAATCCATTTATAAAGATGAAGAGAAGAATATACTTAAAGCCATAGAGGATGGAAAAGTAGTTTCAAAGATAAAGGAAATGGCAGATATAATAGCGAATATTGCAGAACAGACCAATCTTTTGGCGTTAAATGCGGCCATTGAAGCTGCGAGAGCAGGAGAGCATGGAAAGGGATTTGCAGTGGTTGCGGAAGAAGTTAGGAAGTTGGCCGAACAGTCTTCAGAAACTGTTTCTACTATTCAAGATGTAGTGGAAAAAGTTCAAGAAGCTTTTAAAAATCTCTCTGACGCCAGTCATCAGACTTTAAGATTTATTGATGAAAATGTGAATTTGCAGCTTGATAATTATATGAGTACAGGAGAAAGATATTACAAGGATTCCCAATTTACATCCGATTCTCTAAGTCATCTGACCTCTATGACGGAAGATATTAAAAATACAACAAATGAAGTTACTAAAGCGGTAAGCGGCATGGCCGGTATTGCACAGAAGTCTTCTGAAAGCACCAACCAAATTCAGGATATTATAAGTGATGCCGCACAGGAAATGATACAAGTTGATAAAACTGCTAGAGAGCAGTCGGATTCAGCTCAAAAGCTCAATGTAATCATTCAAAAATTTAAGATTTGACTTTAAAAAAGGGGAAAAGTTGATCATATGATCAACTTTTCCACATACAGATCTTTTTCTTTTCTTAAATCCAGGAAATTATCTTCGCTTAGGAGCAGCGGATTTGTAAGATCATTTATCTGGACTTGAATTACCTTGCATTTTTTCCCGTTGTTTAATAGCACATTTTCTCCCATGAAATAATTTATTATGTGATTTAAAAATACACTGCAGTATTTACAATCAAGTTTTTCCAAGCTCTGTTCCTGAATTATCCTCAGGGCTTCAAAAGGACCCCTTACTTTTTTATGATATTTTGAAGAGTTCACAGCATCAAATAAATCTGCAATGGCTATTATTTTAGCAAATGCATGTATTTTATCTCCAGTTATACCTAATGGATATCCAGATCCATCGATTTTCTCGTGGTGCATCAGTACCCCGTAGCCTACAGAGGGATCTAAGTATGGAATGCTTTTTATGAATTTATAACCTATAATAGGGTGATTTTTAAAAATTTTATATTCTTTTGGAGTGAGAGCACCGGTTTTGTTTATTATATCTTTGCTGATTTTGGTTTTGCCAAAGTCATGCAATATTGCTGAATAGGTCAATAAATTTAATTCTCGCTGGCTGAAATTCAACCATTTTCCCAATATGAAACTTATAGCAGATACATTTATACTGTGTCTGTATATGGTGTCATTTCCACTGCCGTAAAACACAATATTTCTGATAACTATTCCCGTGGACTTAAATTCCTCCTGTATTTTTTTTGAAAAAATCCTTATTTCATTCATTTCAGGAACTTTTAATTTAGATATGTTGTTGAATATACGTTTTAAACTTAGAGAAAATTCGTTAAAATCATTTTCTATTTTTTGTATTGTATTTGTTTTAATAATTAATGGACTATCAGAATCATTTTTTACATAAACTTCTATTTTATCCACAAGGTAATTTTGTTTCAATTTATCTATAGTAGGTTTTGTAACGATATTATTTTTTGACAATAACATTTTATCTTCAAAAATTACATCTTCTGAAGACATCATTCCAGGCTTTAGTTCGGTAACTGGAATAAGTTTCTTTTCCCATGCCATATTGTTTCACCTCATATATTGTTGATTTAGAAATATATAGTAATATAACAATTTATCGTATTAATTTTATAATTCTAAATATGTTTGAGGCCAAATTAGGCATTTTAGTTTTTAAAGCTGTGAATTGGTGCCGGAATTCTGCCGCCCCTATTTATAAAAAGTTTACTGGAAAATTTGCTTACAGGCATTATGGGAGCTTTTCCAAGGAGACCACCAAAATTTGCCTCTTCTCCTACGGATTTATTATAAACTGGTATTAACCTTGTTGCAGTTGTTTTACAGTTTATCATTCCTATGGCAGCTTCATCTGCAATTATGGCAGATATGGTTGATTCCGGTGTATTTCCCGGTATGCCTATCATGTCAAGTCCAACGGAACATACACATGTCATGGCCTCCAGCTTTTCCAAATTGAGAGAACCTGCATTTACTGCATTTATCATTCCCTCATCTTCACTTACCGGTATGAAAGCACCGCTTAGACCTCCAACTTGTGATGCAGCCATTATACCACCTTTTTTAACTGAGTCGTTTAAAAGTGCAAGTGCTGCCGTTGTACCTGGACATCCACAGCTTTCCAATCCCATTTCTTCGAGAATTCTCGCTACACTGTCTCCTACTGCAGGTGTAGGTGCCAATGACAGGTCAACTATTCCAAAGGGTACTTTCAATCTTTTTGAAGCCTCATCAGCCACTAATTGTCCCATTCTGGTTATTTTAAAAGCAGTTTTTTTTATAGTTTCAGTTACTGTGCCGAAATTTTCCCCCTTTACTTTCTCCAATGCAGATTTTACCACGCCGGGACCACTTACGCCTACATTTATTATGGTATCAGCTTCTCCAATTCCATGAAATGCCCCAGCCATAAAAGGATTGTCTTCTACAGCATTTGAAAATACCACCAATTTGGCGCATCCTATGCTGTCGTCTTCTCTGGTGAGATAAGCAGTTTTTTTCACTATCCTCCCCATATCCTTTACTGCATCCATATTTATTCCGGCTTTTGTAGTTGCAACATTCACCGAAGAGCAGACCTTATTGGTGGATGCCAGTGCTTCAGGTATGGATTCTATGAGTATTCTATCTCCCTTTGAATAACCCTTATGGACAAGTGTTGTGAATCCTCCGATAAAATCTATACCGAGGGTTTTTGTAGTTTTGTCTAGAGTCTGTGCAAATTTTACATAGTCTTTGTCGGAGGTTGATTGAGCCACAAGTGAAATGGGGGATACGGATACTCTTTTATGTATTATTGGTATTCCATATTCCGTTTCGATTTGTTCCGCAGTTTTAACCAGGTTTTCAGCACATCTGGTTATTTTGTCGTATATTTTTATTCTGGCTTTCTTCCCGTCGCTGTCTATACAATCCATGAGGGATATGCCCATTGTGATTGTCCTTATATCGAGATTTTCCTTATCTATCATATTTATTGTTTCCATTATGTTTTTGGTATTTATCATATTGTTCACACTCCAGTTTAGATTTCTTGCATAGAAGTAAATATGTCTTCTCTTTGAATCTTGATATCAACACCCATTTCTCTTGCCTTATTTTCAAGTATATTTTTTATGCTTGTAAAATCTGTTTTCATTTTGCTTAAATCTACCAGCATTATCATGGTAAAATAATTTTCTATCAGAGTTTGATTGATGTCTAGAATATTTATATTGTTTTCAAACAACACAGAAGTTATTTTGTAGATAATACCAACTTTGTCTTTTCCGATTACAGTTATGAATGCCTTCATCTGTTGAATTCATCTCCCTTCAATATTGATAATTATTTAAGAAACAAAAAAGAGATTAAATTAAATTTAATCTCTGGTAAACAAGGAATTAAAACAGCAAATAATTAGAAATTTACTATTTTGGATAAAATCCTCTGTCCTCTTTACCTGAGAGTTTCACTGTAGACAGTTTTCCCCTTCGGCGCTCTTTACGAGTCTCTCCAGAGGCTTGTCAGCTAACGGTCTATGGATATATTCCGCCAGCTTCATCCAGCCTGTTAAATTATTAAAGTGATTATAACATGTTTTTTATTATAATTCAAATTGATGTTGTGATAATTTTACCTTAAGATTAACTTTA
>ENA-UOOI01002338-UOOI01002338.1-fermentation-metagenome-genome-assembly--contig:-NODE-2338-length-16735-cov-3.611871_pt1 | contig 16735 bp, 15 predicted proteins | sample MGYA00245779_ERZ724027 | MGnify/ENA primary metagenome ERZ724027 (study PRJEB28704, sample SAMN03018318) | fermentation metagenome | biome: anthropogenic terrestrial biome; feature: soil; material...
GAAGAAAATGAAAAAAAATACTATTACCATAAAAACAAGAACCAGTCTTACTCTTCAGGCATTATTAATTTTGATAATGCTGATTTTAAGTCAATATTTTATTTTGTATAAGCAAATATCAGCTACTGCATATGAAAAAGAAAAAAGAAGTTTTGAAATCTATGCGAACCAGATTGAAAGAAGTTTAACTTTAATATGCCATAGTGTTAACAATGATCTGGCTAAACTTGTCGAGGGTGATAGATTTAAAGACATTATTGCGGATGATGATATTACGAATGCTGATTACAACTATTTACGTGGTGAAATCATGAAAACGATCGCTTTTAATAGTTATAATTCCTTTGTGGAGATAAATGTATATTCAAAAGATAAGTGTTTGTATCCGAGAAATGGGAAAGATATTTTAAACGTTCTAGGAGATAAAATAGAAAAAGTAGAAAATCTTAACGGAAATACAGCCTGGTTAAATTATGATTCTCAAAGAGATGTACTTGTTTTGGCAAAGAAGGTACTTTTGTCAAATAAAGATTATCGTCCGGGTGGATACATTATTGCGTATGTGAATGTGGATATTATGGATTTTATCAAGAATGATTTTGCCTCTATGAAAGGTGCAAAAGTAGTGCTGTCAAATGAGTATGGTGATATTGCAGTGAAGCAAAGTGAAATGAGCGAAACAGAGTTAGAAGGCGGAATCACATTTCATAAAAAACTGACAAATCTAGGATTTAATATTTCATATAGGATTCCTAAAGAAGTGTTATACGAAGGGGTTAGAGATGTGCAGAAGGTTATGCTTCAGGGAATATTGTTAATATCATTTTTATTTTTGATTACATCTTATTTAATATCATATTACATAGCACATCCATTTAAAGATTTAATTAAGGTTATGAAAGCTTCGAAGGGTCATCTAAAAATTAACGATAAACATTATGTAAACTATGAAGCTGACCAGTTTAATCAATACTATAATGAAGTGGTATTAAAAAATCAAACGTTAATAAATGATATTTATGAAAGAGATATTCAGGTTTTGAAGTCACAGTTGAAAATGTTGCAGACACAAATTAATCCGCATTTTTTATATAATACTTTGGAATCAGTTTATTTATCTTTGGAAGCACGAAAGGAAAAGGAGAGTGCAGAAGTAGTTTTTTCATTATCACAATTATTTAAATATACATTGAAAGCTGACGATATTGTTTTTTTAAAGGATGAGGTAGAATTACTTACAAAATATTTACAGATTGAAAAATATCGTTTTGGGGATAAACTTATATGGAATATTTTTGTTGAAAAAGGAACAGAATCTGTAAAAATTCCAAAATTGTTGATTCAGCCCATTGTTGAAAATGCAGTTAAGCATGGAGTGGAGCCGAGTAACACTAGCACTGAAATCCGAGTGAGCATATCAGCTTATGAAAAAACATTATTGATTAATGTTTATGATAGCGGAAACGGGATGCAGAGCGATGAACTTCAAAAGCTGATAGACCATCAAAAGAGCAAAGAACAAGATAATGGTACAACTAGTCTTGGATTGAAAAATGTTTATGATCGTCTACATAACTATTATGGGAGTGGGGCGAGTATGGAAATCAACTCTGAAAATAAGAAGTATACCGAAGTAACAATTCTTATATCTAATTATGATGATATAAAGACACGTGGGGATGAACAATGAGGTATCGAATTTTAATAGTGGATGATGAAGTGAGAATCGTTCAAAATCTTAAACAAATAATGGATGATGCATTTGATGATGGAATAGAAATAAGGACAGCTACTAGTGGACCAGAATGCTTAAGAATATTTTGGGAATGGAAATTTGATTTATTGATAACTGATATACGAATGCCGGGAATTGATGGAATTGAATTAGTGAAGGGCATACGAGAGAGCAACGAAACATTAAAAATAATAGTTATTTCTGCTTATGAAGATTTTGAATATGCAAGGACACTACTTCCGTTTGGAATCGTTGATTATTTAGTTAAACCGATAGGCGTGGATCGGATTTTGCATCTAGTTAATAAAATTATGCAAGACAGTTATGAGGTTAGGGTGAGGCCTTCTAATGCGTCAGACGATGCAGCTGAAAAATATAATATAAAGACAATAATTTCAGACGCAAAATTATATATTCAACAAAATAAATATATATCAATATCCTTAGTCGATGTAGCGGAAGACTTACATGTCAGTAAATCTTATTTGAGCGCAACTTTTAAACAAGAAACTGGAGAAAATATTACTAATTATATTAATGATATTAAACTGAAAGAAGCAAAAAAACTTTTGTTAAAGACAGATAGTACAATTAATGAGATATCTGAAAAACTAGGATATAATACTCCAAAATATTTTATAGAAAGATTCTCTAAAAGTACTGGGATAACACCAGCTAAATATCGGAATCTATTACATAAAAAAATATAAATATTTTGGTATTTTGTAGAAATAAAATGCATTATAAAATAATATTTAAAGTGATATGATGAAACCACATAAAATAATAATTTTATTTATTAGAAGGGAGAAGATTATGAGAAGTAAGAAATATGTTGTTTCTGTCTTATGTGCTATCTTCATTTTTTTAATGTTATGTGGTGGATGTCAGAAAAATGATAAGGATGATGCAACAGCAAAAGGTAAGGAAATTACTTATTTTTATAATGCAAGTAATGAGGTTGAAAGAAAAATTACAGAGGAAGCGATAAAAAGATACGAAAAGAAGTCTGGAAACACTGTAAAAACAACTACAATGGAAGGGGAATCCTATAAAACAAAGATTAAGACGAGTGTAGCATCTAATACATTACCCGATGTTTTTAACTATTGGACTGGTGAACAATTTCAAACAATAGTAGAGTCAGGAAATGTTATGGATTTATCAGATTTGGTAAATGCAGATACTGAGTACAAACAACAGTTTATAGATGGCGCTTTTGATGAAGTTACGGTTCGTGATAAGGTATACGGAATTCCTACATCGGTTACCGGACAAATCATGTTTTTTAATAAAACGCTATTTGAAAAAGCAGGTATAAGTGAAGTCCCTTCAACAATTGAAGAACTTGAAGAGGCTTGTGATAAGCTTAATGATGCGGGAATTACTCCAATCATATGTGGTTCAAAAGACAGATGGCCTTTATTAGGGTGGTTTTCTTATTTGGCAGTAAGATATGGAGGAGTAGAGTTGTATACAGATGTAACGAATGGTAAGAGTGATACATCATTTGCAAATCCCGAATTTGTTAGGGCAGGAAAAAAATTAAATGAAATAAGCCAGAAGTATTTTATTAATGGTAGTATGGCAATCGATTCTACAGCTGCACCAGCTCAGTTTACGGCGGGTCAGGCCGCCATTTTTATCGGTGGGACATGGGACATTGGAACATTTGCTTCAGAAGATCATGCACTAGAAAACATTGAATTTGCACCATTTCCAGCGGCAGAGACTGATGAGGACGCTGTGTATGGTGGTATTGCTAACTGCATGGCAGTTGGTGCCTCTAGTGATAAAAAAGAAGAAGCGTATGACCTTATCAAGGAGATTATGTCTGTGGAAACAGAAACAAAAAAGGTAGAGGAAACCGGAAGCTTAAGTTGTATGAAAGTTGATGTCGATAAAGATAAAATGATTCCCTTAGCATATGATCTGACTGAGTATTTTAATAAGAGAGCATCAGGTTTTTTCCCCTATACAGATCAAGCTTTAAATCCCGAACAAGCAGAAAGACTTTTAAATGCAATGACGGAAATTATTGCTTCACCGGATGCGGATGTAGAAGAACAACTACAAGCAATTAAATAGTACCAGAAAAAGAGAGCCTTTTTCTATCCATAGAATCGGATATAAAAGGGCTCTCTTAGGATAGGAGAATTAAAGATGAAAAATGTTAAGATGCGCATAAGGCTCTTCTATATGTTGCCAGCTATGGCTTTTTTTATAGGGCTTGTTATAATTCCAGTAGGAATGTCACTATATAATAGCTTTTTTGAATGGAATGGTATAAATACTAAAATTTTTATTGGACTTGGAAATTTTAAAGAGCTAATAAAAGATAAGCAAATTAGTGGAGCATTAATCAATACCTTAAAATTAACTTTTGCTTCAACATTTTTTCAATTACCAATAGGAATGGTTATAGCATTGTTAGTTACAGGTAAAAAAACAAAATTCAAAGGATTGTTTCAATCTGTTTATTTTCTACCTGTAATTTTGTCATCTTCTATAGTAGGAATTTTGTGGACACAAATATATGAACCTAATTTGGGACTAGTGAACTTGTTATTGGAAAAGTTAGGGTTAGAACGGTTTCAACATGCCTGGCTAGGTGAGCCACAAACAGCATTGTATGCAGTTATATTCGTTATGCTGTGGTTTTATGTAGGGAATTACGTCTTGATCTATTATGGTGCTTTAGAGTCCATTCCCTCTGATATTTTGGAATATTCAGAGTTAGATGGTGTTCCGCCTGTAACAAAATTTTTCAAAATACAGCTTCCATTAATTTGGCCAACTATTCAGCTGACTACAATGTTAGTGGTTGTGAATTCGCTTAGATATTTTGATTTGATTTATATAATGACAAAAGGTGGGCCAAATCATTCAACAGATGTTTTGGCAACGGTTATCGTTCGCGAAGCATTTGATTCTATGCGTTTTGGTTATGGAAGTGCAATTTCTATGTTCCTGTTCTTATTAGGGACAATATTTATAGTTATCATTAACCGATTAATGAAGAAAGAAAGTGTCTATTAAACTTAGAGGTAGAGAACATGAATTCAATTAAAAAAACAGGATGGATCTTAATACACACATTACTACTTATATATGCATTACTAATTATTTTGCCAATTGTATGGATGGTTTTTTCTTCGTTTAAAGATAATATTTCTTACTTAACTGACCCATGGGGAATGCCAAAAGTGTGGCATTTTGAAAACTATCTAAAAGCATGGGATAAAGGTGTCCAAAACTTTTTGGTTAATAGCATCTTTGTGTCAGCAATAACTTTGTTTTTTGTACTCTTATTTAGTACGATGTTTTCCTTTATGGCAGCACGTTTTCCCTTTAAAGGGGCATCAACTATCGTATTTTTGTTTTTCGCAGGAAATATGATTCCAATTCATTGCGTGCTAATTCCACTTTTTAGTACAGCAAATAAAGTGGGCTTAGTAAACAGCCTATGGTCACTAATAATTCCGTATATTGCTTTCAATTTGCCAATGGCTGTCTTTTTGACATATGGGCATTTCCAACAATTACCAAATGAGTTACAAGAAGCTGCTACGATAGATGGATGTAACACTAATCAAATGTTTCGGTATATTTTTGCTCCATTAGCAAAACCTGCACTCGTGACTGTATTGATTTTAACACTGGTAAGCGTTTGGAATGAGTTTAGCTTCGCGTTGATATTTATTAATGATGCAGAAAAACAAACCATTCCACTTGGTTTAATGACCCTTAAGGGAACATATCAGACTGATTATGCTGCGTTGACTGCAGCACTTACGATGGCGTCACTTCCAATTATATTAATTTATATATTTATGTCAAAAAAAATCCAGGCAGGACTAACTGCAGGTGCGGTGAAAGGATAAATGCCGCATGGACGAGAGCAGAGTTAAGCGGGACGGACCTTATGAGAGCCCAGTGTAGTCGGAGGGTCAATCATGTTCTACAATGGCTATTAAATTAATCATTACTGCCTTTTCTTTATAAAAGCTAAATGATATACTGAAAGCTATAAGAGAGATTTTCTATAAAGGTATAGTCGATAGTGATGTGATGTTACGAAGATTTATAATTGAAATTCAAAAATTCCATTTAGCTTAATCATCTGTGGGGGTACAACTTATGCCAAATAATTTGAATTGTCCTGAAGAAAGCACAAATACGGTAAAGAGTAAAAACAAATTGTCTATGCTTCTTTTAATTATAGTTTATCTTGGGATTTGGGCTGTTTCAATCATTGCATTCTGGTTTTTCATTAATGAGTCTGATGCAATGGGGTATAGCATTATGGTTATGTGGGGAATTCTGCCTGTTACAACTTTTGTGATCTCTTTGATAATCGGAAAGAACAATTATATGGGAAAAAGGAAATGGATTTTTTCTGTTGTATTTGGTATTATGTATATGCTTGCTGAGTACGCAACCTTTAGCACCGCCAACATGATTACTTTTAAAAAAATCAATGCACCGCAGTTCGAGATGATTTTAGTTGGCATAATTGTTTCCATTGTTGGAATGGGCATAGGATCTGGGATCAAATATGCAAAATCTAATTTATGATAGGATAATAGATAATTGAATTTTGATTTGAGAGGAGATCTGGGGATGATTACCATCCGGCTGACAAGTCCCATGGAGGATGTGATCAAGGTATCCGTATTCCATTTTGAAGGAACCGCCTATAAGGGTCCTTTTGAAATAGTTGAATGATAAAATTATCTGATTTCAAAAAAAGCATATGGAAAAGTTCGTAATGATAAGGACCGTACTAGAGAATTACATCTCTGGTGCGGTCCTTGTTAGCTTTTTCAATGTGAAATCCATTCAAATAGTCAACAAAATTAATTCCAAAGCTGTCTTTAAAAAGGCGAAGCAAAGTGTTATGAATAACTGCGGATGAAACTTTGATTTAAGTAGGATGCAATTGTTTTATCGAAAATATGAAAGCGCTTTCATAATGAATAGTAAAAAATAATTGGAAATTATGCACAAATATTATAACGAATAACAGTTGAATACAACGAAAATGATATAAAAATACGTTTTATTATTGACTTATTCTTGTGAAGAGACTAAGATCGAATAAAGATATAGAAACCGATTTCATAAATTATTGTCATTTATATAATGTTAAAGGGAGGAATGTCAGAATGGATAAAGTGGCAGTGTTTGGTAGCTTTGTAGTTGATTTAATGGCAAGAAGTCCACATCTTCCAGTACCGGGTGAAACTGTAAAGGGTTCTATGTTTAAAATGGGACCAGGCGGGAAGGGATTTAATCAATGCGTAGCTGCAAAAAAAGCAGGAGCGGATGTTACAATGATTACCAAAGTGGGTAACGACAGTTTTGCAAACGTTTTATTAGATACGATGAAAGAGTTGGACATGTCACAAGACTACATTTTTGTCAACAATTCTACGGAGACAGGAATTGCATTAATTACTGTTGATGAAAGTACTAGCCAGAATGAGATTATTATTGTTCCAGGTGCCTGTAATACTATCACAGCGGAAGAGGTTGCGAGCGTTGAAAGTATTATTAGTAGAAGCGAATATGTTCTTCTTCAGTTGGAAGTGAATCAGGATGCTAATGAAATGGTGGCTGAGCTTGCAAATAAATATAATTGTAAGGTTGTTTTAAATACAGCACCATATGTTCCTGTTACAGATGATTTTCTGTCGAAATGTTATATGGTAACGCCAAATGAGGTGGAAGCAGAAGCAGTCACAGGGATAAAGGTAACGAATTTTGATTCTGCAAAACGAGCAGCAAAATTTTTCAGAAACAAGGGGGTGATAGATATAGTGATAACTTTGGGAGATCGCGGTGTATTTGTCTCGACACATGGAAGAGAAGAAATTATTCCGGCATACAAAGTTAATGTTGTTGATACTACAGGTGCTGGAGATGCTTTTAACGGTGGACTTATTACAAGCCTTGCGGAAGGAAAAAACTTATTGGAAGCAGCAAGGTTTGCCAATGCGCTTGCAGCACTATCAGTACAAAAGATGGGGACAACGCCATCAATGCCATCTCGCAAAGAAATAGAGACTTTTTTATCAACTGCTGAACAGGTAAATTAAAGGAGGAAGCAAAATGTTAAAAGGGATACCGGAGATTATCGGATCGGATTTGTTAAAGGCTTTGGCGGATATGGGACATGGAGATATTTTGGTAGTTGCAGATCATTTTTATCCACCCTATTCAAAATCTCCGAATGCTGTGAGCGTTCAAGCGAAAGGAAATACAGCACCAGACATGATTGATGCAATTTTAAAGCTCATGCCACTTGATGTAGAATACTGTGAAACCCCATTGGAATACATGGTTCCAGATGAAAGCTCAGGAATTATTATGGAAAATTGTGATACGTGGAACGAAGCTATTGCGGCTGCAGTAAAAAATGGCTATAAAGAGGATTGTGCAGGGCCTCTTGAACGATCAAAGTTTTATAAAAAGGCGGGTAAAGCGGTTTTGACTGTGTGTACAAGTGAGACTCGGCCTTACGGATGCTTTATATTACAAAAGGGCGTTATGTAAGATTACTGTTACATTGGGTGTAGTAAAATTTCAAATATATAAATACGAGGGAGATTAAAAATATGAAATTAAGAAAATTATTATCGATATTATTAGCAAGTAGTTTGATCTTTTCATTGCCAGCATGCGGAAAAAAAGCAGGAACTTCATCAAAAAGTGCCGAATCGGTAGATAAGGGAAAAGAGTATCATGTGATTTATCTTACGCCATCAACAGCTTCCCAGTTTTGGACATATGTTGGAATCGGCATCGAAAATGCCATGAAGGATATCGAGAAAAATGAAGGAATCAAGGTGGATTATGATGTGGTCGGGCCTGCGGAGGAGAGTCAGACAGAGGATTATGTGACTACTTTTGAAGAGTGCATTGGAAAAAAACCAGATGCAATTGTTACAGCTACTCTGGCAATTGATGCCACAGTACCTAAAGCTCAGGAAGCTACAAATGCCGGAATTATTCTTAATTTTGTTAATTGCGGTATCGGTACTGGGGACGATGGGGCAAATGAGGAAAATTATAATGAGTTTTATTATTGCTCTAATGATACGATCGGAGAGATGGCCGCGCAGGCATTTAAAGATGCTATGGATACTAAAGGTATTAAAGAAGGTATTCTTGGGATGAACACAAACGTGGAAAATGAAGCATTGAATCATAGAGTAGATTCATTTAGAACAAAGATAGGTGAAATTGCACCAGAACTTGAATTGACAGATACATATTATAATGGCAATGTTGTTGAGACAGCTCAGGAAAATGCAGAAAATATAATCTCTACATATGGAGAGAAACTTATTGGTATGTATTCAGGTAATAATATTACAGGCGATGGAGTTTGCAATGCAGTTGCATCAGCAAATGTCGGAGAGAAATTCGTTAATGTAGCAGTTGACTCTGATGATATAGAGATTCAGGCGCTTAAAAATGGTGTACTCGATGCAATCATTGTTCAGGATGCTTATACTCAAGGATATAAATGTATGGAGAATGCACTTCAGACTTTAATAAGTGGAAAAAATCCAGAATCCGAGAAACAGGTGAATTGTCCACCCGTTGTTATTACAAAAGATAATATGGATGAGAAAGAGATGCAGGATCTTTTAGACCCAACGAGACTCAAAAAATAGTTACTTAATAACTTGTTTTTACAAATAATTAACGAAGATTTGATGTAAAGGGCATAGATTTGTGCCCTTTACGAAAGAAGAGGAAAACAATCATGCAGGACACAATTTTAAAAATTGAAAATATCAGTAAATTTTATCCTGGTGTAACGGCTCTGAGTAATGTGAGTTTTGAGGTAAATGCAGGTGAGGTTAGAGGGCTCTGTGGAGAAAATGGTGCAGGAAAATCTACACTTATTAAGTGCGTCATGGGCGTCGAGCGACCGGACAAGGGCAGAATATTGATGAATTATAACGGCGAATGGGTTGAAAATACGAGTGCGATGAAGGCTCAAAGCCATGGTGTATATGCAAATTACCAAAATGTTAATATCTCACCTGAACTTAGTATCGCGGAAAATTATTATCTTGGACGTCAGCCAAAGGGAAGATCTGGTAGAATCGACTGGAAGAAAATGTATAGAGATAGTCAGAAGATTATTGACCAATTTGATATGAATGTTAATCCAAGGCAGAAAATTTCAAGCCTTCCTATAGCGATGCAGGCAATGGTTACAATAAGTAAGATCTCCGTAAGCGATGATCTGAAGATTGTGATTTTTGACGAGCCCACGGCTCTATTGGAGAACGAAAAAGTTGAGACACTTTATAAATTTATCAAAGAACTAAAACGTAAAGGTGTTAGCGTTATTTACATATCACATCGTCTGGAAGAAATTATGGATGTTTGTGATACGGTTACAATTTTAAAAGATGGTACGTATATTGACACAAAAGCGATTGAAAATGTAACGAAAGACTCATTAATTAAGATGATGGTCGGAAGAGAATTATCGGATATATATAATATTAAGAAAAGGAAATCTGGAGATGAGCTTCTTAGAATTGAAAATTTTAGCGACAGTTTCAACTTTAAAAACATTAATTTTTCCCTTCATGCTGGTGAAATTATAGGATTTGCAGGACTAGTTGGATCTGGGCGAAGCGAGATTATGAGAGCATTGTGTGGCGTCGAGAAACGATTAACTGGTGATACATATATTAGAGGAGAAAAAGTTAGAATTAAAAATCCGTCATCAGCTCTGGAACATGGTATTGGTTTCCTTACAGAAGATCGACGTATGGACGGATTAGCACTAATCCTTCCAATAAAAATTAATGTTAACATGAACTCATATAATAGAATTAGTAAAAGTGGTATTATTTCCTTAAAGAAAGAATCAGAAAGGGCAAAAAAATATTCCAGTGATGTTAATGTTAAAACTCCTAGTATCATGCAATTAGCGGGAAACTTATCAGGTGGGAATCAACAAAAAGTTGTCATTGCAAAACTTCTCTGTAGAGATCCAGATATATTGATCTTCGATGAACCTACAGTAGGAGTTGATGTGGGCGCTAAAGAAGAAATTTATAAGATTATGGAGCAACTAATTGCAAACGGAAAGGGTATTATTCTTATTTCTTCCTATCTTCCGGAAGTGATGGGATTGTCAGATCGATTGTTTGTGATGGCGCAAGGCACTATTAAAGCTGAGTTTAATCTTAATGATACAAAGAAAATAAGCGAGGAAGATGTATTGAAAAAGGCATCTGATGAATGCTAGGGAGGATCAACGTGAAAAGAACAAGGAAAATAAAAATTGCGGGAAATGCACTTCAACAGACGGAATTTACATTAGGCCTGATTATTGTTATATTATTTGTAGCATCTTCTATTTTTACAGATAATTTTTTAACACTCTACAACGTTACAAATCTAATGAAACAGTGTGCAATTATTGGCGTCATGGCGGCTGCACAGACATTGGTAATCATAACCGGTGGTATTGATATAAGTGGCGGCGCTATTACAGGCCTTTCTTGTATGGTGCTGGCTCTGTTACAGAGAGATACAAGCATGAATTTAGTAGTAACGCTAATTATTGCCCTTGTAATTGGAATAGTAATGGGCTTTTTAAATGGTGTAATTATTTATGATTTGAAAGTCCCTCCTATGATTGCAACACTTGGTATGCAGACAATTGTTCGTGGATTTGTGAAAATAATTAGTAAGGCACTAACTGTTACAGGAATCAATAAACACATTCTGAATATGGGAAATACCAATATTTTCGGAGTGCTCCCTGTATTGGCTATCATATGGTTTGTTGTTGCGATTTCTATATGGTTCATTCTTAAGTACACAATTTTGGGGAGAAACCTCTATGTAGTAGGCAGTGGGGTTGAAGTTGCAAGGTTAAGTGGTATTAAAGTCAGAAAAATGTTCTACGCGACTTATGCCTCAGCAGGTCTTTTATATGGAATAGCAGGCATTATGCTTGCAGCCCGTGTACAAAGTGCTTTGCCAACTGGAGGGGAAGGCTATGATATGAATGCCATTGCGGCAGCTGTCATAGGAGGTGCATCATTGGCCGGAGGAAAAGGAACCATTACCGGAACCCTTCTCGGAACGATTCTTATGGTGCTTATTAACAATGCGGGAGTACAGTTTGGATTGAACACGCATGTTCTTGAAATAACAAGCGGAATTTTAATAATTTTTGCAGTGACAATGGACATGCTCAAGAATAGGAAAAAAGCCTAAAAGGAGAAAAAATGAAAAAAAATATTTCGAAATACCTAGACAGCACTTTATTAAAAGCAGATGCGACACCGAATCAAATTGTTGAAATATGTAAAGAAGCCAGGAAATACGGATGTGCCTCTGTGTGTGTTAATTCATGTTATGTACCTTTAGTTTCTGAAAATCTTGCAGAATCAGATGTGAAGACTTGCTGCGTAGTTGGTTTCCCATTAGGAGCATGCAGTACAGAAACAAAAAAAGCTGAAACCATCAATAGTATAAAAAATGGTGCAGATGAAGTAGATATGGTTATAAATATAGGAATGGTAAAAGCTGGTAAGTGGGAATGTGTCAAACGAGATATTGCTGAAGTTGTATCCGTGTCTGAAGATAAAATTGTAAAGGTTATTATTGAGACTTGTCTACTTACAGATGAAGAGAAAGAAAAAGCATGTCTGGCTGCAAAAGAAGCAGGAGCTGATTTTGTAAAAACTTCTACGGGCTTTTCGGTGTCAGGAGCTAAGATAGAAGATATTAGACTTATGCGTCAAACAGTGGGAGCTGATATGGGGGTTAAAGCATCTGGTGGCATACATGATTATAAGACTGCAAAAGCTATGATTGATGCGGGGGCAACTCGTATTGGAACAAGCAATGCAGGAGCAATTATAGCCGGTTCCAAAGCTATATAATTTTGTTTTCATCCAATATAATATAATAGCAGAAAGACTTATTGACTAAAAGTTTTGAAAATGATACGGTAATAAGTAATGAAAGATTACAGTAAAAGGATGAAACAAAAAATGAATATATATGATATTGCAATGGAGGCAGGGGTATCTCCGGCAACTGTTTCACGAGTCGTTAATGGGAATAAGAACGTTAAGGATGAGACGAGAAAGAAAGTTTTAAAAATTATTGAAGAAAAAAAATATGTCCCAAATTCTCTTGCAAGAAATCTGAGCGTTGGAGATTCTCAAAATATTGCATTTTTGGCTCCGGATATTGAGAATCCATTTTTTAGTAAGATATTTCATGGTCTGTTGGACACAGCGAATCAATATGGTTACAACGTATTTATGTATGGAACAAATGATGATTTATTAACAGAACACCGTATTCTTGATGAAATAAAAAAAGAAATGATCAAGGGAATTGTTATTATTCCAATTAGTGACAAAGATAAAGGAACAGCGGAGAGACTAGAAAAAATTCAGAAAAATCAAATTCCAGTCGTATTATTAGATAGAGATATTTGTCAGTCTGATTTTGATGGAGTCTTTTCAACAGATTATGAGGGAGCTTGTGAGGGAGTGCAGTGTCTGATACGAGCCGGGCACAAAAAAATTGCAATTATTACAGGTGAGCTAGATACAAGACCAGGAAGGGAACGTTTCAGAGGTTACAAAAAGGCGTTGAAAGATGCTGATATTAAACAGCGGACTGAATATATTGTCAATGGAATGTTTAAAGAGGCAGAATCTTATGATGCATGCAAGAGATTAATGGAAATAGATGATCGCCCAACAGCAATTTTTACATCCAGTAATCTTACAACTCTAGGCTGTTTAAAATATTTGAAAAAAAACAATCTGAAAATTGGTCGGGATATCTCGTTGGTTTGTTTTGATGAGATCAGGGAGCTTCAATATTCGGATATTTGTTTGACCGTTGTAGATAGACCAATATATGAAATGGGTTGTGCCGCTCTTGAGCTTTTAGAATACAACTTTCTTATGGAAAACAAAATGAAAAATGAAAGAATTGTAAAAAAGACGAACCTTTTAAAAACGAAACTTATAGTTCGTGGCTCCGAAAAATACGTGGTTTAAAGACATATTAATAAAAGGGAGGAATAATGTATGGTTCGAAAGATTAATTAACCGGTGGTTAAAAAGATACCCAATATATTAATAATCTCTCAATGGCAGAATCCAGTTATATTTGGTAAAATAAAAGAGATGAAATTCTTATTAATTCTACCAATAGGGGGTGTTTCTATGCCAATGAATACAGTAGTGAAGGAAAAACGAAAAGAACTTGGACTAACTCAGGAACAGGTAGCTAATTATCTTGGAGTGTCAACACCTGCAGTAAGTAAGTGGGAAAAGGGAGTATCATACCCGGATGTAGTTTTGATGCCTCCATTAGCAAGGCTTTTGGAGACAGATTTAAATACCTTAATGTGCTTTCGCGAAGAACTAACCAGAAAAGAAATCGTTCTATTTATGAACAAAGTGACGGAGGTAACTCGTAAAGAGGGCTTCGAGCAAGGTTATGCGTTAGCCATGGAGAAAGTACGTGAATATCCGGGGAGTGTGGAACTGATTCATGAGATTGCAATGTTGTTACAGGGATTATTGATGATGACAGAATGCTCCTTTGAAAAAAAGGAAACCTACAATGGATATATTACTCAGTTATATGAACGTGTAGCAAAAAGTGAAAATCCAAAATTTGTACAGAGGGCAAAATATATGTTGGCATCCAGTCTGATAGTATCCGGGGAATACGACAGGGCCAAAGAAATGCTAGATACATTGCCAGAATATAATGCCTTGGACAAAAGAGATCTTCAGGCAAGGCTTTTAATGGAACAAGGGAAAAATGATGAGGCAGCAAGGATATTGGAAAGAAAACTAATGACAAATCTTCAGAATAATCAGATGTTATTGGATAATCTGGCTAAAATTGCTGTCAAGGAAGGGGAAGAGCAACATGCAGACAGTCTTGCAGAATGCGCCAGAAAAGAAGTAGAGACGTTTAAAATGTGGGAATACGGTGCATATGTGGTTCCGCTGGAAGTTGCAATTTCGAAAAAGGATGTTCATGACAGCATCTCAATATTAAAAGCTATACTTGACGCATTACTCGTCCCATGGGATATCAAGCAATCACCAATTTATAGACATGTTGATAAAAAGGAAAAGAAGGAAAAGGAAGAGAACTTTGGAAAACAGGTTTTACCATCTCTGTTATCTGAGATGGAAAGAAACTCAGAATATGATTTTCTTCGTTCTGCCCCTGAGTTCCAACAATTGTTAGAACGGTACAGGGACAAATGTTAATCTATTAGTCTCAGGCTTTCACGGCCCACCGTAACTTAGCACAACGAGCACGGCTGTTGGAGTTACGTTCCCCGGCGGATGGTCGGATAGGCTCAGGTGCTATTTCACGATAGACGCCTTCCCGGTAAAACTTCTGAAAAGACTTTTTAACAAGCCGGTCTTCTCCAGAATGAAAGGTAAGAATAGCAGCCCTTCCGCTGCAGACTAAAGCGGAAGGGATTTTTTCCAATAAGTCATATAACGCCTCATATTCGTTATTGACATCAATTCTAAGTGCCTGAAAACACCGTTGGCAGGATTTTTTAACTGCGTCATTTCTTTCCGACTCCGGAATGAACTGGAGGGCATCATTAATTACTTCTTGTAATCTGGTTGTTGTAGATATGTCATTCCCTTTTTTTAATTCTCGTACAATAGCGTGAGATATTTCAGCGGAATATGTCTCATCTGCATTTTCTAAAAACATACCTTCTAATTCATTTTGTGAAATTGTTTCCAGACGCTTTGCAGCAGAGATTCCTTTGGTTGGATCTAAACGTAAATCCAATGGTCCTTCCATCTTAAAAGAAAATCCACGTTCTGGATTATCAATTTGCATGGAAGAGACGCCTAAATCTGCTAAAAGAAAATCGAGAGGTCCGGATTCCAAAACAACTTGATCAATATCGCGAAAATTCATTAATTTGGTTGTGAAAATTTCAGGGCCAAACCCTTTCTGTTCTAAACGTTCTTTCGTACGGGGTAATTCAATGGGATCTACATCCAAGGCGTACAGATGACCTTTATGCTCTAAACATTTGAGCATCTCCAAAGAGTGACCACCATATCCAAGTGTGGCATCTAATCCGATCTCTCCGGGAGTAATGTGTAAGATATCCATTATCTCTTTTACACAGATCGGACGATGCATACCAGCAGGAGTACCACCTTTTTGAATTACCTTTTCCACAGTTTCTGCGTATTTATCTGGCTGTAATTCTTTATATTTTTCCTGAAAAGTTTTTGGATGAGTTCCTTTGTATCTTACACGTCGCTGATGTTTCTGATCTGACATTGCTTTGTGCCTCCATAATCTTTATATTCCGCTTGCTTTCAGCCGTTCTTAATAACCTTATGTTATCATATCAACTGTATAAAGACAATGTTAAAACTTAGGTTACACAGGTATGCTTTTGGTGCCGCAGTAGTGTGTTCCCGAAATGAAATGAATGAGATGTGGGCGGACTTGATTGACATCAATGCCGGGTCAATCATAACTGGAGAGTCTGATATTAAGAGTATTGGAACGAAATTATACAAACCAGCACTCATTAAAAGTTCTTGGTCACTTAGTTTTTCCCAAGGATGCTCACCACCTGTATGCTGATCGGTTGGGATCTGGAGTAAGAAAATTATTTAAATATAGTAAATTTTATTCTGGTAAAGACCGATCTTTCAGGATGGAGATATCTTTCGAACTATCGTTCCATTAGACGATGAGTATTCTTTCGACTATCGTTTGGGAAATAATACTGACGTGATGACTGACGGTAAAACTGACGCAATGACTGACGGTAAAACTGACGCAAAGTTTATAGATGATTCTTTTCAGAGATTAACGGATACAGAATCTAAAATTCTGGAACAGATAAAGGAAAATCCAACAATTACACAAAGACAGTTGGCAAATAGATTAGAGTTATCCGAC
>ENA-UOOI01002340-UOOI01002340.1-fermentation-metagenome-genome-assembly--contig:-NODE-2340-length-16727-cov-4.143594_pt1 | contig 16727 bp, 15 predicted proteins | sample MGYA00245779_ERZ724027 | MGnify/ENA primary metagenome ERZ724027 (study PRJEB28704, sample SAMN03018318) | fermentation metagenome | biome: anthropogenic terrestrial biome; feature: soil; material...
TTCTATACTGCGATGGTGTCTGCCCCGTCTCCTGCTTGAACCTACGCCGAAAACTGGAAGTATTGAGATAACCGACAGCTATACTGATCTCATTAATATTTGTGTTTGTCATACTGAGCATTTCTTTCGCCTTATTCATCCTGAGCTCCCAAAGATAATCGATAAAATTCACTTTGTAGTTCTTTTTGAACAGGTAGCTCATGTAGGCGATGCTGACGTTAAAATGATCAGCTAGACTCGAAATTGAAAAATCTGGGGACGTATAATTTTCCTGTAGAATCTTTTCTATCTGGTCAACTTGAATAGCAGCGTTCTCATATTCCGCTTCATAGGTATCAATCAGTGTATGAATAGATTCGGATATTCCACCCCGCTCTTCTGCATACGCAGTGCTGCGGCACAGATACAATGCGTTAAAATACAGCTCACTATAACTTGAGAATTTTATATTCAGACGGTTCATACTGTTTACAATGCCTGACAAAATGTCAATTAAAACACACCGGATGAAGAAATCAGGCATCAGGCTGCTGCTGTCCATAGACTTATCCAGCAAAGACAGCAACTCGTCTACAATAACTTTCGCCTGTTCAAACTGCAAAGATGCCAGACTGTGCCCCAATTGATCCAGCTGCTCGTAGGGATAAGCGAGATTACTCCTCTCTGATCTCCGATTAGAAATATCATCATAGGATATAACCGGATGACGAGTCCAATATTTACTGGCAATCATAGCATTTTCATACAAATGAGGAATCTCAAGGGGGGATAAAGTACTGTTACTGATGGATATTTTATATCCTGTTGCGTCATATAAGTCTGACATCAAAAGGTGTAATACTTCTCCTTTATCGTTCTCCGTCCCGGCATAATGAACTAAAAAAACCATGTACTCTTCCGCATTTTCCAATAATGTACCCGGCGTGTTCCCCGGAAGCGAATCGTCAATCAATTGTTTGATATCTCTGGCAGACATTGTCTTTTTTTCCGGCGTTGCAATTTTGACAATAAAAATTGTACTATCTTTATCTAAACTAAACAGGGCATCTATATCTACATTATTTTCAAGACTGATCTCACTATTACGGTTCACGATAGAATCAAGAATTGATTTCTGCATGGAAAGTCGATAGGAATCAACCTTTTCCTGAAGTTCCTGATTCTCAGACGACATACTAGTAAATGCAAGGTCTAACTGCTCCACATAGCCCTGATTCGCCCGATAGGATGGAATCAGTTTCTCAGTAAGTCGATGAAGCGGCCAGTACGTAAGCCTCATAGAGAAAAGTATCACAATTAGTCCTACCCCAAACAAGACTAGAAGTATTATATACGTATTCTGAAACGCCTTACCTACCATATCAACAATATCTTTATTCGACAAAACTGCTGCAATCGAATAGTTACTCGGGAGATTGCTTTCAATGTATAGGGTCTCATCCTCGGCATTCGCAGATTTATGTACATCTTTTGTCTTCTTAACACAAGAATTCAGCATTGTTGTGTTGGAACCCGCAATTATATCTTTTTTCTCATTAAGGATTCCCACTGACGTAATACCTGGCGAAATAACAGAATCCATAAGATTCTTTATTTCTCTCAAATCGAGGATATAAAACACCTGAAAACTTTGAAAACGGTTATTATAAGGAAGATAAACAAGCAGCCTGGATTCTTTTGTCTGTAATGATATTAACTGATTTTTCATTGTATTGGAATACTCGTCCAAGGGGAATTTAATATAGTTTTTCCCATCATATATTTCATAAACATCATTGATAAGCCGGATATGTCTGCCAGAGGATAATATCGTATGATTTTTTAAATCAATATAGCAAATCGAATCAATAATATTATTTCCTGTGCTGTAACTATCCAGCTTTTTAGCCGCCTGATAGTGATACCAGTCATCATTGATATATCGTGTCATGATAATATCCATGTCTTTAATCAGTAGAGAATTTACCTGATCCACAGAAATTAAGTCTCTGGACAGGTCTTCCTGCGCATCTTCGAGCCTTTTCTTAGCCTGTCCATTTAAATTTTTTGTATATATGTTTGATAATTGAAATCGTACTGCCAGAAAAAATCCAAAGAGCAGGAGACTTAGAAGAATGAAATACGAAAAAAAATATTTCAGTTTTGTGCTGCTGTTCCTGTAATCTTTTTGTCTCCACTTCTGTATTCGCATCCTATCCCCTGCCCCTGTAAATAATTTAATCCCCAGCATCTCCATTACCAGATGAAAATGTCCTGCTCAGTCAATTTCCATATAGCTTCAATAAAGTAATAATCCCCGTATATAATCGAGTACTCATGTTTCTCGTCATGGAATGCTCCCGTGCATTTCTCCAGAATATTATCGCAGTCATTATCCCAACTGCACCGTTTTTCGTCCAAAACCCGAAGCAGTTTTATCGCTGCCTGATGGTAGACATGTTTTTCATTCTGAGGAACATACTTTTCGATTTCGAGCATTCCACATGCTGCAATTGCCGATGCGGTGGAGTCCTCAAGTTTACACTCCTCAGGCTGTCTGAAATCCACTGGTATAAGAGCATCAGGTCCCATATTCGCAATAAAATAATTCGCCACGCGTTTTGCGGTATTTAGATAGGATTCATTCTTCGTATGTATATAGCTCAACACAAAACCATAAAGTGCCCATCCCTGTCCTCTCGTCCAGGAAGAACCTTCTGCATAACCCTGTCCGCCAAAGGTCTTGACAAAATCTCCTGTTACTGGGTCAAACGCAACGATATGATTTGCGGATCCATCCGGCCGTATAAAATACTTTTCCGCCATATTCGCGTGTGCAGTTGCTATATGGATAAAACGTGGGTCTTTTGTTTCGTCATAGGCCCAGTACAGCAGCGGAAGATTCATCATACAGTCTATAATTGCCCATCCGGCTTTACTCGCATCACCGCTATCATTCCAGGCACGGATAAAAGAACCGGCAGAATTGAAACGTCCGGCAAGATCATTGGCAGCCAAAAGTCCTCTGTTTTTTGATGCCGGATCTTTAGTAATTCGATAATCACAGACCGCTGTCGGCAGCCACCTGAAACCACTGTCATGATCCATTCCCTGTGCATTCATCAGATTACGGTCCAATTCCTTCTCGTTATATTGTGCGATATCGAAATACATCTTCTCACCGGTGGCATGGTACATCTGCCACATAATTCCACCCCAGAATCCATTCGTCCACCAACATATCTGATCTTTTGATTTGTCATCAAAAACACCCTCATCTGTTGTGTAAGGAATCTTATGCGCATTCCTTTTCGCTGTAATCTCAAGCTTTTTCTTAATTTTCTCCGATACTGACTCTGCCCACTGTAATTCGTCCATATGACTGCTCCTCCAATTTGATAGTTCTTTGTATAGGTTTATAGTTCTAATTTAAATAGTACAATGCTTATGGGTAAAAATCAACCAAAACAAATGAATTCTTACGCACTTTGTATTCTCCCATCTTTGTTTCGTTTCGGTGGAAATCAAATAATATATATTATTCCTGCTTGAAATAAGACAAAAACTAGCCTAAAATAGATTGTATGATACCAGGGTCAAAAGAGTAATCCGTGTATCATAGGGGTCAAATTACTTTTGACCTCAACCTCATTGTATACAATTATAATAAAAACTGGAGGTTTTTTTCTTGTACCAAAAAGAACAATTATCGGATAAATACACGAACATTATCCTTGAGGATATTAAGAATGGAATTTATTCAAATGCTGATATTCTGCCTGCGGAGAGTTCCATAGCAGAGCATTACGGTATCAGCAGAACAATGTTGAGAGACTGTTTGTCAACATTGGAAAGGGAGGGGTTTATCACCAGAAAGCATGGTCTGGGTACTTTTATAAACAAACCGGTCATGGATGTAAAGGTTCGTATGGATATTGAAACTGAATTTTTAGACATGGTGAAAAAGGCCGGATACAAACCAGGCGCAAAAAACATCTCTTCTGAAATGATTCAGTCAGATGAGATAAATAAAAAACTCAGACTGCGTGACAAACAAATTCTTAAAGTCGTCCGGACGATAACAGCTGATGGACATCCGGCTATTTATTGCGAAGACTATATACCCGAAGACATGATTGAGAACAGCGATTATGATCCAAAGACATTTGAAAAGACGATTTTTTATTTCATGGAAAAGTATTGTAATACGCGTGTAAATTTGGATCTTACGGAAGTTTCAGCAATAAAAGCAGATGAATTCATATCCGAAAAACTGGAGATCCAATACGGAAATGCAATTTTATATTTAGATGAGATTGGTTATAATCTGGTAGGACAGCCAGTACTTTACTCAAAAGAATATTATGCAAATGAATATTTTCATCATATGATTTTGAGGAAAAACATCTGAACACCATGTTCGTTTGGGCCAAGGGTTATGCGTTTCGTACCAACACGAAAGAACATAACCTCTGGCTTTGCTTAAAAATAATTAACTTATAGGGGAAAACGTATAATTCTCTTTCTGCCCATTTGTCATTACCGTATAGAGCACCGAATCGTCATCTCTTTCGTCTTTTTCATAGGTTGCAGCTTTACTTATCCGTCCTTTCAGATACTCATCAAGATTATCTGTCTCAATCTCTTCAATTCTGGAATCCGGACGTCCGTTGCACAGATCATAAACTTCGTGGATCAATTCATATTTCTTCATATAATATTACCCCCTTGAGTATAGTGCCGCTATCATTCCTGCCTTAACCGATTCTATTGTCTACGCGGCTATTAATTTGTTTACTTACATTATACCGCAATGTGTTCAACAAGTCACGATTATATGAGATATAGTTCAGAATGTTTTATGATCGAGCACATACTGTGCCACATCACGATTTGTATCAATCCACGCACCATTAGACAACATGTATCCAATTAAATCGCTCAGCATGTTGACGCGGCTTACACGGCCGACAAACTGAGGATGTAAGACAAAATTAATCATTCGGTTTTCTACAGCCAGAGAATCGAATTCATCCTTCCAGATTTCAAACATTTCGCCGGGGGATTTCAGTTCATAACGCTCCGGTGCTGAATCCGTATAAAAGTCGTAGGCAGTATCGTCAAAAATAGAATCCTTTGGCAGCTCCACGAGCGGAATTTCCTTCCCGTCAATCTTATGTATGAATGGTCCATCGCTGTCCCGCCAATTCGAACTGTAGATATATCCGTGTTCCAGAAGCAGTTTCAGACTATAATCATGAATAACGCCCCCGGGACCCCGATGGCCGACAATTTTCTGTCCTGTCAGATCATATATAATCTTTTCACAACGGCTCATCGTCGCATCTTCCTCTTCATAAGTTGTGTCGGGAAATTCTTCATGAAGGTACCCGTGAAAGCCGATCTCATGCCCTCTCCTGCCTATTTCGCGAACTACGTCAGGATATCTCTCTGCAATAACACCCGGTATGAAAAATGTAGCTCTAACACCGTGAGTATCCAGCATATCAAGGATTCTGGGCACTCCTTGTTTCGGTCCATATGCACCGCGAGAAAGATCCGTAATGTGACCTCGGCTTCCTTCTCCATGTGTCGTCCACATCGTCTCCGCATCCAGATCAAATGCCATCATAACAGCGATTCTTTTCTTATTTGGCCAAATCATGACACAAAACCTCCTTTCACATATCTCGCCACTTCCTCACATGTGGTAATCCATGCACCATGGCTTTTCATATACGCAATAAATCTCCCCAGCGCCGATATACGACTGGCTCTTCCGATCATCTGTGGATGGAGTTTTAAGATAAATATCTTATTGCCTTCCTCTGTAAGACCATCAAATTCGGCTTTCCAGTTTCCAAACACCTCTCGGTTTGTATACATAGAGCGAACAGCCGGGTCGCTGAAAGTAAAATAAAAATACGTAAAATCGTCCATAGTGATATCACAAGGCAGTTCCACAAGCGGCAGGCTTTTGCCCTCCTTTTCCCATAGATAGGCCCAATCACAGTCTTTCATGGAAGAACTGTATAGATATCCTCTTTCCAGGAGCAGTTCTGGTGTAAAAGCATGAATAACGCTCTGAGGCCCGCGATGTCCCACCGGGTGCTTTCCCGTGATGCTCATGAGTGCTGTTTCACTTTTTTCGAGTATCTCTGTCTCCTCCTCTTTGGTAATGTCTTTTTTTGACTCATGCATGTACCCATGGCATGCAATCTCATGCCCATGTTCACAGATAGATTCAACCTGACGGCCATAACGCTCCGCCACAATTCCCGGAACAAAGAAAGTTGATTTGACATTGTGTAGTTCCAGAATATCCAGACATCTTTTTAAACCTTCATGAGGGCCGTACTGTCCTCTGGAATAATCTGAGAATCCTATCGTTGTTCCCTTTGAGACTGCCCGGGATATTCGAAGAAACTCCGCATCAAAATCAAAAGTGATCATCACCGCAATCCGGCTGTTACCCGGCCACGTAATAAAGGGACCATTCGTTCTCCCGTCTATCTTATATGACATATAGATTCTCCTTTTCGAACTCATTTCATGACATTTTTCGAGATTTATTATAACATTTATAAACTTGAAGTCAACAACAGTACCGGGAAAGACAAATATCTATAAGATGATTTTCTCTGAAAATCGAGTTTTAAGCTATTTTTCTTTCAGATGTCACAATTTCTAAAGCAAAGCTTACTGGGGAGCAAATTTAATCTTGATATTATTGTATACTTATGCTATTATAATGCATAAATTTACAATACGTTCTACGCTTTCATCATTCTATGAGGATCGAGCCATCATACACGGAAGGCCTTTAAAACGAGAGGAGATATCTTATCATGAAAAAAATCGCATTATTATTATGCACCATACTGGCCGTTGGATCTTTTGCGGCATGTTCAGGAAACTCTGCAGACAACACGTCAAACGCAAAAACGAAACAGGAATCGGACACCGCAGGAAGTTCGGCAGATAAAAAGGCTGCTGAAGATGTTAAAGATAATCCGCTGAAGGGAAAAACAATCAAGGTCGGATGTTCGGCAACATTTGTCCCGTTTGAATCCATTGAAATGAAACCAGACGGAACGAAGGACTATGTTGGGATGAACATTGATCTCATCAATGCCATTGTTGAAAAAAACGGGGGAAAAGTGGAGTATACCGATATGCCATTTAAAAGTCTGATGGCTGCAATTCAGGCAAATCAAATTGATATGGCAAGCGGCGGAATGGCTCCCACCGAAGAGAGAGAAAAAACACTCGATTTCAGTGAAATCTTTTTCTATCCCAGAAATGCTATTATATACCGTGAGGATGACAACTATCCGGATCTGAATTCATTAAAGAACAAAAAAGTCGCTTACGTTTTCGGAACTAATTATCAACAAGTCGCTGAGAGTATTGACGGGGCCGAAACTGTTGGTATTCAGGGAAGCCCTGCCACCATAGAAGAAGTCAAAAGCAAACGTGCAGATGCATGTATTGTAGATGGTGCCGGTGCAACAGAATTTCTGAAGACAAATCAGGGACTTAAGATGAGTCTTCTTGACAAAACGGATGACTGCTTTGCCTTCGGATTCCCAAAGAATTCTCCGTATTATGAAACCATAAACGGCACTTTGAAGGAAATGATGAGTAATGGAGAGCTGGATAAAATTATCGCTGATCATCTAAGCGAGGAATTCATCCTGAAATAACACAGAAAAGAGGCTTCAAGCATATGAAATTGGATTTTTCCAGTGTATGGCAGTACTGGCCATTCCTTTACCATGGGGCACTGCTCACCTTGAAAATAACACTTATCTGCACTGTGCTCGGTTTTATACTAGGCACACTGCTTTCGCTTTTGAAATTAACAAAATGTAAACCACTCGTGTGGATTGCGAATTTTTATACTTCCATTTTTCGCGGAACGCCACTGTTGGTTCAGCTCTGTATTATCCACTTTGGTATTCCGCAGCTGATTGGAATAACATTTACAACGACACAATCTGGTATTTTAACATTCTCATTAAACTCAGCGGCATATGTGTCTGAGATTTTAAGAGGCGGTATCGTTGGTGTCGACAAAGGCCAGTATGAGGCATCCATGTCCCTTGGTGTCGGTTATAAAGACATGATGAAAGATATCATCTTCCCACAGGCAATTCGAAGCATCTTGCCCGGACTTGTGAATGAGGGGATATCACTCTTAAAAGAGTCTTCAATTCTTTCCTATATCGGTGCTGTAGAGCTGCTGCGCGCGGCTGACCAGATCACGGTTCTTACCTTCCGGTTCTTCGAACCCTATCTGGTAATTGCACTAATATATTATGTGATGGTAATGATATTGACGTTGTTTGCAAATCGTCTGGAAAGGTGGCTGAACAGAAGTGATCGAGTTTCATAAAGTATATAAGAATTTTGGAAAACTTGAAGTATTAAAGGGAATTGATTTGAATATAGAAAAGGGACAGGTTGTCACATTGATCGGACCTTCCGGTTCTGGAAAATCAACAATTCTTCGCTGTATGAATCTTCTCGAAAGGCCAACAAGCGGAACAGTCATCATTGATGGTCAGGATATCACCAAACCCAAAGTTGATATTCAGGACGTGAGAAAGAACATCGGAATGGTATTCCAGCATTTTAACCTTTTCCCACATAAAACTGTCATGGAGAATATGACTTATGCTCCAATTAAGGTAAACAAACTATCAAAGGCGGATGCAGAAACCAAAGCCCTTGAGCTTTTAAAACGCGTGGGGCTGGTAGAAAAAACAGATGTGTATCCGGGAAAACTCTCAGGCGGACAAAAACAACGGATCGCCATAGCACGCGCCCTTGCCATGGAGCCGCAGATTATGCTTTTTGATGAACCAACCAGTGCACTGGATCCCGAGATGGTAAAGGAAGTTCTTAAAGTCATTCAGGACTTATCCCATACAGGAATCACCATGGTCTTAGTTACCCATGAAATGGGATTCGCCAGAGAAGTTTCAGACAGAATCTGTTTCATCGATGATGGTCAGATATTGGAAGATGCATCCCCTGATGAATTCTTTCAACATCCGAAGACTGAGCGTGCTCAGGCTTTTTTGGAAAAAGTCTTATAATGGATATAATAGAAAAAGCTAAATCCTTGAATTCTCAGGTTTTAGCTTTTTCTTACTCTATATTTCTGTATTTCCTCTTTTTTTATTCTTCTTCCTGATACTCCAACACATATTGAACAAAATACTCAACCCCTAATTTGAGTACACTTTCATTGATATCAAAGTATGGACTGTGCTGTGGATATTGCCGGCTTTCTTTGGGCCACCCTCCTCCCAGTAACAGCAGGCACTTAGGGTTTTCGTATTTTGCAAAATCTTCGCCTCCCATCTGAAGCTCGTGTTCAATAAGATGATCTTTTCCGAATACTTTTTCACCGGATTTTCTTCCGGTATCGACACATTCATCGGAATTAATCATCGGCGGCGGACCCATATGGTAATCTACCTCTATACTCGTACGCGTAGATTTTGCAACACCTTGTGCTACTCTCTTCAACATTTGTGGATAGGCATTTCTCAGATCATCGTCAAAGGTTCTGGCCGTTCCCATAAGATGAGCGGTTCCCGGAATCACATTTGAAGTTGTTCCGGAATTGAATGACGTGATACTGATCACTGCCGGTTCCAGAGCACTGATTTCTCTGCTGACAAGTCTCTGAATTGCTTCAACAAGTTCACATCCGGCTGTGATCGGATCGATGGTCTGATAAGGCAGTGCACCATGACCGCCTTTCCCTTTGATATGGATATCAAATGTGTCGGCAGCAGACATAACCGGGCCGTACCGCAAAGATGCGTAACCTGCCTCTATCTTACTCCATATGTGCAGTGCAATTAGTCTGTCGCATTCCAGCACTTCAGCTTCATTTTTCATATAGGCAGCTCCGCTGTCTTCAATAAACTCCTCCGCCGGCTGGAAAATCAGTTTTACGGTTACGGTAAGTTCATCTTTGATTTTTGCGAGAATTTTGGCAGTTCCCAGTAATATTGTGATATGGGTATCATGCCCACATGCATGCATACAGCCTTTGTTCTTCGACTGGAACTTGACCCCTGACAGTTCTTGGACTGGAAGGGCATCTATATCCGCCCGGATTCCAATGGTCTTATCACTGGATTGCTTTCCTTTTATTGTCGCGATAACCCCTGTCTTTACAGCTTTTATATAGGGCACACCGATTTGATCCAGACACCTCATAATCTCTTTTTGCGTATTATATTCATCCCATGACACTTCCGGATACATATGAAAATGCCTTCTCATCGAAACCAGTTCGTCTTCTAATTCGAGCGTCATATCTTTTATATTCATGGTCACTTCACTCCTCTTTCAAAAGCCATCATACGAAGGTCAAAAGTAATTTGACCCCATATAATCAGAATGGTCCATAGTTAATCTTTGTCGCAATAATAAGTGAAATCACTGATACAATTGTCAGAATGCCAATCAGCGGCATGATAAATTTCCACCATTTCTTAAGTGGTACTCCCGCAATCGTCAAGAAGATCAGAAGCGTTCCACTTGTAAACCATACAGGATTCGTAAGTCCATCTCCGAACTGGAATGCAAGAACCATTGTCTGTCTTGTGATTCCAACGATGTCGGCAAGCGGTACCAGAATCGGCATTAATGCCATCGCCGTTGCCGATCCTGAAGTCACAAGTCCATTGAAGAATGTTATTGCTATCATGACTGCAATCGGGGTTACATATGGCGGAAGGCCCGTCAATGGTTTCGAGATTGCATTGATAATTGGATCAATCACACCAGAACTTGTCAAAATCCACTGAATTCCTCTTGCAAGTCCGATGACAAGTGCCGGTTTCAAGCCGTCTTTCGCACCTTCAATAAAGTAATCAATAATTGATGAAGCATTTAACTGATTCACAATTCCAGCCACAACTGCAGTAAACAAGAAACAAGCCGACAAATCGTTCATACTCCAGCCGAGTTTTGACACACCAATGATGGATACGACAAATGTAATCAGGAATACAATCAGAGAGAGTGTCTGCCTTTTTGAGAGTGGTACTTCCATCAATTTGTCATAATCAACATGGAACTTACTGTCATCAATATCGGCTGTCAAGGAATAGCTTTTGTCAGCCTTCACTTTTTTCGCATAACGCAATACGTAACAAATGATAATTGCATCAAAAATTATCAGCAATACAAAGCGGAATAGAAATCCTGAAAACATGGGAAGTTCCGCAATCTCATGGGAAATGCCGACTGTATAGACGCTGGTCGGCGACACGGCGAAACTGATCATATCAATCATAGCCGAACATGCAAGTCCCGTCATCAAATCGTACCCCAATGCTATACATAGCGAAAGTATAATTGGAATAAATGGAACAATCTGTTCGTTCCAACCAAGAAATCCGCCGAGTGCCCCGAATATAATCATGATAATCACAAGGATCATATTAGAACCAATTTTATCTGCCTTTGTAAGAATCTTTGCAACACCTTTATCTAAAGTTCCGGTCCTCTTATAGACTTCGATACATCCGGCTACAAACATAACCAGAAACATCATTTCTGCTGATGAAACTAATCCGTTCGGAATCGCCTGAAAAATAGCCCATGGCTTTAGGTAAATCTTCGGAACAGAATGGAAAGAATCCGGGACTACAATCGTCCTTCCGTCCACCACCTGGCGTTCAAATTCTCCCGGACTAATAAAAAACGAAAGAATATAGCAGAATATTATCATCCCAAATACAATGACAAATGCATCTATCCCACCACTCTTTTTCTTTTTTCGTCTGCTCAATTCCTGATCCATACTTCTCCCTCCAAATTTATATTTTGAACTCATGATACTACAGTTTTCTTTTTATTTCAATAAATACTCTGCAAATTACAGATTTATTCTTACAATTTTTCTTTGCTCCGTGAAAAACAATCTGGCAATGAATTTTCCAGTGAATTTCATGTTTTTGTCCATTGACTGCTACAAGTAAATTATATAGAATATGCTTATAATTCACATCATATTGAATTGAATTCTTGTGTAATATCATTCCAGTCATATCTCATAACTCCTGCAAATATAGTGAAAAAGAGGGACTGATTCAAAATCGAAACAGTCCCTCTTAATATTGGTATCGATCAGCTTAAAATATCAGATGATTCATGATACGAGCGAATCATTAATAATTCTCTGTCATACGCTCAAAGAAAGCCTTTGGATGAGCACATACCGGGCAGATTTCCGGTGCTTCTTCACCCTCATATATGTATCCACAGTTGCGGCATTTCCATCCCTTAGGAGCATCACCCTTGAATGTTTTGTCATCCAAATAGGATTTCAAAAGTTTATTATAGCGTTTTTCATGACGAGCTTCAACTTTTGCAACGCCTTCGAATTTTTCTGCTAACTCATCAAATCCTTCTTCACGGGCATCTTTAGCCATCTGAACATACATATCAGTCCATTCATAATTCTCACCGGCAGCGGCATCTTTTAAGTTCTCTTCAATGTCACCAATTCCATGGAATTCTTTGAACCACATCTTAGCATGTTCCTTTTCCTGATCTGCTGTCTCAAGAAAAATTGCGGCCATCTGCTCATATCCTGCTTTTTTTGCAGCGGAAGCATAGAATGTGTATTTGTTGCGTGCCTGAGACTCACCGGCAAAAGCATCCTGTAAATTCTTCTCGGTCTTTGTTCCTGCATATTTTGATTTTGATCCATCAGAATCATTCTTTTCTGCGTTATCTTCCTGTAATGAGAACTCTGATGCAGGTGCTTTACAGACTGGACATTGTTCCGGGGGCTGCGCTCCCTCATAAACATAACCACATACACCACAAACCCATTTTTTCATCTTAAAGTACTTCCTTTCATTTTTATTTACAAATACTGTTATTGCAATCTGAGACGGAATAAATAGTCGGACTATTAAGGAATCAAAAAGCAATATCAGTAATTGTTACTATGTTTATATGATACTACAATTTATTCATTTGTCAAGTCCCTTTTGCAGGAAGGACAGAGTCCATAGAAATTAACTGAATAATTGTCGATCTCCCCCTTGAAATCTTTTGAAGCAATATCCTTGATATAACTGATATCCTCCATCTCAAGATCCATAACCGCCTTACATCTCTTACAAATAAAATGATTATGCAAAGATGTATCTGCATCATAACGATCTACACCGTCACCTGCAGAAACCTTCTGTATATCACCTAAATCCGTTAACAGGGCGAGATTACGATAAACCGTACCCAGACTAATATTGGGATAGCTTTTCCGAAGTTCTGTATAGACGATATCAGCAGTCGGATGATCTTTTCGTCCAGCCAAAAAATTCTTGATCGATTCACGCTGCCTGCTGTACTTTAATGCCTGCATGATGTCATCCTTTCCAATTTAATATGAATTGTTACTATACAAAGTATAGCCCAATAAAAAAAGGATGTCAAATCATAAAATATCACTTATTTAATGCATTTAATGAATCTACTATAGTTTTTGACCAGTCTGCTCCGCCTTCTTTTTCAAATCTATCATATCCCTCTTCGACAGAAACTCCCTGTGTAATAACGTCTGCCACAATTGAGTTCTTAAGTGTTGTCAAATCGCCATTATACTGTCCCATCTCATCGGTCGATATAAATTTTGGTGCCAACTTAGAATTGGAATTAAACAATTGTTGTGACTCCTTTGCCTCAGAAGCAATCTGATTAGCACCTGGATCTTCTTCTTTATAATCACCGATCGACAACATAGGATCAATATTATTCTTGGTATATTGTGTTCCAGGTTTCTCCATACTTTCAAGCATATGAAACTCACCTTCCTGGTAAGTATTCCCACATACAGTTTCCGCTTTTGTCGACCAGTGAGTACCTTCTACTCCATAGGTCCATAAAGTCTGCATGTCACCGCCGTCAAGCATACTCTCCAAAAGATATTTATAAACACCTTCAGGATTCTTACACGCCGCCGTAATAGCAAATCCTCCACCAGAACGCTCCAAATATTTTCCTGCTTCCTTAATAGGCGGAATAGCAATGAGCTCAGAATCACGACCATTTGCTTCGAGATTAGTTTTTAGATTCGTAGCCCAAGTACCTGCCCAATACGTAAATACTCCAAATTTGTCCTCATAAAATTTATTTCTACAGTCGTTGGTTCCGTTAGTCAATGTTTCTTTGTCAATATATCCAGCATCGTAAGCATCTTTGAGTCTTTCAATTGCTCTCTTCATGGAATCCTCTGTAAAACCATCCACCCAGGTTCCATCTTCTTTCTGGTAGAAAGAAGGATATGCTCCTTGATAAAACTCAGGCAAATATGTAACATATGGAATTTCATCTCCTATAAATCCTGCTGTTGATAAAGCCATGGTGTCACCATTAATTCCATTTCCATCGGGATCCCCTTCTGAAAATGCTTTGAGCACATTGATAAATTCTTCATAATTTGTAGGAACGGAAAGATTACAATTGTCAAGCCACTTTTTCTTAATATATGTAACACAGCCTCCACCGCGTTGTGTGGAAAAATTATACAATTTTCCATCGCTCTGATAATTAAATTCAATTAATTCTTCATTATTGATTCGCCCCGAAGCCTTTAGTTCTGAATGTTCCCAGGCATCAGCCATATCCCATAGTGCTCCTTCAGCAGCATACCCTGCAGTATGTGTAGAATCCAAGATCACCGCATCTGGCCAGTTATCTGGTCCACTCGCAAATGTCTGTCCTAGAACATCATAATAAGCATCATGATCCGGTTGAATAATTTCCAGTTTTATCCCCGTAAGTTCTTCCCAGCGTTCAATAAATTTGTCTTGCCCATTTTCCTTTGTAAACACAACACCAGGAACCATAAGTTTTATTTTATCTGGTTTTTTGACATTACCTTCAGACTCGTCGTTTGCCTGACTATCCGATTTTATATCTGATTCCTTTGTACTTTGACCATTTCCACATCCTACAAAGAGCGAAACCGCCATCATTCCTGCCAGTGCAATACTCAGAATTTTCTTTTTCATAAACTTCTCCTTCATGTTGATAATATATAATCTATTTCCATCCATCCGGAAGATATTTTATCGTCCCGGCAATCATGTCATCCACAAGTTTCGATATCTCTTCTTTTTTGCAATGTTTTCCTTTCACTAGCGGATCGTTCATAAACGCATCGACAACCAGCTTTTTATCACAGGTGAGTGCTGCCGCAAGCGTTGTCTCATGGTTTTCCACATGCGGCATAATAAGCTTTCTGACATCTTCTGGCAGTGTTCCCGCTGCAATCGGACGTATCGCATCTCTTTCAAATACAGCATTCGTCTCTACAATCGCATCTGCCGGCAGATTTGTAATCTGCTTTGCTGTATTGGGAATATTGACATTGCTTACCGTCCGTTCAAGTCCGCAAAGCGATTTGATCAGAAGGATTCCTTCTTCCCCGGTCGGCTTTAACTCTACTTCTTCATCACCACATGCCAGCCTATGACTCTTCTCCAGGCGCTTCTTAAGATCTTCTTTTCTCCAGTCAACCGTTGTAAGCCCAAATTTCCAGTTTTTAACTGTCGCCGGATCTTTCAGATACTCATCTCCTGGCATAAACTCCGCAAGATGCCGGTCTCCCGCCGCTGCAATCATCCCATAGCGTTTGAAAAGATCGAACTTCACCCTGTGAGCACAGGTAAATGTGCTGTTTGCCCAGTTTTTATCTCCTTCACTATAACCTTCTTCAAAATTCTCATTGATATAGTCCTTATAGATTGGAAAGAGATCGTACCCTTTATAAGATGCATAGTCAAACCACGTAAAGTGGTTGATTCCAAGCACATTGATATGAATATCTCTCCGATCGATTTCTTCAATTCCCAGAGACTCCTGTGCAATTCCTTTCAGTACCTTCTGTGTTCCAAACACCTCATGGCAGCATCCAAACGCTTTAATCCCCGGAAAAACACGATATAATGTCTTCACACACAGACTCATGGGATTCGTATAATTGATGACCCAGGCATCTGGAGCATAAGCTTTGATCGCCTCAGCAAACTCGACAAACATGGGAATCGTACGAAGTGCACGTATGATTCCGCCCGGACCGGCTGTATCACCGACAGACTGGTACACCCCTAAACGTTCCGGCATATGTACATCCACTGCCATCTCATCAAATGTTCCGGGAAGAATGGAGATCACAACAAAATCCACACCAGTAAGAGCTCTTTGAATATCTGTAAACGTCTCATACTTCCACTTTCCGACCGCTTCCCCTCTGTCAGAGATATGATTGCCGATCGTTTCATTTGCCTTAGCTGCCTCTTCATCAATATCGTATAGTCGGATGGTACCGCTCATATTCGGTTCCAATGCAAGATCCGTCATGAATGTCCATGCCCATCCTCTGGAACCTCCGCCTATATATGCAATCTGTACATCTGATACTTTTCCATTCTTGTAAAACATCTCAAAGCCTCACTTTCTTACTTAATAGTTTGTTGCAAACGCTTGACACTATTAATTCCGGCATCATTAATATGGAAAGGGATGGATATTCTCGTATTCCAAATCCCAAGTTCCGTCTTTAGGAAATCCAGGGCAGTTTTCGTTGTCTGCATATCCTGCAGTCATCATAGCCAGTGCCCATAAAAGGCCTCCATTTCCCGGAAGATATAAAGGGAGATCCGGTCTTAATATTTGATAGTTATTTCCATTTGCCGCAT
>ENA-UOOI01002341-UOOI01002341.1-fermentation-metagenome-genome-assembly--contig:-NODE-2341-length-16720-cov-71.215422_pt1 | contig 16720 bp, 16 predicted proteins | sample MGYA00245779_ERZ724027 | MGnify/ENA primary metagenome ERZ724027 (study PRJEB28704, sample SAMN03018318) | fermentation metagenome | biome: anthropogenic terrestrial biome; feature: soil...
GCTTCGCGCTCCTCCCCCGCCCCTTGAGGGGCGGGGGCAGTCATGGCGATACCCAAGGGAAAGCCGTGCCCCGGATTGCATGCAAGCGGGAACACCAGGATGGGATCTCAGATGACCAGTTGTTTCGTAGGGCACTACCGAGATTTCTCGTGGCATCCGGAGTCCAGGAAAACCCGAAAGAAATGTATTAACGATCCCGCACTATAATTGCTATCAACCAGCACCGCCCTCCGGGGCTCCCGCTCATCGCCGGCTGGTTGATGGGGTCCGCAGTGTACTGTTGCCTTGACGAACTGGACGATGCTGTCGTCATCCTGGACCGGGATAACAACGTTGCCCGGTTGAACCGATCGTTTCAGGAGACGTTCGGCATCCGCGCCGAAACAGCCCGCGGCACGGACATAGGCGACCTCATCGCCCACGACCTTGCGCCCCTCTTCAGAGATGACGGCTTCGCCGACAGGATGCTCGAGAATCTCCGGCACCGGCGGGAGATAACGCACGCCACCTGCCAGATGCAGACCGCTAGCGGTGAGATGCGCCGATTCTCCTTCTCGTGCCGAATGATGACCGGCGAGCCGTACACCGGGATGTTGCTTGCCCGGTTCCGGAACATTGCTTCCGAACGTGACGAGCCGATGCGGATCGCGTCAGACGTGCAGGCATCGGTCAGGGCCGAATCGGTCCATGCCGGGATAGGAGAACTGATTCCCTACGGCATCTGGATCTGCGAGCCGGATGGCACTGTTATCTATCTTTCGCCCTCGTTCCTGGACCTTACAGGTATAACGACAGAGGATTCCCTGAAGTCAGGGTGGATGGACCGCGCCCGGATCGAGGATGCGGAGGAGGTGCTTGCCGACTGGCACCGGTGTATCGAGACCGGATGCCGGTGGGACCGCGAACTCAGGATCCTCGGAACCGACGGGGGATACCACACCATCCTCTCCCGGGGCGCCCCCGTCCGGGACGAAGCCGGCAGTATCACCCTCTGGGCCGGGATCAACCTCGACATTACAGCGAGAAGATGCGCCGAAAACCTCAGCGCCGTCAGAGCAGCGCAGCAGGCAGCCATCGCGGCGCTCGGCCTCTCGGCTCTTGCGGGGGCAGATCTTCCCGAACTGATGGATGCCGCGGTCCAGGCTGTGGCAGAGCACCTGGGGGTTGAATACTCCAAAGTGCTGCGATACCTCCCCGACGAGGGCGAATTCCTGCTCAAGGCGGCGGTAGGGTTCGACAGAGCCCAGGTCGGCACGAGAAGGGTAGAGGGGGGGACCGATTCCCAGGCGGGGTACACGCTCCTCTCCTGCGGACCGGTGATCGTCAAAGACCTCATGACCGAGACACGATTTCACGGCCCGGCCCTCCTCCGGGACGAGGGCATCAGGAGCGGCATCAGTGTGATCATACAGGGGTCTGAGGGGCCTTACGGGGTGCTCGGAGCCCACACACGGGTGCGTCGGACGTTCACCCGGGACGACATCAACTTCATCCAGGCGGCCGCAAACGTTCTGGCACAGGGAATCGAGCGAAAACTGACCGAAGAGGCGCTCGTGAGGAGCGAGGAGAAGTTCCGCGAGATCGCACAGCGGAGCTTCGATATGATCTATACTTGCTACCGCGACGGCGGGATCACCTACATATCTCCGGCCGTGACCCGCATCCTCGGCTATACCCCCGCTGAACTCATCGGCAAGAGGTCCCGCGACTACATCAGCCCCCCATCGCTTGCCGCGTGGGAGGAGGGGCTGAAGAAGGTAGCCCGGGGCGAGCCGATCGAGGGGCTCGAGGTTGAGTTCCGCCGCAAGGACGGGACGGCGGTCTTCGTCGAACTGAATGAATCCCCGATCATCGAGCACGGAAGGGTGGCCGGGGCCCAGGTAGTCGGCAGGGATATCACCGGGCGAAAGTGCGATGAGGAGATCAAAAGCCAGGCCTATAGGCAGATCGAGCGGAACATCGAGCAGTTTGCCGTCCTTGGCGACCACATCCGCCAGCCCCTGCAGGTGATCCTCGGTAGAGCTGAGTTACTGGACGACGGGGGGGCAACAGAGATCATGCGCGATCAGGTTGAGCGGATCAACGACTACATCAGGCAGCTGGACCGGGGATGGGTGGAGTCCCGGAAGGTCCGCGAGTTCCTCCGGCGGCATGGGGAGGGGTGATGCCCTCGTCCCGGAGGAGGGCCGGGGACGATGCCGCCGACGAGAAAACCCGGAACCGTCACCCCCCGGAATAATCCACCAGGCGACTCCTTCTCTGACAACGACCGCCTTTAAGAAATTGCCGGTGAAATAGGTACATACATGCTGACCAATACGGCGGATAACCTCCCGGCAAAATTCATGGACGGCGCGATCCCTGCCGGCCTCCTCGCCTCCGTGCGGGAACGGCGGCCGCTCGTGCACCACATTACAAACAGCGTCACGATCAACGACTGTGCAAACATAACCATCTGCGCCGGGGCTGCCCCGGTGATGGCCGAAGCCCCCGAAGAGGTAGCCGAGATGGTCGCCGCCGCCGGTGCCCTTGTCATCAACATCGGGACGCTCTCGGCGGCCCAGGTCGATGCGATGCTCATCGCCGGCCGCCGGGCAAACGACCTCGGTATTCCGGTCGTCCTCGACCCGGTCGGTGCAGGGGCGACCCATTTCCGGACCGAGACCGCCTGGCGCCTCCTCGACGCCCTGGACGTCGCCGTCCTGAAGGGGAACGCCGGTGAGATCGGCGTTCTCGCCGGCACCGGCGGGAGCGTCCGGGGGGTGGACTCTAGCGGTGTTGCAGGCGATCCGGTCGAGACGGCGCGGGAGTGCGTCCGGGCGACCGGGACCGTCGTGGCGATGACCGGGGCCGTCGACGTCGTCGCCGACGATAGAAGGGTCTTTCTGATCAGAAACGGCAACCCGGCGATGGACCGCCTCTCCGGGACGGGGTGCATGGCCGCATCGGTCACCGCGGCCTTCGCCGCGGTCGCCGACGATTATGCAGTCTCGTCGTCGGCGGCTCTTGCGGCCTTCGGCCGGGCCGGGGAGCGGGCTGCGGCAGGAGCACGCGGGCCCTACTCGTTCCGGACGGCGCTCTTTGATGAACTTGCCGGGCTCGCGTCCGACGACCTCGCCGGGCATGCGCGGATCGAGGAGCCCTATGGCGTATGACCTCTACGTGATCACCGATGAGCAGATCGGGCATGGCCTCTCCCACGCGGAGCTTGCCCGCCGTGCCGTCGCCGGCGGTGCGGATACTATCCAGCTCCGCGACAAGAGGCTCTCCGGCCGGGACCTCCTCATCGTGGCATCTGCCATCCGCGAGGTCACCCGTGATGCCGGAGCGCTCTTCATCGTGAACGACCGTCTTGACGTGGCTCTCGCGGCCGGTGCCGACGGTGTCCACCTCGGCGAGAGCGACCTCCCTATCGAGCACGCCCGGAGAATCGCGCCGCCGGGGTTCATCATCGGGGCCTCAGTCGGGTCCGTCACCACGGCGGTCCGGGCCGGGGCGGCGGGTGCCGACTACGTGGCCCTCAGCCCGACATTCTCGACCGCGTCCAAGGACGATGCGGGCCCGGGCCACGGGCTTGCCATGCTCTCAGCGATCCGTTCCGCGGTCTCCCTCCCTCTCGTCGCTATCGGCGGCATCACGCCCGGGAACGTCGCCGATGTCATCGCCGCAGGGGCTGACGGCATTGCAGTGATATCGGCGGTCGTGGGAGAGGACGACGTCACGGCCGCCGCACGGGACCTCCGGATCCGGATCACCGCCGCGAAGGCGAGAGGCAGGTAACCCGACTGCCCGCACGCAAACCCTCTTCGTTTCGCCCGCATAACTCCCTCGTGAGTGATAGCCATGACCGAGCTCGTATTCACCCCCATCGGCACCGTCCGTTCGCCCTTCCACGACCCCCGCGATATGCCCATCCAGCCCGTCGGCGCCCGGGGCGTCCGGGGCACGATCGAACTCGACCCGATCTATGCCGCCGGACTCAAAGACCTTGAGGGGTTCTCCCGGATCATCATCCTCTACCACTTCCACCGCTCGGAGGGTTACTCGCTTGAGGTGGTGCCGTTCCTCGACAAAACACCCCGCGGCATATTTGCGACCCGGGCACCCCGCCGCCCCAACGCCATCGGCATCTCCATCCTCAGGCTGGTCGCCGTCGAGGGTGCGACGCTCACCGTCGAGGATGTGGATATCCTGGACGGCACCCCGGTCCTCGATATCAAGCCCTACGTCCCGGCGTTCGACGCTTACCCCGATGAGCGCTCCGGGTGGCTGGCCACGACCTCAGAGACCGCCCGCACCATGCGCTCGGACGGCCGGTTCTGCTGACCGCCGGAGCATTTATCCGGTCCCCGGCCGCAGGAGCGGCCGATGGAGACCGACGACATCCGGGGAGGGATCGCTTTTGCCGCCGCAGAGGCCGCCCTCGCCGTCCGGTTCAACATACCCGCCGATGCGCTCATCCCTCTCCTCTTCTCGCTCCAGTATGGGGGCGACTGGAGTTACGCTTCAGGGAGCGTCACCGCCATATCGGTCGTGGAGAAGACGACAGTCTACGACGAGGAGAGTCGGACCGGCTACTCCCTCGAGGAGATCTACCTCTTCATGAACCCAGTCCCCCTGCACCGGGAAGGAACGGTCCACCGGCTCGAGAAGTGCGGTGGGGCCCCGGCCCGGCTGCTCGTACAGCGGCCCTACCGGGTGCGGCTCGGCGCCGACCGGGTCATCAGGATGACCGTCCACCCGCTCGAACGCGAGATCAGGACCGAAGAACTCGATATGACGGAGATGGCCTTCTCAGGCTCCGCCGCCTACGGGATCGACCACGAGCTCGAGCACCTGGCCGGGCGGGAGATCCGCGGGGAGGAACTCCAGGTCTTCCGGTTCGGGTGAGGCGGGATACCTGCTTCAGGACCCCGAAATTCAGAAAAATGGGTGAACCAAAATTTTCTTCGGGATATGAGAGTTATTCCATCCCCTTCAGACCTTCACGAACCGGCTCTTTGCCGCGCCGCACCGGGGGCATCGCCAGTTAACGGGAAGGTCTTCAAAGGCTGTATTCGGCTCAACGCCGTGGGCAGAGTCCCCGATCGCGGGGTTGTAGACATAGCCGCAGAGGTTGCATCGGTATGAATCCATAACTGGTTCTCCTCCCCCGACCGGCCGCAAGACCGACGGGAGCATACGATCCCATTTATTCCCGGACAGTTATAAGCGCTGCGGTCAGGGGGGCGGGAAGGGGAGTTCCCGGCCGGTACAGCCGTCGAGGATGATCGAGCGGCTCCCGCGCTCCGATGCGAACCGGACCAGGTAGACCGGATAGTAGATCGTATCGAACCCGACGATCTCCGCCGTCGGCTCAAGCCCCTTCAGGATGGTCCGGAGCGAGGACTCTGTGACCTTCGCCTCAAGGGGCGTCTCCCGGAGCGGCTCCATCGGGAGGTCCGCCCCCGGCCGGAGGGTGGAGAGCCCCGGGACCTCCGCCGCAAGCAGGGGGACGTAGACCACCGTATCGCCCACCGTCTTCATCTCCGTGACGAGTTTCGCCGTCGTAAGGCTTTTGACCGCCTTCTTCGCCGCGCCGGACGGGAGGCGGGTATCGGCCTCGATCTCGATCAATGTCGAGCCGCCGTTCGCGAGGCCCGCAACGATCTTCACCGCGTCCTCATCGAGCCCCAGGAGCTCCGAGAACCCCGGCCGGACCTTCATCCCCCGGTCAACCTCGACGATGCAGCCGGTGCAGCCATCGAGGACGAACGACGCCGTCTTCGTCGCCCTGCGTATGAGCCCGCCGATGTAGCGGACCTCCACCCGGTAGAGCGGCCGGTAGACCCGTTCCCCCGAGACGATCCGCTCTTCGGGTGCGAGGATCCGGAACCGGCGTTTCCGCTTCGCCATCGCTATATCGAGCGCCTCTTCGCGGAGCAGGACCGGGATCACCGCGTTCCCGATGGCGGGCGGCTCCACCGGGTCGCTCCGGGGGGCGGCGCATGGTCCGATCGGCGGTGCGGCCACGAGCCGGGGCGTCACCCCCCGGTGCTTCGTCACCCGGGCCCCAAAGCGCATCCGCACCTTCTCCCGGGAGAGCCCACCCATCACGAAGAACTCCCCCGGCTCAAGCTCCGCGAGCTCTTCGACCTCTTTTCGAGACGAGAAGAAGAGGCTGACCGCTTTCAAGTCGTTCTCGATCGAGAGCTTCCCGATGATCTGGCTGTTGCACTGCGAGAGGACGTTCTTTGCGACAAGCGACGGCCGCTGCGTCGCGACTAAGAGGCCGAGCCCGCGCTTGCGCCCCCGGCGGGATATCTCCTCGATCTTCTTGATGGAGGTCCCCGCCTGGGGGATGAACTTGTCCGCCTCCTCCACGATCAGCAGGAAGGGCTGCTTCAACCTGCTCTCCAGGTCGTAGAGGATCTCGGCGAGCTTCGTCACCTCTTCGCGCATATCGGTCTCTGAGACGTCGAAGATCACCGCCGTCCGGGAGCAGATCGCGTTCTCCAGCAGTTCCCGTATGTTCGCCCGCCCGATCTCCGCGTCGCAACCGTCGCCGGAGCCGATCCGGAGGAGGGGGAACCGGTCCTTGAGCGAGAAGTACTCCCCCTCCGTATCGATGAGGCAGAACCCGATCCGGGCCTCGAGGAGCCGCTCACAGAGGACCGCGATGCCCCAGCTCTTCCCGGCGCCCGACTGCGCGATGAGACAGGTCCGTCCCGTGACCAACTCCTGGGCATCGACGGCGATCTCCCGGTCGCCGGCCTTCCCGATTGCGAGTTCCATCCGTTCAGAAGATCACAGGATGCCCGGGGTTTTAACGCTTTTTATAGATTTCAGGGGGACCCGTTTCGGGAAAAGAGGGCTCAATGTCAGCATTTGTTCCGGCGGAGCGAGAGGAAGACCCCGAAGGTTGAGAGGATGCCGAACGCGAGGAAGATCAGGTGCACGCTCGTGAGGAACTCCGGGAATATCGCCGGCGTAACGGCAGTCGACCCCATGATGACCGCAAAGACCACCAGGACCGCCCCCATGCTCAGCATCATACCGAGTGACCGCATCATCGCCGTCATCGCCGATGCGCTCCCGTAGAACCTCTTTTCCACGCAGCCCATGATGGCGGTGGTGTTCGGGGACGAGAAGAGCCCGACCCCCACGCCCAGGAGGATCAGAAGAGCAAGGATCACACCGACCGACGTCGTCTCGCCAAGCATCGAGAGGCCGAAGAGGCCCACGGCCGATATGGCCATACCCACCGAGGCGACGTGCCCGGGCTGCACCCGGTCGGCGAGGCGGCCCGCCACCGGGGCGACGAAGACCTGGATGACCGGCTGGACCAGGAGGAGGGTGCCGGCGGCGACGGGTTCGTAGCCCCGGATGTACTGGAGGTAGAGGGAGAGGAGGAACCCGACGGCATACGTGGCGCTGTAGTTGATCAGGGCGGCGACGTTCGAGGCGGCGAAGACCCGGTTCGACGAGAGAAGCGAGACCGGGAGGAGGGGGCAGGGTTGCCGCCGCTCCACCTGGTAGAAGGCCACCCCGAGCACGAGCGTTGCCGCGAGGAGCACCACGCCGGTCGGGGTGGTCGCTTTGGCCAGCCCGAGGAAGAGACAGAGGATCAGGGCGGAGGAGAGGACCAGCCCCGGGACGTCGAAATGTTCACGGTGCCACTCGTTCAGGAACGCCGGGAACTTCTTCGCGTAGACGAGGACCGGGACGGCGAGGAGCGCGGTCACGATGAAGATGCTCCGCCAGCCGAGGAACTGGGTCAGGGCGCCCCCGAGGAACGGCCCGAGCGAGAGTCCGGCGTAGACGGCGGTGGTGTTGAGCCCGATCGCGTAGCCCCGCTCGCCGGGCGGGTAGAGGTGGGTGATCAGGGCCACGCTGTTTGCGTAGATCATGGCGCCGCCGATCCCCTGCAGGAACCGGAAGGCGAGCAGCATCCCTATCGTGGGCGTGAAGATGGTGAGAAGGGCTCCAGCGGTGTAGACGACGATCCCGATCATGAAGACGGTGACCTTCCCCCGGGAGTCGCCGAGCCTTCCGGCGGGGAGGAGGAAGATGACCGACGAGAGGAGGTAGGCGCTCGAGACCCAGGCGAGCGTGGCGGCGTCGGCGGAGAACTCAGCCCCGATGGAGGGCAGGGCGAGGTTGATCGCGGTGCCCGTGAACGGGTTGAGGAACGTGGCGAGGGTGATGAGTATAAGAATGAACTTTCGCGAATATGACTGCCCATTTTCCTGCTCCACTGCTGTCCCTCCTTGCCTCCCGGAGAGCAGAAGCCCGCCCGGGTCATTACAAGGCTATTTGCGGAGAGCGCAAATAAGGGCACTGATGTTGTCCACACCGGACTCGTAGCACCTTATATAGAAACAGCCATCAATCCCCCGGAGAACATGCCAGATTCTTCCCCGGAGAACAGCCAGGAGGTCCGCAACCTCTCGGTCCGGCTCATCCTGCTCCTCGGCGTGGCAAGCCTCTGCGGGAGCCTGGTCTCAAACGGTGCCCGGAGCGTCACCGGCCCCTACATCCTCCTCCTCGGGGGGAGCGCGGCCGTCGTCGGGCTGGTCGCCGGGTCCGGCGAGTTCATAGGGTATGCGCTGCGGTCTGTCACCGGCGGCTACGTCGACCAGAGCCACCACTACTGGAAGGTGACGATGGCCGGCTACGGCCTGCTCGCCGCCATCCCGCTCCTCGCCGTTGCCGGGGGGTGGGAGGCTGCGGCCGTCCTCATCATCGCCGAGCGGGTAGGAAAAGCCATCCGGACGCCTGCGCGGGACACGATCCTCTCCCACGCGACGACGGCCGTCGGGAGAGGATGGGGGTTTGGGGTCCACAAGGCGCTCGACCAGGTCGGTGCGGTCATAGGGCCCCTCGTTATGGTCGCCGCCCTGATCCTCACCGGCGGCTACGCCACAGGGTTTCTCCTGCTCGGCATCCCTCTCGCCGGGGTTGCGCTGGTCCTCTTCTTCGCCCGGTCGGTGGTGCCGAAGCCGGGAAGCCTGGAGGTGAACGGGGGGACCAGCGAGACCGCCGACCTGCCCGGGATCATGCCGTACGCCACGTTCATATTCCTCGGTATGGCCGGGTTCGCAAGCTTCCCGCTCATCTCCTTCCACCTGAAAGCCCAGTCGGTCATCCCCGACGCCGGCATTCCCCTCTTCTACGCCGCGGCGATGGCGGTCTCGGTCGTCGTGGCGCTGCTCATCGGGCAGGTCTTCGACCGTATCGGCATCCACACCCTCCTCACCATACCGGTCCTCAGCACCGCGACGGTCCTCCTCGCCTTCTCGCTTGACCCGGGCGTGGCGCTCGCGGGGTCGCTCGCCTGGGGGGCCGGGATCGGGATCTTCGAGACCTCTCTTCGGGCGTCGATCGCAGAGTCCACGGAGGCGGCCCGGAGGGGAGAGGTCTACGGTGCCATGAGCGCGGTCTTCGGCACGGCATGGTTCGTGGGGAGCGCCGTGATGGGCGTCCTCTATGACGTATCGATCGGGCATATCGTCGCGTACGTCGTCATCGTCGAGGCTGCGGCGGTCGCCGCCTACCTCTGGATGTACCGCTCCCGCATAGCGGTCCGATTCCAGGAGGGGCTCGGGAACCTCATGCCGTGACCTGCCTCCGGGTTGAGAAGAGCCCGGGAGGGCAACCCTCCCCGGGGTCTGCTTTGCCTTACCGCCGGATCGCTCCGGCGATGGCGCCGCCGATCAGGGAGAGGATCCCCTGGTAGACGAACGCCGTCACGATGATGACGAGCGATGTCCCGAGGCCCGCGATGAACCCGAACGCCCCGAGGAGAACCGTGCCGCCGATGAGGAGCAGCACCGCGATGACGATGGCACCGAGGATGCCGGCAATCAGCCCGGCCTTTGCGCCGTTCCCCATCCCGCCCCGGACCATCCAGCCGGCGACGAACCCGCCTATCAGCGGGCCGATGACCGGCAGCAGGAAACCGAGAATGAGCCCCACGAGCCACCCAACGATGACGCCTGTCCAGAAGTTATCAGCCATACCCTTGCTTCACCGCCGGGAGTTCGGGAATGTAGCATATAAATGTTGGGGTTGGGCGCCGGTCACCGCCGGATCCGGGTCCCGGTCCGCCCGGCAAGGGCATCGGCGGCCGAATCGAGCGATGCGATGGTGGCCCGCTCCCCCCCATCTTCAAGAAACCCGACGGCCGCCCTGATCTTCGGTCCCATGCTCCCCGGGGGGAAATGCCCCGCCGCGAGGTGTTCGCGTGCTTCCGCAACCGTCATCTCGCGTATGTCCTGCCGGCCCGGCCGCCCGTAGTTCAGGGCAACGTGCTCGACGTCGGTCAGGATCAGCAGGTCGCCGGCGCCGACGAGCCGGGCAAGGAGCGTCGCAGTGTAGTCCTTGTCCACCACCGCCTCGACACCCCGGAGGGTGCCCGCCGGGCCCGCGACCACCGGCACGCCCCCCCCGCCCGCGGCGATGACGACCACTCCGGCCCGGAGGAGCCCGAGTATCGCCTGCCCCTCGATGAGAGCGAGCGGGCGCGGCGAAGGGACCACCCGCCGGTAGCCCTGCCCCCGGATCTGCACCATCTGCCAGCCCTTCTCTTCCTGGAGCCGTTTTGCCTGTATGGCCGTATAGAACGGGCCGATGGGTTTCGTTGGGTCTCCAAACGCCGGGTCGGCGCCGTCCACCAGGGTCTGGGTGAGCACCGTTGCGACCGGGCAGTCGAGCCCGGCCGCGAGAAGAGCCTCCTGCATCGACTGCTGCAGCAGGTAGCCGATCATCCCCTGGCTCTCCGCCCCGCAGACATCGAGCGGCATCGACGGGAGGGTATCCTCCGTAAGCTCGTTCCGGAGGAGGATGTCCCCCACCTGAGGGCCGTTCCCGTGGGTGATGACGACGGTGTAGCCGTCGCTTACGATCTCGGCGAGCTGCCGCGAGGCCCGGCGGACGTTTGCGATCTGCTCTTCAGCCGTCCCCACCTCCTGGTGCCGCAGGATTGCGTTTCCCCCGAGCGCGACCACCACGGTCTTTCCCGGCATTCTGCTACCCCCGCTCCAGCGTACAGGTCATGCAGTGGGGGCCGCCGTAGCCTCCCGTCAGGTTCTCGAGGTGGAGCGGGCAGACCTCGATGTCGTGCCGGGAGAACTCCGCTTTGTGCGGGAAGAACCGCCCACCGCTCCTGATCCGGCGGTAGTCCTCCTCTGCATGGTGGAGGAGCCGCCCATAGCGTTCCGGGTCGCGCGCGGCCTTCCGCTCCAGGTTCAGGAGCACCGTCTGCATCACCCGCTCCCCCTCGACCGCAAGGATGCTCCCGTCGCGGATGCAGAGGACGTTTGCGGCGTAGGAGAGTTGCTCCAGGATCGAGAGGTCGATCACCGCAAACCCTTTCGACCGTATGTAGTCGTGGAGGCTCACAGCCTCGCCCGACGGCTCGTAGCCGCCGCCCGCCCGGCAATAGACGTCGACCCGCGCCCGCCGGAGGAGGAGCTCGGAGCCGATCACAACACCGCTTCCCGCGACGTTGAAGTAGGTATCGAGGTGCATATCGACCATCGGGTCGGGCCGGTCGCCCGGTATGAGCGGGTGGCCCGGCTGGTGGACCACGCCGATCTCGTCGAACCCCGGGGTGCAGTCGAGGAACTGGCGGATCCCGGCCGAATTCGTCCGGTCCCCGGTGCCGATGAGGGCGAAATCCCCCATCGGCAGGAAGTCGCCGCCCTCAAACGTCCCCGGATCCTGCACCGTCCCGGTGACCGGGATGCCGAGGATATCCCAGAGGAACCGGGTGATCTCGGGCTCCCGGGCCCGCTGCCGTTTTGCCGGCCGTGCGACGACGAGGCCGCAGCCGGTCACCGCCTGCTGGTCGCGCATGAAGTAGAGGTTCGCGAGCGGCTCCTGCCCCAGGATACGGACGTCCACCCCGGCACGGGGACGCCCCCGTCCCACCTCGATGACCGGATTCAGGAGGAGGAGGGTGAAGAAGTGCAGCGAGTCGAGGGCATCGGCGTTCTGCTCCATGCTCCGGCGGGCCTCCGCCACTTCTCTCCTGCCGCCCCGGAGGGTGACGGTCTCGTGCGCCCAGTCGACGAGCCGCCGGCGCACCGCCGGGTCGCGGTCGGCGGCATCGAGGATCGTCTCCTTGAGCCGCAGCACCCGGACACCGAACTCCTCCCGGAGGGTGCGCTCGAGGGAGTCGTGCTCCCGGCGCGCCTCGTAGCGGCTGAACGCCCGCTCGTAGAGCGCCGCATACGGCTCCAGCAGCCCGAAGAACATCTCGATCCCCGGCCGGTGGACGGCCACCCTCCGGAGCGGCTCCCATTCCGCCCGCACTCCCGCCGTCATACCCTCACCGCCCCCTCCGGGGAGCGATAAAGAAGTAAGCGATCATCATCCCGGCGGCCGCCGCTGCCGCGAGTGCCCAGTTCACCCGTCCGCTGACGGCAAAACTGACACCAGAATAGACAGCAAGCGCAAGTATGCCGTAGAGGAGAGTTTTTGCGTACCGATGCATCTATAGGGATTTTCTCGCCTGAGATCGGATAAACCTGTCGCGGGAGGGAGATGTCGCCGATTTTTTCTCCGGAGCGGCCGCCCCTCCCGGAGAGCAAAACCGTAATAATTATAATTCGGGGAAACAACCGCCTCACAAGAAATATTATTCACCTGCCACGAGGAGGCGCCCCCATGAGGATAAGACCTTACAAACCCCCCATCTCAACGACCACAAGGCCGTTCCGGAGAGTGCGGCGACTGCAGAGCAACCCGACCTACATCCCGCTCAGGACCGGCCCGGTGGTGAACGCCGTCGTGCTCGCGGCTCTCTCGGCGACGTCGGCCATGTCGGGACTGACTCTTGGGTTCTGCATGCGCCTCGCGGGCCTGTGAGGCCGCCCGCCAACTCATTTCTGGTTCTCACAGCCCGATGACGTCCATCACCCGGAGACCGAACCGGACCATCCCCGACCGCAGCGTCCCGAGCAGGGTGTTCCCCTCGATCGTGACGGTGCCGTTCTTCATCGCGGCCCGGAACGTGTCAAACGGCTGGTCGGAGACCATGACTTCCTCCACCGTCGCCTTATCGGTGGTCACCGTGACGATCGGGTCCGGGCAGCCCTTTGCATCGAACTGAACGATCTTCCGGTCGTGGAAGGTTATCCCGATGACCAGGACGCCATCGGGAGACTCGATGTAGAGGTTGACCTTCTCGTTCTCAAACGGCCCGGTCACCCATCCCGGCAGCCGGCTGGCATACTCGTTGTAGGTCAGGGTGTACTCCCGCATAGCAAAGAGGAGGTTCACCTCCGCCGGCGTCAGGTCGGCGTTGGCGACAACGAGCCCTCCTGCCGCCGGCACAAGCGCCAGCGCGACGAGGAGGAGGGCGACGACAGCCCGGCCGGCCGGGGTCACCGCCGCCCTCCCGCCCGCTCCTCGTGCTCCGGCACGCCGGTGCCGGGAGCGATGCTCTGCCGGGACCGGGCCCGGGAACCGCCGGTAGCGATGGGCAAGCAGTAGCCGCACATATCGTCTCTGAGGATGGATGGGGGAGTTCCGGTATTTGAAAATACCTATCCAGGCCGGCTCTCGGCGGGGTGCCGGAAGGGTTTTACCCGCCGGACCCGCGCCCGGGGGTGCGGCGGGAAGACAGAGCGGGGGATCGCGCGGCCCTCAGGGCGGCCGCCGCATACCAGGAGGGAAAGGGAAATATGGCAGCACCGTGCATGAGGGTGTAAGAGCGCGGGCGGCGTCCGCGCCGACGGGACCGGACGGTGACCGATGGGAGAGGAAGATATCATAGAGGTGCGGGACCTCGAACATGCATTCAACGGTTTTGTAGCGGTGCGCGGCATCAGTTTCAACGTCCGGAGAGGCGAGATCTTCTCCTTCCTCGGCCCGAACGGCGCGGGGAAGAGCACCACCATCAACATCTTAACAACGCTCCTCCCCCTCCAGGCGGGCACGGTGCGGGTGGCCGGCCACGACGTCGCCCGGGAGCCCGGGAGGGTCCGGGAAGCCATCGGCATCGTCTTCCAGGACGACGTGCTCGACCGCGACCTCACTGTCTGGGAGACGATGGAGTTCCACGGGCGGCTCTACTCCATCCCCCGCGACGAGCGCAAGAAGCGGATCGACGAGATGCTCCGGGTCGTGGAACTCGACGCCAAACGCAACGAGCGGACGAAGAACCTCTCCGGCGGTATGAAACGGCGGCTCCAGATCGCGCGGGGCCTCTTAACCCGGCCGGAGGTCCTCTTTCTCGACGAGCCGACGCAGGGGCTCGACCCCCAGACACGTATGCGGATGTGGGACTACATCCGGGGGGTGAACGCGGCCGGGACGACGGTATTCATGACGACGCACTACATGGAGGAGGCCGATATGCTCTCCGACCGGATCAGCATCATCGACCACGGCAGGATCATCGTCTCCGGCACCCCTGAGGAACTCAAGAACACCCTCGGCGAGGACGTCGTCTACCTGGAGACCGGGGACGACGCAAAAGCCCGGGAGACCCTCCAGGGGATCGGGGAGATCCGGTCGGTCACCGGGTCGCCCCGGGGCCTCTCGATAACGATATCGGCCGACGGGAGCCACTGCCTCCCGCGGATCGTCGAGCGGGTGCGTGGTGCCGGGATCGATATATCGAGCGTGAACCTCAAGAAACCGACGATGGACGACGTCTTCGTCCACTACACCGGCAGGGAACTGCGGGATGCGGGGGCGTGAACAGGGGTGGCCTGGGAGTTCCTCACCGTCTACTGGCGGGAGATGATCCGGTTCGTCCGGTTCAGGACCCAGTTCCTCTCGTCGCTCCTGCAGCCGGCGCTCTGGATGGCGTTCTTCGGTGTTGCCATGTCCTCGAACTTCAACCGGTTCACCTCGGCTATCCCGGTCCCGGCGGGTGTCGTCCCGGTCGACTACCTCACCTTCATGGCCGCCGGGGTGATCGCTATGACGACTCTCTTTACGAGCCTCTTTGGGGGGATCAGCCTCCTCTTCGATAAGAACTGGGGGCTGATGCGGGAGATGCTCGCAAGCCCCATGCCCCGGACCCACATTATGCTCGGGGTCAGCCTCTCGGGGATGACGAAGTCGTTCATCCAGGTCGCCATCATCATGGTCTTCGGACTCCTCCTCGGCGTGCGGTTTTTCCCGGGGTTTTCGCCGGCCCGGATCGCCGTCTCGATCCTTGGGATCTTCGCGTTCGTCGGCGTCTTCTCGCTCGGGTTCCTCCTCTTCTCCTCCACCATATCGATGCGCCTCGAGAGCCCCGAAGGACTGCAGGGGATCATAACGCTCCTCACCCTGCCGCTCTTCTTCGTCTCAAACGCCCTCTACCCGATCCAGGCGTTCCCGCCGCTCCTGCAGGCCCTCTCGGTCTACAACCCGCTCACCCACCTGGTCAGCGGGGTCCGCTACTTCGCCCTCGGGAGCGAGTTCTTCGCCGTCGGGGCCACTTATTCCCTCACTCCGGCCGATGTCCTCGCATCGTTCGCCTACCTCGTCGTCTTTGCGACGGTGATGTATCTCCTCGCCCGCTGGACGTTTCAGAAGGCGGCGGTGACATAATGGGCGACCGCGAGAGAGAGGTAACCATGCAGAGAACAGTCCAAACAGCACTGGTGCTACTGGTCCTCATCGTCGCTGTAGTTGTCACCGGGTGCACCGGTATGCCGGGCCTCGAGACGACGGAGGAGTTCAACCGAACCGTCCCGGTGGAACCGGGGAGCGCCGTGACCGTGATCAACCGCAATGGGGGCGTGAGCGTGAGCGCCTGGGAGGAGGATTACGTCGCCGTTACGGCGGTCAAACGGACCCCCTACGGCCGGGCCGAACTGGAGAAGGTCCGGATAGAGGTGACGGAGGGCGATCCCCTCCGGATCGAGACGGTGCATACCGGGCTAAACCCGCAGGTGAACGTGAAATACACGATATCCCTGCCCCCCACCGTCGTCCTCCAGCGGGCCGTGACCTCGAACGGCCCGATCGACCTTGCCGGCGTACGGGTGAACGGAACAGAACTCCGGACGTCGAACGGCCCCGTGCGGGTTGACGGTGCTCGCGGGGGCGATATCGCGGCTGCCTCCTCGAACGGCGGGATCGAGGTGCGGGGCGCCGAAGGTTACATCACCGCACGGACCAGCAACGCCGGGATCACGGTGGAGGAGTCCGGGGGAGTGCTGGAACTGCAGACATCCAACGGCCCGATCTCCGCCAGCATCCCGGCCACCCGGGGTGACGTGGCGATCACTACGAGCAACGGTGCTATCGCGCTCCGGCTCGCGGAGAGCCTGAACGTCCGGGTGGTCGCCACCACCTCTAACGGCAGGATAGCAGTGAACGACCTGCCGCTCCTGCTTGACGAGTCATCGGGGACCCGGGTATCGGGCACGCTCGGCGACGGAGGGCCGACGATCGCCGTCACCACCTCAAACGGGGGTATCGACCTCTCGGGGCTCTGACCGGCACATCTCGGTAGTGCTCCAGCATATACCTGATAATTGATCTCAGAGGATCCGACCGAATTACGTTGCGCACCAACCCGCGTTCATGACAAACAATAATCTGGGGAGAAGATTTCCATTATCGGGCTCTGGTAAAGCCCACCCTCTTCCGGCTGTCGTTCATCCCTGACGAGATTGGTGCCGGACCCGGCCTGTCCCTGAGTTCGACCTTTTCTCGCAAGCATGTCCTCATGCTGTGGACCGTGGTGGCTATCGCCATGGGGGTGGGGCTGACGGGGAGGGGTCTCCCC
>ENA-UOOI01002342-UOOI01002342.1-fermentation-metagenome-genome-assembly--contig:-NODE-2342-length-16716-cov-4.249985_pt1 | contig 16716 bp, 13 predicted proteins | sample MGYA00245779_ERZ724027 | MGnify/ENA primary metagenome ERZ724027 (study PRJEB28704, sample SAMN03018318) | fermentation metagenome | biome: anthropogenic terrestrial biome; feature: soil; material...
GTATCGTTGAATGTCTTCCCGTCCTGCATCACCACCCCGCACATCTCACGCCATTGGCGCAGGTTAACCAGGTTGACGTTCATCCCGCCCATCCTTATATCCCCGTAAGTGGGTTTATACAACCGTACAAGCAATTTCAACAGGGTGGACTTCCCGCTGCCACTTCCGCCGACAATGGCCGTTATCTTGTTTTCGGGTATCGTGAGGAAAACGTTCCGTAAGACCGGGGGGCTGTTCACGGTGTACTGGAAATGGACGTTTTGCAGCGTGATCGTCTTGTCGTCGGGAAGGATTGTCGTGTTTGTACCGATAGTCAACAGTTCGTCCTCGTCTTCCAGCTGGCGGATCTCGTTGATGCGCAGGAAACTGATCCTGGCGTATTGTCCCGACACGATGAAGTTGATAAACTGGATCAGGGGACCGTTCAGCATGCCGATGATGAATTGCGTGGAGATCATCACCCCGAACGTGATTTCCCCGTTGATTACCGCGACGGCACAGAAGAACACGATACCCATGTTCTTTATGCTTTCGATGAACTGCGCTCCCAGGTTCTGGGCATTGGTGACGGTCAACACCCTCTTGTTGACATGGTATAGCCGCGCCTGTATCTCCTCCCATTTCCACCGGCGGTATTTCTCGTAATTGTAGATCTTGATGTCCTGTATGGCCGATACCGTCTCCACCCAGTAGCTCTGGTTCCTGGAAACCAGTTCGAAGTATTCCCAGTCCAGTTTCTTGCGGATGCCCAGGAACAGCAATACCCATATGACATATAGTATGGAGCCGGCAAGGAATATATAGAAAATAACGGCGTTGTATACCAGCAGGATTATGGCGAAAAGGACGAACGTGAAGGCCGAAAAGACAAGCGCCAGGGAATTGTTCATGATGAAATTACGGATACGCTCATGGTCCTGCGCCCGTTGCAGGATATCCCCCAGCAGCTTGTTCTCGAAGAAGGTGACCGGCAGCTTCATCAGCTTTATCAGGTAGTCGGATATCAGGGCAATGTTCACGCGCGATGTGATGTGCATCAGTATCCAGTCCCGCAGCACATTGAAGACCATCACGCTGAGCAGGATGGAGATGTTGCCGACAAGCACCATGTTGATGAAGTTCATGTCGGAGGTCTTGATGCCCACGTCGATCACCGCCTTGGAGATAAACGGCAGTACTCCCTGCAACAGGGTTACCACCAGCATGATGATAAAGACAAGTGAAAAATTGTTCTTGTAGGGCAGGAAATATTTCAGGATGCTGGAGAAACTGTTTTTCCGCTGTTCCCTCTGGGCTTTCGAGTCCTTGAAATCCGCTGCCGGTTCCACGGCAAGCAGTACCCCCTGTTTTTCATCTTTCGGGTAATACCCATAATCCGATGCAACAACTCTGCATCCTCTGCTTGTGATTTATTGATAAACGGAATGATCCTTAAATCAGAATCAGAGTCATTCAAGTCAGGATTGCATCCTATAATCGTAAGCGTACAATTGAAATTTCTTTTTTTCAACAGATTGAATGTTTCAACAGCTTTATCCCCTCCTTTCCTTTTCCAATCTTTCCCAATAAATAACAAATTACAATACTCTACATGTGAAGTTTGGATATCTCTCACCCTAGGTTCTTTCATTATATTTGCGCCAAATTCCACAACCTCTATTTTGGAAGGATCTGCTCCATAATGGGTTATTGCATTTTCCTTTGCCCACTGGGAACTGTAAATAATGCAGTCAGTATTTAAAATAGCCCTTTTCTCAATGTCATCCAATAACCGGATAGTTTTGTCATGAGTAATTCCCCATGATTCCCTGATCAGGTCAAACGTGGTATCTCCTATATACACAATCGGTATATTCACACACAAATGGGCTATAAAAAAACAATCTCGGGCAATAATCATATCAAACTTGTTGTGTTTGTGTAAAGTGTCCAATATCATTTCTGCAAACAACTGAGAATATAGTTCCGGAATAAAGGGTTTATGAATCTCATTCTCTTTGTAATGTTTTTGCCTTGTTTTTTCCAAAATATCACCGCCGATCCATTCCACCTCATGCATTTGCTGTAACGATCGGAAAATATAGTACAAAGTCCCCGACCAATAGTTGATATTATTAGGGTTGAGACTGGAGAGAAAAGCAATTTTCATTCGGATTAGCTATTTATTTTAAAAAATTATGCTATGATGTATGGATATGTCCTTATTATATTGATATATAGAGTATCCGTGAATTTATTTTTCTGTACGAATACTCTCAATTTTATACTCACCGTCATGAGCTATCAATGTAACAACAATGGCCGTCACTAACTTTCCTTGTTTGTAACTTATCTGAAAAGTATTTTCATTCAAAGGTATATATGTCATGGAAGGAAGCCACAAACAGTCAAAATCAAAACTATCAATCAATAGGTCATAATTTAATAAACCATCTAATAATTTGTATTCATTTACTGCCTCTTCGAACTGTCCCAAGGCATTGGGAGTGAGATATGCGGTACGCAGCGCCTCAAGTCGCGCGAGCAGACCTTCTGTCATACTATAATACAGGGATGTATAGGTAGCATAAAAGGTCTCCAGCGTTGATTCGGGTGAACTGTTATCTATGGGCTGTTGGGGTATGTCTGCACATAACAGTGTATCCCCGTACAGGGAACCATTCCATTCAGGCGTAATATAATCGATCATATAACGCCCGTCAACGAGAGTTATTTTTAAGGGGATATTCGTGTTACTCCCCTCATCATTCTTATTCCATTTATAATTGACCATATACCAATTGTTTCCCATGAATTTCACATTTAACGTCTCAAATGCAGTCTCGTTGAAATCCTGGGCACGAATAATTGGATCAGCTCCTGTCATTGAACCCACTCTATCGATTTTCTCTATCAGTCTTTTAGTCAAATATTTTTTCATAATCACTTCTGCGTCCTGATGTGTACCGTATAAATGATTTACTGTATAGCTTCTATAAAAATCTTCAACTACACGGATAGCCTCTTGTCCGGGAACCGTATCCTGAATTATAACTGTCGTTCCTATTCTATATACTGTTTGACTATTCTGTACAACGGCAGAGAAAAGGGATGAACAAGACAAGAATAATAAAAATATTATTTTTTGTTTCATAGTTTATCTTATTTATGGATTATACCGAAGAACAATATAATCAGGGTTATTTCTATATGCTGATCCTCCAAACATATCAGTTTGTACGCATTTATAGTCTTCGGCATGCTCATAATATTCATATCTTAAAGCATGCTTTTTTGTAAAATCATGACGCATAATGGATGTGGAATTAACGATCAGGTTATTCTTTAAAAGATGGAGCAATGGCGATTTCAATATGCCGGATATGGTTCTTGAAACAGTTCCTTTCGAAACACCTTTTCCAAACGGAGACATCCAGGCGCTACACACGGTAATATCTGGCTCCTCCTCCATTATTGTCTGTTGTATCTTAAGCCGGTCGATATGCATGATATCATCGGCATCCATGCGGGCAATATATTTCCCTTTTGCAGTATCTATCCCGATGTTCAATGATCCGATAAAATCATGTTTGTTTTCAATTACTTTTATCCGTTTGTCTTTAAAAGACCGGATAACGGAAAGGGTATTATCGGTGGACCCGTCATCCACAATGATATATTCAAAATCAGAAAACGATTGTTTCAATGTGCTTTCTATCGTTTCTGCGATATATTTTCCGGCATTGTATGCCGCCATTACTACAGATATTTCAGGCATATCCGGTTCCTCCTGTCATTTTTTGATATACTTCTACTGTTTGTTTTATCATGCGCTCCAATGTAAATTTGTTTTCGTATAATTGCCTCGCATTCTGTCCTAATTGTATTCTCAGCGATCTATCCTCAATCAGCGCAATAATTTTTTCCGACATTTGTTGAGTGTTAACTGAAAGCCCTCTGATCGTTGAAAAACAGGTGTCCACTTTCAAGGCGTTCAGATTATCGGTAAACATTTCATCCAACCCGTCAACGGCTGTCGTTATAACGGGAAGTCCGAACATGGCCATCTCGATAGCCACATAACTCGACTGCTCTTGCAGCGAAGCGATAATTCCCGCGTCACTCCGGGCATAGTACTCCTTTAATTTATCGAAAGGAATTCTGCCCAGTATATTCAGGGATAAATCTTTGTTTCCTGCCTTAATATTTTCAGCCTGAAGTGGAGAGACTTTTCCGGCTATCGCCAGTGAAACCATATAACCTCTTTGCTGCACTTTCCGCATTGCATCCAGAATATATTTCAATCCTTTACTTGGAGACAAAACACCTACATAAAGTAATTGAAAAATCCGGCTGTTTCTATTTTCCGTTCTTTCGCTTTTTTCCCTAAAGTCGCCCATCCCATTGGGGATTACGGATATTTTATCGCTGGGGATAGCTATTGAATTTTTCAGAAAATCCTTTGCACAGTGCGTTACACAAATAATACGGTTGGCATCGGTATAAGATTGGATCTCGCTATGGTTCGTGACAAATTTGTCCTTATCTGCAACTTGCTCCTTTTTTATATATATAAGATTAAACAATTCGTTGAACTTTTGAATATTGCTGTTATACAGCCCTTTCCATGGAATACAATGCAAATGTGTTATTATCTTACATCCTGTTTTCGTTCTGATAAAAATGGCTAAATCTATTAAATTGAGTGTATGGATATGTATAATGATATCTTTCTTGTTTTCGAACAAATACCTGATGATCCGGTAAACCTGTTCATTGTATTTGTTTATCCAGAATTTTTGTGCAATAATTTCGTTGAATTGTTGCGGCAGAGGGATTGTGATTTTGGTGTAAGACGGTGTTTGTTCCTTGGAATGAAATAGAATGAATGGATCATGCCTCAAATGGATCCAATAAACACGGATGAACGGACAGTCCCGTAATCCTTTCAGCAATGTTCCCATATAACGGTCGACTCCAGACGTGTTACCGGCATGGGACATATCCATCAAAAACAGGTTTATCGGTTCCATCTATTTTATGGCTTACAAAAATGGTATACGCTTCCGCTTTACTTTATCTGCATTACGATATATCCAATAGAGCAGGAAACGGGCGATCCCCGATTGGTATCCTGCGACAAAACAATCCGTCCCGGTAGCAGACAATACATTCCTTTCCAGAACAGACTGCGGAATACCGTCGAAAAGATCCTTCTCTAACAGTTTTATCTGTTCCTTATATAAATCCTCATCCTGCCGCAACAAGTAAAGTAAATCGACCCGTTGCGCAAGCGACATGGTCTCGGAATATAGGTTTTCCAGGGCAAAAATCCGGTTTCTCCCCGCCACTTCTTTTAATCGGATATCGATCTTGCTCGTAGCTATATTTTCTAAATAATATCCTATTGTAAAATTTGATACCACTTTGTTTTGGGTAAAAAGCCGCATATATATATCTGACGCATCGGATGAGAATGGGAAGTTCCGGCAAACAGCGGCTGCCTTCAAATACGTTTCAAAGAAAGCGACATATTCTGTTTTCAAATAGATTTTTTGTTTTTTATCGATGGTAGAAGCATATTCCTCTAATAACCGTAAGGCCGTATCAGCAAGAAAAGTAAGCAACGAGGCTGTGTGTTGGTACTTCCCGTCGTAAGAAAGTAATGAATCCAAAAAGAAAATGACTTTAATATTATGCCTGACAAATTTTTCTTTATCGGTTTCCGTTGTTTTTAATCTTTTAATGTATCCTTCTATTTTCCTTTGCTGAGAGTCGAACAGGTCTTCAAAATCAGCTTCGACAAATTTGTTCTGTATCAGGTAGAGTAATACGTATCCGATTCCGGAGAGTCCATTTTCAAACCCGATATCTTCGTTTTTGGTCAACAAGGATTCCTGCAGTAATTCAAATGCTTGTTCTTCAATGTATTCGTCTTGTAAAAACCGGGCTATTTCAAAAAAACACAAAGAGATGCCTGCTTTTCCATTGTATAAGCCGGACGAATTGACCGAATAAGCGTTTAATAGCAGATAATCAATCAATTTCGATATGTTTGTCCCAGCAAGCATAATCGAAAAATTCAAGAGTTACAAATATTTTTGCAATATCAATAAAAAAAATTAGATGTAGCACAGATTAAAGTTAATATTACATAAGTTAAGTTCCACAAGTTTTTAATGAAGAATAGTTCGGTATTTTTTTCAAAGGGCTGCTTATAACTGATTGATTATTAATTATTAATATAAAACAACCTTTTAAAATTACACGCTTTAATTATCTGATTAAATGATATTTATATGATAATTCACCAAACTATTCAATGAAGAAATAATTAACCGGGAGCTGGTAATTGAATCTGTCAATATGTTTGTTATATTTCCCTCTCCAATAACTTTTTGCCTGCCGCATTGATCACTTCGAGGGTAAGCCTGTCTCTCTTTTTCTCGAGTACCATCACGGTGCCGTTAGGCTCTCTGTTACCTCCGCCGATGATGACAGGGAAGTTGTTCCCCGCTTCACCCTTTTCTATTACCCGGTAGCGGTGTGTGTGGGCGTTGAGGGAAATATTGAACGGCGCATTCTCCAGTACAGGGATCCAGAGGTCGGAACAGGGGGAGAAGCTGCCGGGTTCGACCCCGAAAACAGGGATATGATGGATCAGGATCCGCTTGTTTGCTTCCATAAATTCTTTGGATTGCAGTTCCTCTTTCAGGAATTCAGCCTGGTCGACCCGATGCTGGGTGAAATCATTCATATCGTAATATACCGGATGGTCGTCGGGCTTGTCTTCCCCGCAGTCGAGAAGGACAAAACGTGTATCACCCATGGAAAAAGCGCTGTATGAGCGCCCGCCCATTCTCCCCAGGTAATCCCACAGGTGCAGCGAATATTCGCCCCGGGTTTCGTGGTTCCCCCTGATAAATATGGAGGGTATCTCGTCGCTTTTGATCCGGGGTGTGTAGGTAAGCAGCCTGTCCAGAATATCACTCTCCTTCTCCACATCATCAAAGCAGTCGCCATTAAAGATGACCAGGTCATATGGCTTATCCTCCACCAAAGAGTGTAGTTTATTGAACATCGCCATATTGCTATGGATATCGTTGTATACGATTACCCGGAAGTCTCTCATATCGTCGCTCCAGGTAGTGAACGATTTGATAGCCGACCGGACCGTATCGCCGAACGTCTTGCGGTAACTGGAATAGCGGGTTATTTCCTGGGAAACCACCCTGTAATAGTAGCGTGTGCCGGGTTGCAGGCCGGTCAGGCGTATGCGGTTGATCTTGTTGTTCGCCACCATCACGCCTTCTATAAAAGCGCGCGCCCGCTTCATGTTGGCCGGATCGGTACCGTATTCGACCCAGCTTCGCGCCGGTACATTGGTCAGCCACATCACGGTCATTTCATCGGTGCCGGGATTTTGCAGGTAAGGGATAGTACGCATCACCTTTGATGCAGGAGTGCTTAGGGGCTTCAGTCGGATATCCGCGAACAGGGGCCTGTGATCTGACGCTACTCGCTCATCGATCACTTCAGCCCTGTGTCTTTCGTAAGTTTTCCCCTTGCCGGTGTATCCCATTATATAGTCGATTGTTGCCCGTGGGTTGACGGATGGGGATGTGTACTTGTTGGTATCGGAAAGGATCTGCCACTCATTTTTCAGGAACTTAATAGGAGCGGAGTTGGGTTTGGCATTCAGGTCTCCCATCAGGAATACCGGTTTGTCGTATGCTTTTACGGCTTCAGTAATGATTTTTACCGATTGAAGTCTTTCTTCGTTGGTGAGCGACAGGTGGGTATTGACCACCACATACTTGTCGAGTTCCACAATCAGCGCAGTACGGGCTTCCTGGGCGCCGGGCAGGGCGATCTTCTTTACCGCCACCGGTTTCTCCCGGGTCAGGATTCCGTTGCCGTACTTACCCCCGTCGTGCAGGATGGAATAGCCGAAGGTGGGATGCATGCCGGTCTGCTCCGAAAGCAGTTGCATGATATCGATATTACCGCTTCTGACCGCCACACTGTCTATTTCCTGCAATCCCACTACTTCCGGATTGATTTCAATGATCAGTTTCCCTATCCGTTCAATATCTATTTTCCCATCCATCCCTTCGCCGTGATGGATATTGTAACTCATGAGGCGGTGTGTATTTTCCCGCTGGGGAAAAGTTTGCGCCCCGGCATGGAACAGCACGAGGCAGAAGATCGATAAGAGTATTTTCTTCATTGGATTGTACATTATTTTTAGAGTAAAGAGTAAAGAACAAAGACTTTTATAAACTAAAAACTAAAAATTACTAATTGTCAAATCAGGAAATCAATAAATTAGCCCGTTAGCCCATTGACACATTGGCATATTGGCATATTGGCACATTATTCACATTAGTTTTGGTGTTCGATATATTCTTTGAGGAATTGATCGTTCAGTGCATCGCTGTCGCCGTAGTATACCCGTAATTCTTCCAGCTTTTTGTGAAGCGTTTTCCGTACGTCGGCATAAGCCGGATCATCGTAGATATTCCTCATTTCCATAAGGTCTGTTTCCAGGTCGTACATCTCCCATTCGTCGATGTCGTAATAAAAATGCATCAGCTTGTACCGGTCGGTAGCCACCCCGTAGTGCCTCTTTACCATATGTACCGCGGGGAATTCGTAATAGGTATAATACACGGCATCGCGCCATTTTTTGGTTTTCCCTGCCACCAGCCTGCGGAACGATTCCCCCTGCATCTCTTCAGGTATCTGAATGCCTGCATAATCGAGGAAGGTAGGTGCAAAATCGAGGTTCTGTACCAACGCATCTATCACGGTTCCTGCTTTTATCTCTTTGGGATAGCGGATCAGCAATGGCGTCCTGAATGATTCTTCATACATGAACCGCTTGTCGAACCATCCGTGCTCACCAAGGTAAAATCCCTGGTCGGAAGTATAGACCACGATGGTGTTCTCCGCCAGTCCGGCTTCTTCCAGGTAGTCAAGCAATTCTCCTACACCGTCGTCCACCGATTTGATAGTGCGCAGGTAATCCTTGATATAGCGGTTATATTTCCACAAGGCAATCTCCTTGTCTGTGAGGTCATGGTACTCCGCTTTGAACTCCTCGTTTTCGCTTGTGTAAGCGGCCAGCCAGTCCTCCCGCTGCTTTGGGGTGAACCTGTTGAGTTCGCGGTGAAATCCGGTGCTATCGCCATAAGGATCCACGATCATCTTAAAATCATGCCCCCATTGTGCATGGCCGTGGACTTGCATTTCCTGTTCCTTAGCAGCTCTTCCACGACCTTTATAATCGTCAAAGAAGTTTGCGGGCGGGTCAAAGGTGACATCGTCATAGAGGTTCAGGTATTTGGGTGCTGGTTGCCAGTTACGGTGGGGTGCTTTCTGGTGATACAGCACACAGAACGGCTTATTGGGATCGCGTTTGTTTTTGAGCCAGTCAAGGGTGGTTTCGGTAATAATTTCAGTGCAATACCCCTCTTTGCGTACCCTTTCTCCGTTGACCAGGAAATCGGGGTTGTAATATTGCCCCTGTCCGGGCAGTACCATGGAGAAGTCAAACCCTTGCGGTATGCCATCGAGGTGTATCTTCCCTATCATGGCTGTCTGGTAACCGTTAGCCTGCATCAGTTTGGGGAAGTTGGGCTGGTTCCAGTCGAAAGGGGTTACATTGTCGACCTTTCCATTCACAAAACTGTGTTTACCAGTAAGTAAAACCGCCCTACTGGGTGCGCTGATGGAGTTGGTGACCGTCGACCGGGTAAACAGGGCCCCTTCCTCTGCCAGCCTGTCGATGTTGGGTGTTTCGTTCAGACCGTAACCATAGGCGCTGATAGCCTGGTAGGCATGATCATCACTCATGATATAAATAATGTTTGGAAGCTGGGGCTCTTTTTCCTGATTCTGGCAGGCACCCAGTAATGCCATGGAGCCGAGACCGGCCCATTTCGCCGGGACAACCAAGTTATGTATCTTCATTGCTTGTATATTTAGAAATTCAAATACTTTAGACATTTTGAGTCGCCTCCGCTCCTCGATTTCCAATTGAGTCGCCTCCGCTCCTCGATTTCCAATTCTCGCAATGGCATAATGCAAACAAGTTTGACTTCGTCTTCTTCCTTCGCACCTCGCCAAAATCCAAACAAGTTTGTTTTTTGGTCTCGGTTTGTCGTCAGTTGCCATCTGCTCATATTGCTTAACGAAAATGTTCACATCCTATTATTTAGGAACTCTGCCGGGTTCCCTGCGGTTTTCACCCTCATTTCCCGTGAGATCGTCACCCAGGTCCCGCCGGGCTTCACCGGCAATTTGTCCGAGCTTCTCCACAATATCGGGATAAGATTCACTTACATCGTACCGCTCACCCGGATCGCGTCGCAGGTCGTAGAGGGCGCCGGGGAACGGGAAGCCCTCCTTCACTTTACCCGGCTTCCCATCGTTACCCGGTTGGGATTCTTCGTAACTCCTTCCCGGATGTGGGAAAACCAGCTTCCAGTCTCCATGTCTGACCGCTTCCAGGCTGTTCCGGCGGTAGTAATAGTAGAAAGTCTCTCTGGGTTTGGCCTTTACATCCCCCTTGAGTATAGGCAGGAGACTGACTCCGTCGATGATGCTTTCGGATAGCGGGGCATCCGCAATCTCCGCCAGGGTGGGAAGAATATCGATCCCGGAAGCGAGGCTGTTGGAAATACCTCCTTCGGGGATGACACCTCTCCACATCATGATACATGGAACACGCTGTCCTCCCTCGAATGTAGTCCCTTTCCCTTCGCGGTAACCGCCGGTGTTTCCCGCGTGATTACCGTAATTGATCCAGGGGCCGTTATCAGAAGTGAAGATTACAAGTGTGTTCTTATCCAGGCCGGTCTCCTCCAGCGTTTTTATAATTTCTCCCACGCTCCAGTCGATCTCCATCATCACGTCGCCGTAGAGTCCCTGACGGGATTTTCCTTTGAATCGATCTGAGACATAGAGTGGTACGTGCGGCATTGGATGGGCCAGATAGATGAAAAAAGGTTTGTCCTGATTTCTTTTGATAAAATCCACGGTTCGATGGGTGAAGTCGGTGGTAAACGGTGCCTGATCATCGGGCAAAACCGCCGGATTGACGATGTTTTCATTCTCAAAGAGGGGCAGGTCGGGATAGGTGCCTGTCGGGTGTAGTGGCCACATGTCATTGGAGTAGGGGATACCGTAAAACTCATCGAATCCGTGATGGGTGGGGAGGAATTGAGGCTGTACTCCCAAATGCCATTTGCCGTAGGCTGCGGTAATATATCCTTTCTTTTTAAGGATTTCGGCAATGGTTTCTTCATTGTCTGATATTCCGACTTCTGAAGTGGGGCCTAACGCTCCGGCAAATCCGATACGGTTCGGGTAGCACCCTGTGAGCAGGCCGGCGCGGGAGGCGCTCGATACCGCCTGTGGTGAATAATAATGGGTGAAAAACAGGCCTTCATTGGCCATTTTGTCGATATGGGGTGTGCTGTACCCTGTGGCCCCGGTAAGCGACAGATCACCATATCCCATATCATCGAGATGAATCAGGATCACATTGGGTAACTCCTTACCTGCTTTCTCTGACTGTTGGGACGGGGAACAAGCGACAGTGGCCGCAAGAGCCGTACCCCACATTCCCAGTCTCATTTTTGATTTTCTTTCCATCTTGCTATGTCATCAATAAAATACCTGTTTCATGGAACGACCGACCCAAACCTGTGGTTGGTCTAAATGAAAAATACCGGCAATAGTGGGTGCGACATCAAACTGCATCATGCTCTCCTGAAACCCGCCCCCTTGTTGAATACCCTTACCGGCAATAATAAACGGTGTTTCCATCTCCATCATCGATATACCCCCGTGGCCTTTCTCTATACCGCCATGGTCCGAAGTAACAATGATTATGCTATTGTCGTACATGCCAGCCTCTTTCATGGCGTGAATTATTTCACCGATCTGATCATCCAGCTCTTTCAGCTTGGCATAATAGCCGGGAGTATCGTGCCCGTCTCCATGACCGGTATCATCGGGACTGTCATAGATAAAAGCTGCCAGGGTCGGTTTTTTTTCTTTAATATATTTTACTGCAGCTCCGGTGAGTGCTGTATTAAGTTTGTTATCATTGGGAACGTGCCGGTAGTAATTCAGGGAAAGCGTATCTACCAGGTATTTTATCCCATCCCACTCATAGATTGCTCCGATTTCCGCTTCGGGGGCAGTTTCTTTCAGCATATTAAAAATATTGGGAAACATGCCGTTCCGGTTTAATTCACGGGAAGGAAGATCGGGTGTTTGGGATCCCCATGTGGTGTATCCGTGTAACTCTGGTCCCGCTCCCATAAACATGGAGGCCCAGTTTACCGCACTAGAAGAAGGGAGTACTGTCCGTTTTTGTAATGTGTAACAGCCTTCTTTCATCAGTTGTTTTACATTAGGCATGTCTGCTTTCTCTACGCTGTAGCTGCCCCAACCATCCAGGCCGATGAAAACTACATGTTCGGCTTTCCACTCCGGTTTGCCATCTACACGTGTGTTTGACCCGCATCCTGTCAGTGAAAAAAAATAGAGTAACAGAAGAACACTAATTGTCAGGTTCGTTTTTTTCATATGATTAAAATATTTATTTTCATACGACTAATTTATAGGCAATAACCATTTGACTCGCGGTTTGAGTGGTCCGCTGAAACTATCTGCAGCTATTTTCTTATTTCCCGGCAAGGTAAGCAATAAAACTGACTCCGGCACTCACTTCGAAACAAAAATTGAATCTTACATAGCAGTGGGTTGACTAGTACAATTTTCCCGGGGTAATGATATTTTATTTTCATTCCAATAGTTTTTTGAATAACCAGTTGTTTTTCTGTTCCTGTTGCTCGGGGAAAGTCCAGTGCTGGGTTTCCGGAAAAAGATGTAATTCTTTGGGTGCGGGAATAACATTATAGGCAGCATGCATCGATGTGGGAGGGCATACATTGTCGTTATATCCCCAGCTATACCATCCGGGTACCTTGACAAAGCGGGCAAAATTCACCACATCGTAATATTTTGAGTTTTCTACTTTTTCCGGTTTGTTGGTGAAATCGTCGAGGAACATATGAGGCCACCCTCCGGCCCGGCCGTTTAAATAGCCGGTCAGATCGCACAGAGCCGGGTAAAAGGCTGCCAGGTAATCGATACGGCTATCCAGTGCGGCCGTGATAATGGAAAGGGCTCCGCCCTGACTTCCGCCTGTTACTGCGATATCCCGGCCGTTGAAACAGTCGATCGACTCAATAAAGTCTACAGCCCTCACACAGCCGAGATAAACGCGTTTGTAGTAATAATTGTCTTTGTCGTCCAGATTGGCAATCTGGTAGCCATTGAGCGCACCGGTACCCAAATTGTCGTAGACGATTTGGTCAAGATTCACCGGAATGCCGTGAATACCGATCTGGAAGGTGATAATTCCTTTTTCAGCACTCCATATATCGCCATAGTAGGGACGGATACCTGCACCCGGGACATGCAGTATCGCCGGATATTTCCCTTCGGCTTTGGGTTTGCATAAGATGCCGTAAATTTTTCCTTTGATATTGTCGATGCTCACATGGTACACATCCACTTTGTCGGTACATCGCTCCGGTAACCGTGTCAATACCGGTTTCACCGGTATTTTGGCCAGGTCGCTTTTGGCTTCTTCCCAGAACTGTTCGAAGTCGGGTGGCAGTGTGGTGGTCGGCTCAATCTGTTCGGGAGAGAATCCGGCGGTAGCGTAGGAGGAGTAGGTTTTTCCATCTACCTCTACTGAAGCGTGGCACTGTAAAAAACCAGGCTCAGTGAACCGTTGGGTTTTTACCGTGGCTACTCCTTTTTTGAGTGTAACGGTTTTCTCTTCCCAGGCATCCATCTTTTCGGGATTGATACGGTATTTCACATCGATCCCCTCCAGCGGAACATTGTTTTTCAGTACCATAATCTGAAATTGGGCCTGCTCACCTTTTGCGTAAGTCCAATCGGATTTATCCGGTGTCACGATCACCTGCACCAGTTGCCTGGCAGGTTGTGCAATACCTTGTAAGAAAGCAGATAAGATTAATAAACAGAGTAGAAATAGTCGATTCCTTATTGTAGATATATTTTAAATATTGATGTATTCAATCGTTTATCTTTCTGTGCTCTTGGGAGATGCCCTATCTCGTCATATAAAGGTGCTCTCTTAGGTACGATTGAAGCCTTTGGATTCATATACGATCATTCTCCGTTATTTCCCAGCAAGATAAGCAAAAAAAACGATTTTTTCAGTCGTTTCGAAAGAACAATTGAATGTAAACCTCCTATTACAGAATAAACGAAATCCGAAGAACAGGGGGAAGATAGTTGAAATGACATAGCATATATTTTGAATAAAGAGCATCAAAAGGAATCGCAACTCTTTATAATTTTTCCAAATCACCTTTAGAACTAGCCCTATAGGAAAATGGTCTTTTTTCTGTTAAGGCAATATGTGTAATTTTTTCCCAATGTTTAATTATCAACTTTACCATTTCCCAATAATTAAATCCCGATTTTGATGGTGGTCGAAAAAAAAACATACCTAATCTATATTCCTCACATAGCGTTTTTTGGATTTTTTTCCTTTGTATATTGTAATCTTGTGTAATGATACAGGCCTCTTTTACGCCTGCTCGAGGAATCCATTCTTCATCTTTTGCTCCTCTTCCAAAATCGTCTGTTAATGAACGCACATCAATGGCTTCTCTCAATTTTGCGTTAAGAGGTGTTTGAAGAACATTAAGTCCTTCAGCTAAGACATGTGGCATATTTTCATCGATGTATATTATCATGCTGCAGATTTACAGAAGTCTATGGCATCTCTAACCGATTTTTCGTCAATGTCATACAAAGATGCTATAAATTCAACGGATTCACCTCCTTTATAAAGATTATATAATGATTGAGGTAAAATATTTGTTTTGTTGATAACCGGTTGACCCAGTTGATGTTCAGGATCTAAGACGATACTACTTTTTTTACCCCTTGGCCAAAATTTGGATACCAAAAAATCTTCATTGAATTCAAGACTTTTAAAAAAGACGTCAATAAAATCTAAATTAAACTGTTTAGTGCCATCTAAAGGTAAATAAGAGCCATGGAAATTAAAATATATTCTGTATCCATCAGTTTTGATGTTTTCGATAATATTTTTTTTTGCAAATGGATATTTAGTGTGAAACATTTGGGATAATTCCACATGAGCATCTAGAACTTTTCTTGTTCGTACGCCTGATTCACCCATAAGATATAAAATGTAAAATTCAATCAAAGCATGAAAGTTAATGGTCTTTATAGATGCAATATTAACAGAATACAATTCATTTATATCGGAAGCCAAGATACCGTCCCAATATTTATTAACCCATGTGTGTACTTTCTGATATGGCAATTTCAATATCTTAGAGACATCTGAGATAGTATATATACCACTGCTTATGTAAAGGTTATTCTTGAAAGCCATCGGTTTTTATATTTTATTGCAAATCTATATAAAAAAGAGCATGTTTCAACCAATTAAATGATAAAAAACAATATTTTGTTCTATTTATAAAGATTAGATTTACGCTAAGGCATAACGTTTAATTTAATTCGTCTGTATGGTAAAATCAGGTGAAATAGTTTCCCTATAATCCATTCATTCCATCCCGATTCAAAAACCCTGGCGAGAAGTTCATAATGGAGGGTATAGAATTCGGGTTTTTCGAAAGGCTCCCTGTTTTCGGGATGGTTCTCATACACAGCCTGAAACAATAAGTCTGGATCTTATCGTCACCCGTACAGTTCGGTTGTACGGGTTCGCTGGAAATGTAAGGAATAAAGCCGGATATGTTCTTAATATAAACTTTTATTTACAAGTTCATTCAATAGCATGGCTATTTTATCGGTTACAACCTCTGCATATCTGCTACCTTTTTCAACACTGGATTTCTCAGGATTTCCCACCCCGGTGTCAATAGATGATTTTGCCCAATCACGAGGTACCCACCCCACTTTATTATTCAGAGATTCAATGTTGAAGGGTTTGCTTTCTCCGTTTCCGGCACTCATAAGATTGACCAATTCCGGACGATAATGTATCATAACCGATGTTTCCAACTCTCCTGCGTGATCATCGATGCTTTCCTCAAAATAGCCTTGCCGGGGTTCGATGGCAAACCATTCACAAATTACTATCAGCATTTTGGGATAATCAACAGATAGATCCCGCACCATAGATTTAAAATTATTTCCTCCATGTCCGCTTATAATTATGAGGACATGAATGTTTTGAAGATTGAGGGATTCTACAATATCGGCCAATATGTTTTTTTGAGTTTCATAACGTGCATGAATGCAGAAGGGAAGCTCTCTTTGTCCCGGATTTTGAGATCCTAAAGGGATGGCCGGCAATACCATCCCTTGTACGCCATATTCAGACCATGCCTTGTCCACGGCGTTTACGGCAATGTCATGGGCCAGATAACAATCCGTAAGATAGGGCAGGTGATAATTATGTGGCTCTGTCGAGCCCCATGGCAAAACGGCAAAGGAATACGGTATTCCCCTGGTTTCACCATAGGATTCAATCGACAGGTCTATTGGTCTATGATTGCTCATCATCTGAATCATTTTAAACCGAAGCGACACGTTTCTTGTATTCGGCAAGACAAGCATCCAGACGCTCATGGGCAGTAGTGTCCCCCGGCACATTGTGCGAGGGATGGATGA
>ENA-UOOI01002343-UOOI01002343.1-fermentation-metagenome-genome-assembly--contig:-NODE-2343-length-16711-cov-5.016330_pt1 | contig 16711 bp, 16 predicted proteins | sample MGYA00245779_ERZ724027 | MGnify/ENA primary metagenome ERZ724027 (study PRJEB28704, sample SAMN03018318) | fermentation metagenome | biome: anthropogenic terrestrial biome; feature: soil; material...
CATGCTTTTTCATGCAAGCATGAAACGCATGACCTTTTGACCCTGGTATCATAAAATGAGCTAAGAAAAAAGAGCCTGGCTTTCCAGACTCCTGCAATAAAGGAGAGTACTATGAATAATTCATCCAAAAATAAATCTTCTATCTCTACAAAAAATCTTGCCCTCATTGGCGTTATGACAGCTATCATCTGTATTTTAGGACCCATTGCAATTCCTTTGCCCGTCAGTCCTGTTCCTATATCTTTTACGAATCTTTCCGTCTATCTGGCTGTTTACGCATTGGGAGCGAAGTTCGGTACTATAAGCTGTGCCCTTTATCTGCTCCTGGGGACAATAGGACTTCCTGTATTTTCCGGCTTTTCCGGCGGACCTGCAAAGCTTGCCGGCCCCACAGGGGGGTACCTGATAGGATTTCTCTTTATGGCACTGATTACCGGTTTTTCCATCGAATCCTTTTCCGGAAAGCTTCTTCCTGCCGTCGCAGGCATGGGGATAGGTGCCGTCATCTGTTATCTCTTTGGGACTCTATGGCTGGCACATCAAATGAACCTGACCTTCACAGCCGCTCTTACAGTTGGTGTCATACCTTATCTTGCCGGAGATGCCATAAAAATCATTGCCGCCGCACTGTTGGGACCCAAACTCAGGAGGGCTGTCCTGCGTCTTTCTTAAATCAGTCACTATCTCATTGACATTTGCCAAATAGTTTGCCTAGATTCCCCGCATGGTGAGCTGGATTCTTTTCTTTTTTAGATCCACGCTCATCACCTTAACATCTACAATATCCCCCACACTGACAGCTTCCAGAGGATGTTTGATGTATCTGTCGGTAATCTGTGATATGTGCACCAGCCCGTCCTGATGCACCCCGATATCTACAAACACACCAAAGTCAATGACATTGCGGACAGTTCCTTTCAGAACCATTCCCTCTTTCAAATCCTTCATATCAAGTACATCTGTGCGCAAAATAGGGCGGGGCATCTCGTCGCGGGGATCCCGGGCCGGTTTTTCCAGCTCTTTTACAATGTCCCGCAAGGTTATTTCACCAATCCCCAGTTCTTCCGCTAGTCTTTTGTAATCCTTGATTGTCAGCGACAGCCCGGTCAGATTGCCTCCTATAATATCCTCCGGCCTGAATCCCTGCTTTTCAAGAAGTTTTTCTGCTGCTTCATAGGACTCTGGATGTACACCCGTTGCATCCAGAGGGTTTTTACCACCCGTAATACGCATAAATCCCGCACACTGCTCATATGCCTTGGGCCCTAGTTTCGCAACCTTCAGCAGACTTTTTCTATCTGAAAACCGTCCATTTTCTTCCCTGTAGGCTACAATATTTTTTGCAATATTGCCAGTAATTCCGGATATATAGGAGAGCAGCGGGGCAGATGCCGTGTTCAAGTCTACACCTACTTTATTTACACAGTCCTCCACTACACCACCCAGAGATTCATCCAGCTTCTTCTGATTCATATCATGCTGATACTGGCCCACGCCTATAGATTTCGGATCAATCTTCACCAGCTCCGCAAGTGGATCCTGGAGACGTCTTGCAATAGAGGCAGCGCTCCGCTGTCCCACATCAAACTTGGGAAATTCCTCTGTTGCCAGCTTACTCGCAGAATATACCGATGCCCCTGCTTCATTTACAATCACGTACTGGACTTTCTCCGATATTTCCTTTAAAAGCTCCACAATAATTTGCTCTGACTCCCTGGATGCCGTTCCATTTCCCAATGAAATCAGGGTAATATGGTATTTTGAGATAATCTTTTTCAGAAGGTCCTTGGACGCCTTGATTTTCTGGGGCGTTGTGGGGGCAGTGGGGTGGATTACTGTTGTTCCCAATACCTTACCCGTGGCATCTACAACGGCCAGCTTACAGCCGGTGCGGAAAGCCGGGTCCCAGCCCAGAACCACCTGTCCGGCAATCGGAGGCTGCATCAGAAGCTGATGAAGATTCTTGCCAAACACTTCTATGGCGCCGTTCTCCGCCTTCTCCGTGAGTTCATTTCTTATTTCCCGTTCAATAGCCGGTGCAATCAGACGTTTATAACTGTCCTCAACCACAGCTTTCAGTACCGGGGTTGTATACGGATCTTCCTGAAGGATTGTCTTTTTTTCCAGATAGCGGATAATATCCTCTTCCGGTGCCTCAATTTTCACCGTCAGCACCTTCTCTTTTTCTCCTCGGTTCAGCGCCAGTATCCTATGTCCTGCCAGCTTTGCAACAGGTTCCTCAAACTCATAATACATTTCATAGACAGACTCGGCCTCGGGATCCTTCGCCCTGGAAGTCAGCTTGCCCTTCAGGGCCGTCATGTTTCTGATCCAACTCCTGTAATCTGCTTCGTCCGAAAAAGCTTCCGCAATGATGTCCTGCGCCCCTGCCATTGCATCCTCGACGGAAACAATTCCTTTTTCTTCCGACAGATATTTTTCAGCTTCCTTTTCCAGCGGCTCCTCAGTCTGCTGCAAAATAATCAAATTGGCCAGCGGTTCCAATCCCTTCTCTTTGGCTATGGTTGCACGGGTCCTGCGCTTCGGGCGGTAGGGCCGGTATAAATCTTCTACAACAACAAGAGTTTCAGCTGCCAAAATCTGTGCTTTTAACTCCGCTGTCAGTTTTCCCTGTTCCTCAATGGAAGACAGCACGTGTTCCTTTTTCTCTTCCAGATTGCGGAGATAAATCAATCTCTCATACAGCCTGCGCAGCTGTTCGTCATTCAGAGAGCCTGTTGCCTCCTTCCTGTATCGTGAAATAAAAGGAATCGTATTCCCCTCATCAATCAACTTCACCGCAGCACCCACCTGCCATGCTTTAACTTCCAGTTCTTCTGTCAACTTCTGATTAATATTCATACTCCTGTGTACCTTTCCTTCCCAAATATAGAACACAAATATTTTAACATACTGAAATTAAAAAAGAAAGAAAAAAGGGGTCTGACCCTTCTTGGCTCCATTTTCTGAATTGTCTGGGACAATTCAGAATTCGGTGGCCAAAAGGGTCAGACCCCTTTTTCTTTTTACAAAACAAGTGAAGGTGCTGCATAAACTCTTGCCTTCAGTTCCGCATCCAGCATGTAAAGTCCTTTCGCTTCGCTGCCGAATAATTCCATCTTCTGGATAAGATCAGTGGCATTCTTCTCTTCTTCTCCCTGTTCTTTCACGAACCAGTCCAAAAACTGTGTTGTGCGGAAATCATTGAGGCCTTGTGCTTCTCCATAGATGTTGTGGATGCTTGCTGTAATATACTTCTCGTGTTCCAGCGCAGCCTGCAGCGGCTCTATCAACTCCTTGTAACTCTTATCCGGCTTTCCAACAGCCTCCAGAACTGCATTCTCATCGTTGTTGTGCAGATACTGATACATCAGCATCGCATGGTCTACTTCTTCCTTCGTCTGAACCTCAAACCAGTTTGCAAAGCCATCTAATCCCTTTCCCGAATAAAAATTAGCCATATCCAAATACAAATATGCAGAGAAAAACTCTTTATTAATCTGTTCATTCAGTAAGTCCAATATCTTCTTGTCCATAAATATACCTCCTTATATGGTAAGATTACAGCATCACATATAACCATTGATGCCCTATTGTTTTCAATTATAGCATCCAAAAACCCAATGTCAACGACTACAACCGGTACTCTGACGGCCTTTCATTAAAAAAGAATACTCCGATACCGCCCATTCCCAAGTGTACTCCCAATACGCCTCCGATTTGGCTGATTACAGTCCTGCAGGCAGGCAGCGCCTCTTTCAGAAGTTTCTCAATCTTTTTTGCCGCCTCGGTGTCTCCTGCATGGGTAATAGCAATCAGCTGAGTCTGAAACTGTTTGCTCCTCTTTATCACTTCTTCCGCTACTGTGGAAATTGCTTTCTTCTCGCCTCTTACCATTCCCTTGACAACCATTTTTCCGCTTTCCACATCCAGCCACGGGCGAATGTTCAATACACTTCCCACAAAGCCAAGGGGCTTGTTGATTCTCCCGCCTTTTACCATCCAGCTCAAATCCGCAATCGTAAAAATATGTTCCACATGTTCAATCATGAATCTGACCTGAGTTAAAATCTCTTCCATGCTGCTTTTTGCCTTGGCCATTTTCAGCGCCTGGAGTACAATCAGCCCTGTCGCTGCGGAGCCTCCTTGGGAATCCACAAGTTCCATACGTATATCCGGATACTCTTCTCTCAATTCTTTTGCCACAACATTCGCGAATGAAAAGCAGCCTGACATTTTACTGGAAAATGAAATATATAGAAAATCATTTTCCCTTTTACAGCAGTCTTCAAAAGCTACGTGAATAATATCATATGGAATCTGTGCAGTGCCAGGCAGAATACCCTGCTTCATCAGCTCATATACCTGCTCTGTCCTTAAATCCACCCCATCTAAATACTCTTTTCCCTCTGCCGTAATTACCAGAGGCAATGTAATTAAGTCATAATCCTTCAATAGTTCCTCTGCAATATCGCAGGTGCTGTCCGCAATTACCCGAATCATCCTATACCTCCCCACTTATGTCTGTCTGACAAACAGCATAAGTGATTGTATATTCATTATACGACTTCCGGCACCTTTTCGCAATTTCAAATTGTCATCAGAAGAAAAATCCTACCCCAAAAGATAAGACTTTCCTTCATGTGTTAAGCGCTAACTATCTTTTAAACTTAGAAACCCAGTCTGTGTATGCCTCTGCAGCAGATTTTATAAATCCCTTGGTTCCCTCGATAAAATTACCGTTGTCATCCAGCAGATCTCCTACGTTAGACAAATATACCTCCGGCTGCTGCATTGTATAAACATTTAGGAATGTCAGAACCTGACGTAAGTGATGGTTTGCACCGAACGCTCCGGTTGCGCCTGGAGAAACACTGACTACAGCACCAGGTTTCCCTGACCAGCAATTCTGACCGTAAGGTCTTGATGCTATGTCAAGTGCATTTTTCAATACTGGGGGAATAGAGCGGTTATATTCCGGGGTAACAAAAATATAAGCATCCATTCCCTTTACTTCTTCTCTGAATGTCTTCCATGATTCTGGAGTTGTACCATCGTCATCATAATCCTGATTGAACAATTCCAATTGTTCAATCTTCAAGAACTTTACCTGATAGGATTCAGGAAGATATGAAACAAGTTCTTCTGCCACTTTTTTACTGAACGCATCTCTTCGCGCACTACCTACAACAACACCAATGTTAAGTTGACTCATACTTTTTTCCTCCGTATTTTTCTGTAACTATCCAGCGCTTAACCAAATCAAGATAATGCAATGTGCATGTCCTTGGTTAGCAACCGTAGTGTGATTGTTTAGCAAGAGCGGTACCTTTTGGGGTAGAATCAAGCTTGGCTTCCTGAACAGTTACTATTTTTTATATAATACACCTTTTAAATTTTCCCTACAAGGTCTTTCTCCGGCTTCAGCGTACTGGCACCCGGCTGCCATTTTGCAGGGCATACCTGATCGCCGTGCTCCGCGACAAACCGGCACGCCTGTACACGCCGCAACAGCTCGTCTGCATTTCTGCCTACATTGTCGGCAATCACTTCATATGCAACAATTTTCCCTTTCGGATTTACAATAAAGCTTGCACGCTCTGCCACTCCATCTTCATCAATCAACACATCAAAAGACTTTGCCACTGCTCCATTTGGATCCGCAAGCATCGGAAAATGAATCTTCTGAATTGTCTTAGATACATCGTGCCATGCTTTATGTACATAATGACTGTCACAGGATACACTGTAAATTTCACAGTCAGCCGACTTGAACTCATCATATTTATTTGCCAGGTCTTCCAGCTCCGTCGGGCATATAAATGTAAAGTCCGCCGGATAAAAGAAAAATACACTCCACTTCCCAAGAATATCCTCTTTTGTAATTGTTTTAAAATCGTCCTCTACAAATGCATTTACAGAAAAATCATCAATTTCTTTTCTTATAAGTGACATAACAACACCTCCTGTTTTCAATTAGTTTCATCTAACTATCTAAAATTATAGCAGGACTGGCAGAATATGTCAATATATAATAATAATAATCTTTATTATTTATAGCTTATTCTAAACTATGCGGAGGTAAATCAACAGGAGCCTGGCATCTGTTAATCTCCTCTGTCCACTGGCATAGTATATTACGATGTAGGGGTCAAAAGGTATTTTGACCCCTGATACCTACGATTGCTCCGCACTTTGCTTTTATAATTATCAGAATTTTCTGAAAATGGCGAGCAAAAGGGACAGTCCCCCTTTACTCCTTTACTTCGTTACATCCAGATAATCCATACTTTCTATCTGTTCAATAAATTCTTTCTCTTCCTGGGCAGTTAGCTCCCTTAAAGGTTTTCTCATTGCTGCAGATGCAATAATACCTCTATGCTTTAAGGCAGCTTTATACCGTGCCATATTATTCGCTCCACTGATATAAGTAATCAATCTATTTACCTTAGCCTGAAGTTTTTGAGCCTTTTCATAATCTCCAGCCCTAAACGCCTTATAAATTTCCACATAATGTTCTGGAATTACATTAGAGTTTCCTGATATCGTTCCATCACCCCCAGAAGCCAGCATCGCATAAAAAAGATCATCCGGGCCGGCGAGGACAGAAAAGTCACCATTATTTACATCCATAAATTGAAGCAGACGAGGCATATCAGGATAGCTATATTTAATGCCAACTATGTTTCGACATTTTTTTGCAATCTTATCTGCAAGCTTGGGGGTAATATCATTACCTGCTAACTGTGGAATACCATATAGGTAAATGGAAAACTCTTCTCCCACACTGGAAGAAATATCACTATAGTATCGGAGTAGTTCCTCGTCATCTAACTTAAAATAATATGGAGTAACGACACCAATACCATCTGCACCTGCATCTTGGGCATGCCGGGCCAGTTCTATTGTGTCTTTTGTAGTAAGTGCCCCTACCATTGAAAAAACCTGCACCCGCCCCTGTGATGCATCAAGAACACGTTCAAGAATCTTTTTTCTCTCATCTTTTGTCAGATAGCACATTTCTCCAGTAGAACCATTTGGATATAATCCATCAACACCTTTTTCAATCAAATAGTTACACAAATTTGTTAAACTTTTATAATCCACTTCTCCATTTCCTTTCATAGGACAGGAAATAGGAGTGTTCACACCATACATTTTTTTCATATTATTGACCCCCAATCTATGTTCTGCAAGTTCTTATACCATCATACGATATCAAATCTTTTCCCATATTCCTTCTCCAAAAACTTTGATATTTTTTTCAAGGCTCTCGTCTGGCCTGCCTTTTTTTCCGATACGAAAGCAGTCGAACTTACAATGTTTTCCTTTAACGGGACTAATTTGCAGCCTTCTAAATCATAATAGTCGATAACATTTTCAAAAGCTAAATATATCATGTTTTGTTTTGATACAATCTTTAATGTCAGGTCGACATTTCCACTAACAATATATCTGACATTTGGGCGAAATCCTGCTCGAATACATGCAGACTCGGCTATTGTACGAAGGTCAGTATCCTTAGGCGGCATAATAAAATGCTCATTCTTTAAACCAATCAGTGATATGATTTCATTATTTGCTAAAACATGGTTTTCCGGTACAACTGCCACTAATCTATCGATAATAATTGGATATATATTGTATAAATGTTCATCCAGGAAATCAGTTCTCAAGATTGCAAAATCACACTCACCTCTTCTCAGAGCCTGAGAAACATAAGAACTTTCTGCCAGCTCATTAATACTAATAACCAAATCTGGATTCTCTCTATTAATTTTAAAAATCACATCCTCAATCGAATATGGCAGTATCACAGGTATAGAAAAAATATTAACCGGATAGGTCTGGAATGTGGAAAAACTATCCACTACATTAAGCATTTCATTATATATTCCTAGCATTTTATGAGCATACTCCAAAAATTGTTTTCCTGCAGGAGTGAGTATTATACTCTTTTTTTTTCTTGAAAAAAGTTCTATTCCCAGCTCATCCTCCAGATTCATAATTTGCTTTGAAAATGATGACTGCGATATATTATTCTCCGCTGCCGCCATTGTAAAATTACCTATACTTGCTGCTGAAACAAAATAATTTAGCTGGAATATGTCCATCTTAACTCCCCCCATCGTAATAAAATTTCTCATCACCTGTATGAAAAGTAAGTAAAACATTAGGACATGTGATCATTATTTTTTGTTTTCCGCTAGCGACTATCTATTCAACCAGTTGGCAGGCTCCTTACCTTCCATTACATCAATAATTACCTGTGCATCAAAATATGCCACAGACTCAAACGTTTCATATGTATCGGCAGCCTGATGCGGCATGCAAATAAGATTATTCAATGTCAACAGTGGGTTATCCTTTTCGACCGGCTCAACAGTAAACACATCCACTGCCGCGGCAGCAATCCATTTTTCATTAAGTGCGCGGTACAATGCATCTTGATCAATGATAGGGCCACGAGCAACATTGATAAGAATTGCTGTTTCTTTCATCGACTTTAACTCTTTCTCTCCGATTAGCCTTTTTGTTTCATCATTCTCCGGGATATGAAGAGATATCAAATCACTCTTCCTTAACAAATAGTCCAAACCAACAAAGGAAACATTCAGCTTTTCTGCGGCTTCTTTATTTTGAAATACGTCATATGCCAATATTCTCTCTACACCAAAGTTTTGAAGTAACTTTGCCACATACTGTGCAATAGCTCCAAATCCTACAAGACCATATGTTTTTCCTCTAAGTGTGCTACCTGCATAGCGCATCCACCCGCCATTTTTCGTAGTGTTGCAAAGTTCAACAAGATTTCTCAAAGATGCTAAGGCAAACATAATCGTCGATTCACCTACAGAATCACAATTCATTCCTTTTGCATTACATACCTTTACCCCATGCTTTTTTGCTGCATTGAGATCTATACAATCAACACCAACACCAAACCTTGCAATGACTTTCAGTTCAGGATACACATTAAAAAGAGCATTGTTCCATTCTTCACATCCGGCAATGACACCACATACATCAGCTCCAAGCGCCTTGATTTCATCAGAAGTCATTACTGTATCACCATGGTACTCAAGTATTTCATATCCATTATTCTTGAGTAATTTAATTGCCTTTTTACATCTCTCTGAAAAGAGAGGAATTGTCGATAATACCTTTTTAGCCATGAGACCTCCTAATTTCCTTTAAATGTATGGAACCGCACCTTTTCCGGATGCGCTTACCCTTTTACCGCTCCAGCTGTAAGACCTGTAATAATATGTCTTTGCAAGAAGAAAGAAATAAGAATAATAGGTAATGTAATAACAACAGATGCCGCCATAATGCCGCCCCAATCTACATTAGAATACGAAATAAACTGATAAATTGCGATTGGCAGTGTTGTCGTTTTACTTGAACACAGAATCAAAGCAAACATAAAGTTGTTCCAGGAAAAAATGAAAGTTAATATCCCTGATGTTAAAACTCCTGGTGTAGATAAAGGAATCATAATTTTCATAAATGTACCAAAGTTTGATGCCCCATCAATCTTTGCCGCCTCTTCCAGTTCTTTTGGAATGGATTCAAAATATGGCATCATAATCCAGATAATCATAGGCAGCGAAACAATTAAATGGCAAACAATCAATGATGTATAAGTTCCTGTTAACTTCAACTTCGTAAAAATCAGATACCAGGGAACTAAAAAAGAAATTGCCGGCACAATACGAATCATCAATATTATTCCTGAGAACAAATGCATCCTTGCTCTTCCTATCGCATATGCTGCCGGCAATCCTAAAAACAAAGCAATCACAGTTGCCGCAAAGCTGATTAAAAAGCTGTTGAAGATTGGCTTCAGGAAACTATAGTCAATAAAAACACTAATATAGTTTTTTAATGTAGGAATAAAATCAAACATTTTATCAACGTTGAGTATATCAGCGTTTTTCTTAAATGAGGCCAAGAGCATCCAGACAAATGGGAATAATACGACTACAAGTATAAAAATAATAATGATGAAAAACGATATTTTTCGAATCATTTTAGATTTTTTTGAGCCAACAATACGATCTCCCATTAAAAATCTACCTCCACTCTACTCTTGAGTTTAATTGTCAATGCTGCGATACCCAGTACTATGACAAAGAAAATAATTAATGTTGCACCTGACTGCCCAAATTGCATAAATTCAAAGGCCTGCCGGAACGAGAGAATGTTCATCGTCTCTGTTGAATATCCTGGGCCTCCTTGTGTCATGGAATAAATAATATCAAATGTCTTTAATACATCAATTAATCTTAATAGAATCGCAGTAAAAATGGTTGGGCGAAGCAGTGGCAGCGTAATTTTCCTTGTTGTTTGCCATCTTGTAGCACCGTCAATCATAGCTGACTCATAACAGTCCATCGGGATGGAAGTTAATCCAGCCAGCACAATCAGCATAACAAATGGTGTCCATTGCCAAATATCTACTCCTATTAACGAGTATATTGCAATAGCAGAATCACCAAGCCAGTCAATCTTAGGACCTCCCATTCCTCTAATAACGGAGTTCAAAATTCCAATATTAGGTTCGTATATTAATTTCCAGACCATTCCTATTGCAACCGGTGTCGCTACCATGGGCAGCAAGAAAGCTGTTTTAACGATATTTTTTCCCCAGAATGAACGATTCAAGAATAGAGCTATTGCAACACCTAAAATCACTTCAATAATCAATGCTATTGCCGCAAAAAGGAAAGTTCTAAATACTGCAAGTGGAAATCTGGTATCTCCAAATAACGAAGCATAATTTTCCAATCCAATAAACTCCCAGGGAATATTTGCTGACATCCTCCAGGAATGAAAGCTTAACACGAAAGTGTAAATAATTGGGAACAATACCATGCCTAACACAAAGATTATGGTCGGTACGGTAAATACATAATATAGTCGCTTATCAAGCCATTTTCCAATTTTCCGCATAGTTTTCCTCCCTTATTTAAATGCTAAGCAACTTATTCTACATGTATAGTTATGGAGTCTTTTCTGAATCTAGCAGTTTCTGTAAATCTGCATTTTTCTTATCTAAAAGTTTCTGAAGTTCATCATCATCTACACCTTCAATTGCCTTTGTCACTGCTTCACCGATTAAATCACGTGCACTGCTTACATTAATCATATAAGGTCTTTCTGAGCCGTAAGACTTTGGCCCTGCTTCCGCTGCCAGCTTCTGCACTTCTTCCGGCCAGGGGCTATAGTCGCCCTCCCAAACTGAAAGCCTGGCACCAGAATTGCCATTTTTCTGTGCATCATTCTGCATTTCTTTACTTGTAGCCCATTTAATAAATTCCCATGCAGCCTCTTTATTTTGCGACCCATAACTTATACCATATGCCCAAGCAGTAATATAATAGTTTCCATAATCGCCATTTGGCCCCACAGGAACATCAAAGAATCCAATTTCATCAAGGTTAATTGCCGAATCATCTTCATTCCATGAACCCAAGTTTGTATTTGCATCTAGTCTCATTGCAGCTTTACCCTGTGTGAAGAGATTCCAGGTCTCAGTCCATGTCATATTAAGAACACCATCAGGACCATAGTCCCTTAACAATTTTCCATAAAATTGGAATGCTTCAAGTGCTTCAGGTGTATTAATGGCAGCATTTCCATCCTTGTCGAAGAAATCAGCTCCAAATGCTCTTAAAAAGCAAGAAAACTGTGTGACAGACGGATTCCCCATACCTCTGCAGGCAAATCCGCAAATATCATTAACCGGATCATCAAGTTTCCCAGCTGCTTCATATAATTCTTCCATCGTCGTAGGTAATTCGGTAATACCTGCTTCTTTGAACATCGTCTTATTGTAATAAATAACACCTGACTCAGTCATTGCCGGTAAGCAAACAGCATCTCCATCTTTATTGGTACAAACGTCACGGCAAGCTTCCATAAAATCATTATAATCAACCTCTGAATCTCTCTCAATATAAGGCTGCAGATTTTCTAACCATCCGTTTTGAGAATATAATAATGTTTCATCAAGTGGGCGAATCATCATTACATCAACATCTGTTCCCCCGGCAGCCATACTAACAGCAATCTTATTAGATGCCTGCTCATTGCTGTATTGTTGGAATTCAATCTTAATTCCCAGCTCTTCTTCAAGTTCATCTGCATGATCAAGGACAGTTTGAGCAACTACATTATCAATACCAATTACTTTTAAGGTACAGTCAAATTTCTTCGATTTAGAGTCACCAGTATTAGTTTTGTCCGTTGATGTACTGTTATCTGCCGATGCATCACCACTTTCGCCCTTCCGGCCACAGCCAGAAAAAGATGCTGCAATCATAGATGCTGCTAAAAGTACCCCCATAATCTTTTTCAAATTCCTAGATTTCATACATTTCACTCCTTTCTCCTGACCCAGTCTTCAGGAGCAACAAATCAATACAGCACTATAAGTTTGCTAAATAGATAATCTTATCTTACAGTATATGCATTTTCATTGGTCATCTTAACTATATTCCCCCGGTAATATCTTGTTCTATAGTGCAACCATACCATATCTTCTTTTTGTTTTACAATTCAAATGCGGAATCAATTGATTCCCAGATGGAATTATACTATATTGACATAAGATGAAGTTTTTTTACATTTACTATAGCAGTTCCAAAATATAACATGTTTAAAGGCAGTAAAAAATGACTAGCACATTTTTGCACTAATCATTTTTTATACACTATTTAGTCCATGCACATCTAGTGTGCTGTCTCATTGACCTTCAGCAAAGGCTTCTTTCAACACGCGTACATATTCATCAATTACTTTCTTTGTAGAGGGGAGGCCATACTGCTCAAAGCCATGGAAAACACCGTGATACAAGTGAAATTCCACATCCACTGCCGCTTGGCAGAGACGCATAACAAAATCCAGATTCTCATCGCGAAAAACATCTAATTCTCCGACAGCTATATATGTCTTAGGGAGTCCTCTTAAATCTTCTGCAAGTGCCGGTGAGGCATAATAGGGAACTTTATCCCGCTCCAAGTTTCCCAGATACTGATTCCAGGCAAAAGCGTTTGCTTCACGATTCCAGGAAAAAGGGATGGCATCCTCCGTAAACTCCTCATTTGCAGGAGCATTATTTTTGTAATTCAGCATTGGGCAGAGAGGCATCTGGAAAAAGATATTAGGTCCTCCTTTATCTCTTGCCATTAATGCCGTTGAAATAGCAAGGTTTCCACCGGCACTGGCTCCGCCAATTGCAATCTGGTTTTCATCAAAACCCAGGCGCTTTGCATTATTTGCTAACCAGACAAGACCGGTATAACAATCTTCAAGAGGAATGGGGTAGGGGTGTTCAGGTGCCAGGCGATATTCTATCGAAGCAATAATTAAGCCGGCCTCTGTTGCAAACCTTTCAAACATGCCATCATCCATTTCGGGAGTCCCTATACTCATACCCCCGCCATGAGTCCAATATAACAGTCCCGGATTTTTGTCTAGGTTTTCTTTTGATCTGTAAAAGCGCATTCGTAATCTTATGTCCCCATTATTAAAAGTTTCATCCCAGAAATCAACCAAGGGCGGATTTGACAGGCCACTGGGCAGGGGAACCTGCCTTATTAGTTCGACTGGTACAGACGTATCCATTTTGGGTAAGGTATCAACAATTCTTCTAAATTCCGGTAAAAACCTTTTTTTATCTAACATAGCTAACGCTCCTTCCTATATGTTTACGGTTATTCATTCACGACATCTTTTTCTTGCTCTTTAGTGGCAGTTTCTTTTAATGTCTCTTTCATAAATACTGAGGCCAATAAGCAAAGCCCCGCAAAAGCCATAGCAAAAACTAAAGCCATTGTTAGTCCATATTTGTTTGCGACCACACCTGCCACAGCCGGGCCAATCGTCCCTCCGATAATTTCCCCGGCGCATAAACAAATGGAATATGCCGTCGTAATTAACATTGGATTAACAGATTCGCCTACGATTACATAAGTATTAAGTGACATAGCACAGCCCCCTACCAGAAAACTGAGACAATAAAGAATTAGAGGTAATGAAGAATTCATATTTGACTTGAATACAATTAATACTAATGGTGAAAGCAGGAGGCCTATACTGCAAATCATATAGGAAGGTTTTCGTCCAAAACGATCTGATATTGCCGGAAGGACAATATTTGAGAGCATTCCCATAATGCCGCTGGCAGCGATCATGAGCGATAAGCGGCCTGTTGAAGCGTTGGTTTCATTTGCCAGGAAGGCAGCTGCATAAGTACTCAGGCAGAGTGTAAATCCAATTGAACCAACAGCACCAATTATGCCCAGAATAAAATTTCGAGTTTTAAAAAGTTCTCCTATATCTTTTGCTGATATTTTATTATTTTCTTCATGTTTTTGTTTAATAGGGTTCTCTAACTTGTTTGTTTTTAAAATAAGCCCTAATAAAAGAGCTATAACACTTCCAATAATGCCAATTACAATAAGCGGTGACCTCCATGCAGATGGGCCTGTTTGGGCCACACCTGGTATAATTGCAGCAGGAATACTCTGTCCAATTAACCCGGTCCCGGCAATTAACAATCCTTGGTTTAGTCCGATGTGATTAGGTGACGACACCTTTCTTGCGGTGGTTTGTAATAATGGGAGCAACGGTCCCTGGAAAATTCCGATGAGAGCTCTTAATATGAGGACTGTTTGAATATTTGGAGCATAGCCTACCAAAATACTTAAGACAGCGGATAAGAATAAGCAGCCCACCATGAATAATTTTTGTTTGTGCAGATAATCAGCCAGAGAGCCTAATACCAGGGATGAAACAGCCCAGGCGATTGCATGAACGGACATAATCAGTCCCATCTCTACCGGAGTTATAGCTATGTCGCCAATATAAGCAAAGGTATTGGTAATGCCAAAACGCATCGCCATAACAGCACCAGTGCTAAAGAATAAGATTAAAATAATGAGTTTCTCATGCTTTACAGGGGATTCCTTTTTAGACATCTTCTTTCCTCCTTGATAAATTATAAATATTTTGCAATAACCCGCTTCATATACTGAGCATATTCTGCCGGAATACTAATTTCCGGATGATGCGAGCAGTTAAACCATGTAACAGGGCAGTTTCCTCTCTTTGCCGTGGCAAGATTTGCATAGACAAGCCAGGATGGGGTCCAGGTTCCCACTGAAAAATCAACCGGAGGCATCTTCTCAAAATCTTCTTCGGAGTAACTATCTGTATCAACCGTTCCCAAATACCATTGCTGCCAGAAAATATTATTTTTCTCAATTCGTGCCCGAGCAGCACTATCTATAGCCCCCGCTGTGTCCGCGTTGCATACTCCCCAGAAATCTCCACTGTTTAGATTTCCAGTAAGATACTTGTCAAATGTGCTAATATTTTCAAAAAATGAAAAGCCCGCCTCTGGGAGAGGTGTATCAGCCTGTAATGCTGCCTCATGAACCATTACATTTCTAATTAAGGAAGGGTGACGCCTGCCGGCAGATAATACCGTTTGGCCGCCTGAGCTGCAGCCATATATAGTCGCCTTTCCTTTGTCAAAGATGCGGATAATTTCAGCCAGGTCATCACCCAATAAGGAGGGGGTTACCTTTTGAGGGGAAGAATCCATAGATCGTGTCCCGCCACGCATGTCAAAAGTAAGTGTTGTAAACTGGTCTGACAACTCTTTTGCTAAGTTGTCATAGGGTCCGCAATCATTAGAGCCATCAGGAACCAGCACTACCAGAGGGCCACTACCTCTTGTTTCACAGTAAAAATCAATACCATTTGCTTTAATATTCATCGTTTCCTTTTCCAAATTAACAAGCCTCCATTATCTCTTTTATTATTATTTCCTTAGGAAAGTATATACTTTCTTATAGAATATATATTTTTTTCACAAAAGTCAATGTACAATACTTATAAACTAATTAGTAAAAAATTAGTAATTATGCCAAGACGGCTGTTACACCAATGATTTCAATTGGTGTAACAGCCGTCTTGAGTTTATTATGCTTTAAGTATGGTCCTATTCAATCGGAACCAATTTCTGAGATTCAGCATCGGCAGATTCCTCGTTCAGTGGCCAATCCCCGATTATACTTAATATTTTATTATATGTTTCAATATATTCCTTCGGAATAGTTCCAATCAATTGATAAATTTGTTCAAAAACATGTTTTTCAACATAAGCACTATAATTCTCATAAGTTTTTTTGCCATAGGCTGTTACGCATAAAATTATATCTTTGCGGTTGCCTGGCGTATGATATTTTTCAACAATTCCATTTTTTTTAAGGCGCTGAACTACCTTTGAAAAGGCACTTTGTGTAATACCTAATTCTTCTGCAAGCGTTGACATATTCATTCTGCGCCCCTCGTTTATATATATCTTCTCAATTACTTGATAATCAGAGGTTGTGAGTTTTATATCGGTACCGTAATAAGCAGCAATTTTACTGAATCTGGCATATTTGTTGGCAAACTGCATTAGTGGTGACATGACCTCTGCGTACATAGACATCCACTCTAAACCTGTTTTTTTTGCTTTCAAAACATTCCTCCCCAAACAATATTAATGCATTTAAATCTATTTACTTTCATTTCTGAACTATAATAACACCCCAATATCATTTTATCAATACTGCATATAATATTACTAACAAAACCGTAACAGTTCAGCCATCAGCTCGATTCCACCCCAAGGGTACCGTCCTTGCTAAAC
>ENA-UOOI01002344-UOOI01002344.1-fermentation-metagenome-genome-assembly--contig:-NODE-2344-length-16708-cov-17.633039_pt1 | contig 16708 bp, 10 predicted proteins | sample MGYA00245779_ERZ724027 | MGnify/ENA primary metagenome ERZ724027 (study PRJEB28704, sample SAMN03018318) | fermentation metagenome | biome: anthropogenic terrestrial biome; feature: soil...
TCTTTCGTGTCATCTGCATCCAGACGGTTTCATTTTTGGAGTTCTTAAACGTGATGTCGTCGGCTTTAAATGGATAGCTGGCAATTGTTCCGGTGATTACCTCTTTATCCTCATTAATGGATGTAAGGGTAACGGTGGGATAGTTGAAGCTGTGTGAATATTTAGCGCTGGTTTCGACTGTCCCATTTCTTTGAAGTGTGTAAGTGCACTCCTTAGAGGTGAACTCTATTTTCATGGTATAACCAAATAACGAGTGACTCTCCCACAAGGTCCAATTTATAAAGGCACCGGGCTGTGACAAATCGGTTAACATGTTGGGGTTTGGCCGGGAAGCTCCTAGATTATCTTCTTCTTCGTTGTCGTTGCTGCATCCAATGAAGGTAAGCCCGCCTATCACAAGGAGTAAAACCATAAAGATCCAGGAGCATTTATTTTTCATGATATTCGTTTTTTGTTTACGTTGTGTTGCCGTTTTATCTTCTAGCCTCTTTTCTCGTTTTAATCATGGGAAGGTTTTACTAACTAACCACATATCGTTTGCAAATGTAGGATAATTTAATGAAAACGAGCAGGACTCGTGCAGTTTTTTTATCTATTGGAATTACTAACTTAACCGGGACATAGCGTTAAGCATGCAATCTCGATTATTTTAGGTAATTTTGTTCTGCAAATTGGTATTGCGTGTCATCTATGGTGAGAGGGAAGAAAAGTAAAGAAAATGAGTTCGGGAAAATTTTCACGGAAAATTATTCCCAGCTTTATTATTATGCCCTCTCTTATGTTCGTGACAGCGAGACTTGTAGGGATATTGTGGGCGATGTGTTTGAGTCGGCCTGGGATGATTACGACAGGCTGGCCGTGAAGGGGGAGCTGACGCCCTACCTCTACTCGAGCGTGGGCAACAGGTGCATTGATTATCTCAGGCGCCAGGCCATCGAGGACAAATATAGAGAGATTCAACTAAAAGCAGCGGAGGGGCATGCCTTTTTTCCGAATACGGAGATGGATGAACGGTTGGAGAGGGTTGCCGGGGTGATTGAACGTATGCCATCAAGAACACGGTTTGTGTTGGAGGAGTGCTTCTTTAACAACAAGAAGTACAGGGAGGTGGCCGAGGTGCTGGAGATTACGACCGATGGTGTGAAAAAACATATTATGAAAGCTTTAAAAATGTTACGCGATGAATTTTTATGAGCTTTTATGTACCCGAAATGGGGGGGTAAACGTGTTGTATATACGAGAACAATAGTATATGGATGATCTGAATCAAAATATGGAGAAGCTTGAGGAGGAGATCGCGGATAGCGCTGACTTGCTGAGAATGAGCGCAGAGGTGTTTGCCCGGCAGAAGTTCCCTGCTCCGGAGGTGGAGAAGGAATGGGTCCGGTTTGCGAACAGAAAAATAACGGCGGAGAGAAAAAGAGGGCCGGTTTTTCTCTGGAGCTTCGGGGCCGGCGTGGCTGCCTGTGCCATGGTGGTCCTTTTGCTGAATATCCGGTTGTTTCAGGTGCCGGCGGAAGAGGGGGATGCAAACGGGGAGACGGTTGTTTTTGAGGCGATCGACAACGTTGAGGGGATTACGCTGTCGTCGGAGAGTGGAGTGGTGCATAGGATAGGGGGTGTGGAGTCTGATAGCATCCTGGCAATGGGGGGCATCGAGGTGGACGAAAACAGCATCGACTTACGGCATACCACGAAGGAGGAAATGCAGACTTTGACGATACCAAGGGGGAAGAGCTTCAAGGTGGTGCTGGCCGATGGCACGGAGGTTTGGCTCAATGCCGAGAGCAGGTTGTACTATCCTTCGCAATTCAGGGACAGCGAGCGGGTGGTTTTCCTGGAGGGGGAGGCTTACTTTAAGGTGAGCAGGGATGAAAAACGACCGTTTGTGGTGAATACGGGGGAGCTGCGGACGCACGTGCTGGGAACGCAGTTTAATGTGAAGTCCTACTCGGGCAATCCTCAGCATATTACATTAGTGGAGGGGAGTGTGCGGGTGAATCATCTTTCTACAAACGAGGGGGTGTACTTGAAGCCGGGACAGGATGTCTGTCTAAACCCGGAGGGTGGTTTTGTGCTGGAAGAGGTGGATACCTATGGAATTACCCAGTGGAAAGAGGGGTATTTTTATTTTAATAATGTGGCGCTTGGCGACATTGTGAAAGATATCGGACGTTGGTATAACGTGGATATCTCCTTTGTGAATCCTTCAATTTCAAAATATCATCTGCATTTTGTGGCGGATAGAAATGCGGGCCTGCAGCATGTTTTGGATAACCTGAACAGGCTGCAAAAAGTTCGCGCCTCCCTCATCGATAATCGAATTGTCATCCAGTAGCATTCGTTGTGCCGCACGAGGTTAATATCTGTTAACAGGGTACCCATTCCTGTTACGAATTCGTGTATTATTTCGTGTGTAGCACGTTTTTTATTATTTTACGGTATACAATACAATCTTATCGAAACAAAACATGAGCAAATTATTCAATTCTGAAGTAAGTGGGGTTCACTGGATTTACTTACTGATAGCGTTTTTGGGGATCAATTTTTCGTTGTCGGCGCAAACCGAAAGAAAAATTTCGATCGAGTGTAAGCAGGAACCATTATCGTCGGCGCTGATCAAGCTGCAGAGGGCGTCGGACTACAAGGTTCTTTTCACGTATGAAGATGTGCAGGGCTTCAACGTGACGGTTTCGGAAAAAAATAAAACAGCGGAGGAAATGATGCCTCTTTTGCTGAAGGGAACGCCGCTTACCTACAAGATTGAGGGTAAGTACATCACGGTGTTGCCCGGGAAGGTACAGGGCAAACCCAGAAAGCAAAAGGAGATAACCGGGAAGGTGACGGACGAGATGAATCAACCGCTTCCGGGCGCTGCCGTGTATGTGGCGGGCTCTCAGACAGGCACCGTGACCGATGTGGATGGAAATTTTACGATTGTGGTTCCCGAGGAGAATTCTTTTTTGGAGTTTTCGTTTATCGGGATGGAGACCGTGACGCTGTCGGCCGCACAAAAGGAGGTGATGAACGTGACACTGAAAGAGTCGGCCAAGATGCTGGCGGAGCTCGTTGTGACGGGGTACCAGACCTTGCCGAAGGAGAGGTCGACCGGAGCTTTTGCCAAGGTGGACTCGAGGGACCTGGAGATTAAGCGTATTGATAATCTGGGTGCTGTCCTGGAAGGACAGTTTGCCGGATATGTGGATGGCTACATTCGGGGTGTGACCAGCATGAACTCTCCGACGTCTCCCCTGGTGGTGATCGATGGTTTCCCGGTGGAGAATTCGAGCATTAACCGGTCGGGGGAACTGAAGGAGAATATGCCGGAGATGAATCCGGAGGATATTGAGAGCATCACGATACTGAAAGATGCGGCGGCGGCATCGATCTACGGTGCGCGGGCGGCAAACGGGGTGATCGTGATTACCACGAAGAAGGCGAAACAAGGGAAAACGGATATTAACTTTTCGTCCACGTTGACGGTTCAGCCCTATGCCTACTATGTGGGGAATTTGACGAACGCGGCCGACGTGATCGAGATGCAGCGCGATTGGGTGAAGACCTCGAACCTGCTCCAGGGGGGCGAAGTGGCATCGCAAGTGGCTGCACGCATCAGAGACGGGGGGAAATACTCCAAAGGGGTTGACCTGTTACTGGATATGTATACTCAAAAAGTGGGGATGGACGAAGGAAACAGGATGCTCGACAACCTGGCCGGACTGGGATATCAGTATTACGACCAGGTGGCGGAGTATGCGAAACGCAATCCTTTGTACCAGCAGTATAACCTGCGGGTGGCAAAGGCGAGCGACAGGAATTCGTTTAACTTCTCCACTTCCTACTGGAACAACAAGTATGCCGACGTGAACTCGAAGGATTCGAAGCTGGGGATCAACATTACAAACTCCATGAAGGTGACCGACTGGCTGACGTTCGACCTGGGGGTGTATATCAAACACGGAAAGGAAAATGGCCAGTCGTACAACATGTACAACCCGGGATTCTCGATCATGCCGTACGACGCGCTGGTAGCACCGGACGGGAGCCACGTGCCGGCAATCACGCAAAATACGTCGAACAGGAACGACCTTATTGAGGAGTATGGCTTGTATGACGAGACCATCACGCCAATGGATGAGTTGAATTATAACCTGACCGAAACAACGTCGTTCGAGACGCGTACCTATGCCAACCTTAAAATGGATCTCACTTCCTGGCTGAATTACAACATCATGTTCCAGAACGAGCGCTCGGAACATAAAGGGGAGTACTTTAAGGAGATTCAATCTCAGAGCATGCGCTCTTTCGTGAATAACTTTGTTACGGGTACACCGGGTGCGCTGACCTATAATTTGCCAAACGGGGATAGTTTCGCAACCGAGAACAACGAAGCGTCGGCCTACGTGTTCCGCCATCAGCTGAACCTGAACAGGTCGTTCGGCGATAAGCACGAGCTTGCCTGGATTGGGGGACAGGAGATTCGGCACAGACTGCTGAAACATCAGGCGAACACGTTTTATGGGTATGACCCGCAAACATTGACCTGGGGCACGTACAACGAGCAGGATCTGTCGAGCTACTTCTACGGGATACTGGGCTATGCTCCGTTTAATCCGGACAACAGCCGCTATATGCGGGAGGACCTGGATCGTTTTGTGTCGTTGTATTCCAACGCTTCCTATACGTTTGACAGGAGGTATGTGCTCTCGGGAAGCCTTCGCTGGGACCGCTCAAATCTGTGGGCGACCGGGTCGAAGTATCAGAAGAAACCGATCTGGTCTACCGGCTTGAGCTGGAACATTGACCGGGAGAACTTCTTCGACGTGGACGGGATTGATATGCTGAAGTTGCGGGCCACGCACGGTATTGGCGGCAATATCGGGAATTCTTCTTCTCCCTATCTGATTGCCACCTACTTTACTTCCTATCAGTTTGGCGGGCTGGCAGGCCTTGTTCAGTCTCCGCCGAATGTGGACCTTCGCTGGGAGAAAACGACCACGACGAACGTGGGGGTCGATTTTGCATTGTTTGGCAACCGGCTGTCGGGATCGGTGGATTATTACAACAAATATAGCGCGGACCTGCTTGCGGATACTCCATTGAGCGCGACGCAGGGGTTTGGCTACGGCACCATGTTGGTGAATAACGGCGAGATGGTTAACCGGGGGGTTGAGCTGGCGCTGAACGGGGAACTGATAAAGAGCCGCGATTTCAGCTGGAACGCCTCGCTCTTGTATGCCTTGAATAAGAACGAAGTGAAAAAACTGCAAAGCACCACCGAGTCGGCGAACATGCTGATCAGTTTTCCCACAACGTATGCCAGAATCGGGAAACCGCTCTATGGATTGTATGCGTTTAAGTGGGCCGGGCTGAACGCGGAGGGGGACCCTCAGATTTATAACGTGGAGGGGGAACCGGTGTCCTCGAGAGTGGATACAAGCAAGGAGATGGTATATGCCGGCACTTCCATTCCGGTACAAAGCGGTACGTTTACCAACAGACTGCGTTACAAGGATTTCGAGTTTTCTGCCATGCTCACGTTTGCCCTGGGACATAAACTGAGGGGAACGGATATTCCGACAATAAGCATGACCGACGGGCTGATAAATAGTACCTACAAGAGCATCAATGACCGATGGAGAAGCCCGGGCGACGAAGCCAGGACCGATGTGCCCCGCCTGCTGTTCTCAAATCAGACGGATGTGTACAACTCCTACCGCACAACGCTCTACGCTTATTCGGATTTGTTTATTTACGATGCTTCGAACATTCGCATCCGGAATATTTCGTTTGCATACCGTGTTCCGCAAAAGTGGTGCAAGAGGGCATCCTTGTCGGGCGCAAGAGTGCAGTTTAATGTGGAGAACCTTTCCACCATCGCGTTCGACAGCAGAGCCCGATATAACCTGAGAGCATACGACAGACCCAATTATGTATGGGGATTATACTTGAACTTTTAATAGCGGAGACAACATGAATAAAATAGTGGTTTATACAAGATTAATAGCATTGTCGATGGTGGCATTGCTACTTTCATCCTGCACCGAGTATCTGAACGAAATTCCCAAAGGGCAGGCAATACCGGTTACGTGGGACGACTTTAACAACTTCCTGAAAAACGAGTATTTCGATGGGTATAACAGCGAAATGGGACAGGTGTATGTGTTGATGAACGACGTGTACAGGAGCCCGACGCAGCTGAATACAAAGCTGACGCACGCAAATTACAACTGGGATGAGTCGATAAACCGGGCCGACGAAAATACAAACGATTACTATTTGTATACGAACAACTATTCGGGTGTGTTCTATGCCAATCTCATTATTGAGGAAGCAGACAAGATGACGGAATGCACCGAGGAGCAACGGCGGATGATCAAGGCGCAGGCGCACATGTTAAGGGCGATGTTCTATTTCCACGTGGCCAATTATCATGCGGATCAGTACAGTCCTTCCACGCTGGATAAACCGTCCATTCCCCTGGTGACCTCTTCGAGCGTGGAGGCACCCTCTCCCCAGGTAACGATCGGGGAGTTGTATGATTTTATTCTTGACGACCTGCATGCATCGCTGGAGCATCTTCCCCTTGAGGGAGAAACCTATCACCATCCGACCAAAGTGGCAGGATATGGAATGCTTGCCAGGGTGTATCTTTCGATGAGTGATTACGAAAACGCATTAAAATATGCGGACCTGGCACTGGGCATGAACGATGCGCTGTTCGACTGGATTGCGTATTACGAAGCCGACGCAGCCCGCTATGCGGAGCCGGCTCCGGGGTTCCCCTCGTCGAGTTACAGTACGAAGTGCAAGCCGATGGCCAAAACGAATCCGGAGAATTATATCTTCCGTTATGGCTCCGCCTTGGACTGGAGCGGTATCAGCGGCAAAAGCATGGGCATTCCGCTGCATCGCGCAGCACGTTTTGAGGAGGGCGACGCCCGTTTGCGTACTCACTGGAAGAGACGCTATTATGCCAGCACGAACGAGGATTTGTATTTCGGCATCCATGGCGAAATGATGAACGTGGGGGGCATTACCTCGCCCGAGATGTATTACATCAAGGCCGAGTGCCTGGCGCGTAAAGGGGGGGCAAGCAATATCAATGCGGCCATGGACTTGTTGAACACGGTGCGTAAGACGCGTATTTTCCCGGAGTTTTATGCGGATGCTACGGCATCGACAACCAAAGAGGCGGTGAATAAGATTATTGACGAGAAGGCAAACGAGTATATCCAGACGATGATTCCGTTCTGGGATCTTCGCAGGCTGAACAAGGATCCGGAGTATGCACGGACGCTCACCAAAGAGGTGGGGGGAAAGACGGTTAGCCTGAAGCCGGACTCTCACCTGTGGATCATGCCTTTTGCGAGCAGGATTCTATTGAACCCCGGAAACGGGACCATTGTGCAGAATACGCTCAAGTAAATTGATTTTTTTAAAACGGTTGTATGAAAACTACGATAAAAAGCTTTTGGACAATATGCATGGTCCTGTTGCTGAGCTCCTGCGCCGATAAGTCGATTACGGTGCAAATAACGAATCACACGGAGGATTATGACGTGGTGCTTGTGGGGAATGGCCCTGAGGAGCAGGAGATTATGGTGGACGAAAACGGAGTGGGGACTCTCTCCTTGAAAAACAGGAAGAAGGGATATGCCTCACTCTATTACGGGCCCTATTATCGGTTGATATGGATGGATCCAGACAGCGACCTGGAAATTGGTTTTGACGGGGCAACCTTTGCGAACGAGGTGACCTTTGAGGGCCCGACGGCTCAGATCAATGACTACCTGAACAAAAGTGATCTGCAGGAGATCATGATTGATGACTGCAAACTGGACGAACCGGCCTTTATCGCGAAAGCGGATAGCTTGCTCGGCGAGAATTTGCGGAAACTGGACGAGGCAAAGCTCCCTTCGCAGTTTGTGGATAGGGAGAAGAAGAGGCTTACCTACTTTACCTACTCGGCTTTTGCGTTCTATCCTGAGTTTTATCCTCGGTTTAGCGGCGACAGCACGTACGCTGTGTCGAAGGTGTATCTGGAAAAGCTGAGGGAGTTGTGGGTGATGGATGCTTCCTGCCTGGACATCAAAGAATATACGGACTTTTTGAAAAACGCAATCCCCTTGCTGGCACGCGAAGAGTTGCCGGAGCTGTCTCCGGCAATTGACCGGAACATCGCATTCGTGGAAAAGAATATGGACAACGGACCCATTGCCGAATATGCCATCCATAGCTATATTTATGCCTATATAAAGCGACACGGACTGGCCGATTCGGACAAATATAGGGAGACATACAACCGTCTTGTGAAGGACCCGCAACGGAAAAAGTCGATGGAGGAGCTCATCCGGAAATGGGAGCTCATCCGGGCCGGAAATCCTTCCCCCGATTTCGTGGCGACGGACATAAACGGGAAAAAGTATACGCTGGCCGACTTTAAGGGAAAATATGTGTACATCGATATCTGGGCAACCTGGTGTGGCCCCTGTAAAAAAGAGGCTCCCTTCTTACAAGAGCTTGAAGAACTGTACAAAGAGAAGGATATCTACATCGTCAGCCTCTCGTGCGATGCCGACAGAGGTGCCTGGGAGAAACACATGGCCGGGGATAACAAAGGGGGAAACCAGATTATCCTCGATGCCGGCAGCACTTTCCTGCAGGATTATATGGTGATTGGCATCCCGCACTTTATAATGCTCGACAAGGAGGGAAAGATACTGAATGCTCAGATGTCGCGTCCTTCCGATCCCGTAACAAGGGCATACCTTACTAGTCTGTTGAACCGGTAAACCGACAAACCGGGTACATGTTTCGTTTTCGTATTTGTGGTGACGGCCTCCAACACTGCAGATGCGAAAACGAATTGTTTTCCGGGAAAAATTTTCTCATAAAAAGAAACAAAGCGGTACAGATTACGTAAATAAGTTGTTTTTTCCTACCTTTACGGGCTGAAACTGAAACAACATTTTTTATGAAGAGATGCTACACGCTTTACTGGATGGGGGCACTGCTGATCGCGGCGCTGCTTACCGGCTGTGGATCAAGCGAGAAGATTGCTTACCTGCAGGGTACCGAGACAATGACGGCCGAGGAATTCGCACAGGTCACCACGCTATACGATGCCCGCATCATGCCGAAGGACCTGCTCACCATCGTGGTCAGCACAACGGATCCCGAAGCGGCACGCCCGTTTAACCTGATCATGCCGACCGTAAGCCAGGGAATTACGGCCACTGCTTCATACCAGGGGCAGCTTCAAACCTACCTTGTGGACAACAACGGACAGATTGAGTTCCCGGTGGTGGGAATGATCACCGTGAAGGGACTCACCAAACGGGAGGCGGAAGAGAAGGTGAAGGGGCTGCTGCGTACTTACCTCAAGGAGGAGCCGGTGGTGACGGTGCGCTTCGTGAACTACAAGATCTCGGTGATCGGCGAGGTGGCTCGCCCCAACACCTTTACGATCCAGAACGAGAAGGTGAACCTCATGGAGGCACTTGCCATGGCGGGTGACATGACCATATGGGGACGAAGGGACAACGTGAAGATCCTGCGGGAGGATGCCGATGGAAACAAACGGGTGATCATGATGAACCTGAACAGCCCATACGTGATCTTTCACCCGGACTTTTACCTGCAACAGAACGACGTGGTCTACGTGGAGCCAAACAAGGTGAAGGCACAGAACTCGGAGATTGGATCGGCAACAGGCATATGGCTGTCGGCGACCTCCATCCTGATATCGGTGGCTACCCTGCTGATCAACATCCTGAAATAAGATGCGGCCTGGTGCGTTTGCCCGGATAAGTGTTGAAAAATAAAAGAGCCGAAAATTATTGTTTTAATAATATGATGGATACAAGTACAACTCCGCAGGGAGTGCAAGGCGAAGAGAAAGAGGATTTGATCTCGGTGATGGAGATTGTAACGTTGTTTATAAAACACTGGAAATGGATTATCGTGGGACTCCTGGTGGCTCTTGCCGGAGCGTTCGTCTACCTGCGCTATACCACACCGGTATACAGGGTGAGCAGCAGCGTGGTGCTGAAGGAGGAGGGGCGCAGGGGATCCTCGCCCATGCCGGGCACGCTGGAGAAAATTGCCATGATGGGGGCGGTGAGCAACGTGGAGAACGAGCTCTACATCCTGAAAAGCCGCTCGCTGGTGCGCTCGGTGATTAACCGGCTGGACCTGCACACCTCCTACATTGTGGAGGGGCGCATCAAGAGCACGGACCTCTATACGCAGAGCCCGGTGATTGTGGACATGGCACAGAGCGACCTGGACAAGCTGCGCGAGAACATCCGCTTCGGGATGCAGATGACGGAGGACGGGGCGGTGCACGTGAAAGGACTGATCGCCCAAAAGCAGGTGGATACGCTCTTCACCCAGTTGCCGGCGGTGCTGATGACCGAACTGGGGACCATCAGCTTTACGCGCCGGGCAGAAATTAAACCGCACTACAGCCTGTTGAATGTGTGGATCCAGCACCCCAACGCGGTAATTAACACATATAGAGAAAGCCTGGAGGTAACGCAGGCATCGCGCCAGGCATCGGTGATCAACCTGTCGCTGAATACTCCCTACCGGGAAAAGGGACGGGACTTTATCAACACGCTGATAGAGGTATACAACAACGAGGCGATCGAGGACAAGAACCAGGAGGCGCGCAACACGCAGCAGTTCATCGAGGAACGTATCGCCATCATCGACCGGGAGCTGAGCGACGCGGAACAGAATGTGGAACAGTATAAACGGGAAGAGGGACTGACGGACCTGCAGACGGACCTGCAGCGGGATATGCAGATGGGCAGCCAGTATGAGCAGCGCCTCGTGGAGGTGGAGACTCAGCTCAACGTGGTGAACTCGCTCAGCAGCTACCTCAGCAACCCATCGAATGCAAGCAAGACCATCCCGAGCAACATCGGGGTGCAGGACCCCACACTGGCAGCCACCACGGCGGAGTATAACCGCCTGCTGCTGGAGCGGGAACGGCTCTCGCAGAGCATGACGGACGACAACCCGGCCATGAAGCGGCTGAACGAACAGATCAACGGACTGCGCGAAAGCATCGGCTCCTCGATCAACAGCGTACAACAGGGACTGCAGATACAGCGGCGCGAGGCACGCAACCAGGCAAACATCTTCGGCGGACGCATGAGCGCCGTACCCACGCAGGAGCGTGAGTTCATGGAGCTGTCGCGCGAGCAGCAGATCAAGGCGAGCCTCTTCCTGATGCTTCTGCAGAAGAGGGAAGAGAACGCATTGGCGCTGGCGGCATACGCCAACAAGGCGAAGGTGCTGGACGAGGCGGCCAGCGAAGGACAGGTGGCTCCCCGATCGATGATTGTGCTCCTGGCAGCGCTGATGCTGGGGCTGCTGATCCCCATGGGAATCATTTACCTGGCAGACTTGCTGCAGTATCGCATCCGTACCCGGGGCGACGTGGACAGGGTGTCGAAAGTGCCGATCCTCTCGGAGGTGCCGAAGCACGACGAGCAGGATAACATCGCGGTGATGGAGAACGAAACAAGGCCCATCGACGAGGCTTTCCGCATGCTGCGCACCAACCTGCTGCTGACGCTCGGGGCGGACAACAAGGTGGTGACCTTCACCTCTACCGTATCGGGCGAGGGTAAGTCGTTCGTCGCCCTCAACACGGCCATCAGCCTCTCCCTGCTGAACAAGAAGGTGCTGCTGGTGGGACTGGACCTGCGCATACCGCGACTGAAAGAATACATGAACCTGAATACGCGCGACGGCATCACAAGCTATCTGTCGGGCTATGTGAAAGACCTGGATAGCCTGATCGTGCCCTCGGGCATCACGGACAACCTGTGGGCGCTCCCCGCAGGAGCCATCCCGCCCAACCCGGCGGAGCTGCTCTCGCGCCCCTCGCTCGACGCGGCCTTTGCGAAGATGAGGGAGGAGTTTGACTACATCCTGATTGACTCGGCCCCGGCGAGCCAGGTGACGGACACGCTGATCCTGAACCGGGTGGCGGACGCAACTGTCTACGTGTGTCGTGCCAACTACTCGAGCAAGGGGAACCTGCGCTTTGCCAACGATATGATGGCGCAGAACCGACTGAAAAATATGGTGCTGGTGGTGAACGACGTGGATGAGTTTCACCATGCGTATGGCTATGGCTACGGACATGGCTACGGATACGGGTACGGCAAGGGGCAGAAGAAGAAAAAGAAATAACCATAGCGCGTAAAAGCGTATTCACGAAGAAACGTGACGACGTCCGGAGTGATCCGGGCGTTTTTTTACGACATTCATTAAAGAAAAATTTCTTTAATTGGAATCCATGTCGTATCTTTGTACCCGTGTTCAGGTTGATTGTTTTGTTTTAGGTTATAACAAGCATGAATTATTTTACTCCGACAGAGGCTGCCGATGCTTTCAGGCTGGCGGCCATGGATAAATCGAGACGCTCTTTTCCCGAGTTTGCCGTCATGGCATTGCTGGGAGGGGCCTTTATTGCGTTGGGCGGACTGCTGAGCGTGATGGTGGCGGGCGGCATGCCGGGTGTGGCAGAGGCCAACCCGGGGCTGGTGAAGTTCGTGGCCGGAGCCATGTTTCCCATTGGCCTGATCATGGTCTCCGTGACCGGGGCGGACCTGTTTACCAGCGACTGCGCGGGACTCACTTTCCCGCTGTACCGGAAGGAGCTGACCGCAGGCAGGGTGGCCGGGCTGCTGGCCATCTCGTATCTGTTCAACTTTGTGGGAGCACAGCTGATCGCCTGGCTGCTGTCGGCTCACGTGGGCATCCTCGACAGCGATCCCTGGCGCGACTACCTGCACCAGCTCTCGGAAGCAAAGGTGAATCAGGATTTTCTCCGGGTATTGATAAAAGGAATCGGCGCCAACTGGCTGGTCTGCCTGGGCATGTTCATGGGATATGCCGCAAAGGATATCACCGGAAAGAGCATCGGCATCTGGATCCCGGTGATGCTCTTCGTGACGCTGGGCTACGAGCACTCCATTGCAAACATGTTCTTTATCCCGGCTGCCATCTACACCGGGGCGGAGATTACCTGGAGCAGCTTTCTGGTGCAGAACCTGCTGCCGGCAACGCTGGGAAACATTGTTGGCGGAATGGGACTGGTGGGGCTGGTGTACGGCTGGCTGTACCTGAAACCTCAAAACACCGAAACATTGAAACATTGAAACATCAAAACGTCGAAACACCGAAACATCGAAACACCGAAACATCGAAACACCGAAACATCGAAACATCGAAACACCGAAACATCGAAACATATAAACTCAAATATACATTATGATGAATAGTACACATGCAGCATGGGAAGGGTTCAAGGGAGAGACATGGAGAAAAGAGATCAACGTGAGAGACTTCATCATGCACAACTATACCCCCTACGAGGGGGACGACTCATTTTTGGCAGCATCGACCGAGCGTACGTGCAAGGTGTGGAACAAACTGACGGAGATGTTCCGCGAAGAGCAGGCCAAAGGGGTGTACGACGCCGAAACGAAGTATCCGCAGGAGATTGATACCTACGGACCCGGATACATTGACCGGGAGAACGAGGTGGTGGTAGGGTTGCAGACCGATGCACCGCTGAAAAGGGGCATCTTCCCGAAAGGAGGCATCCGCATGGTGGAGAACTCGCTGAATGCCTATGGCTACCAGCTGGACCCGATGACCAGGGAGATCTTTACGCGCTACCGCAAGACGCACAACGAGGGAGTGTTCTCGGCATACAACGAGGAGATGCTGGCGGCACGACGTTCGGGCATCATCACGGGACTCCCCGATGCATACGGACGTGGACGCATCATCGGCGACTACCGCCGCGTGCCGCTCTATGGCACCACAACGCTGATAGAGGAGCGGAAGGCTTTTCTGAAGCGGCTCGATATTCAGGAGTATACCGAAAATGCCATCCGCAGCCGCGAGGAGGTGAGCGAGCAGATTAAAGCGCTGAAGGCGTTTGAAAAGATGTGCCAGGCCTACGGGTTTGACGTGACGGAGCCGGCACGCAACAGCCGCGAGGCGGTGCAGTTTCTTTATTTCGCCTACCTGGCTGCCGTGAAGGATCAGGATGGCGCGGCCATGTCGCTGGGACGCACATCGACCTTCCTCGACATCTACATCGAGAAGGACCTGCGCGCAGGGGTGATCACCGAGATGGAGGCACAGGAGCTGGTGGATCAACTGATCATCAAGCTGCGCATCGTGCGCTTCCTGCGTACGCCGGACTATAACGAGCTTTTCTCGGGCGACCCGGTGTGGGTGACCGAATCGCTGGGGGGACAAACGGTGGATGGACGGACACTGGTGACGCGCACCTCATTCCGCTACCTGCAGACGCTCTACAACCTGGGGCCCGCACCGGAGCCAAACCTCACGGTGCTCTGGTCGCAGCAGAGCCCGGAGAACTGGAAGAAGTTTTGTGCCAGGGTGTCGGTGGATACCTCGGCCATACAATACGAGAACGACGACCTGATGAGGCCGGATTACGGGGATGACTACGGCATTGCCTGCTGCGTGTCGCCCATGAAGATCGGCAAGCAGATGCAGCTCTTTGGTGCACGGGCGAACCTGGCCAAGTGCCTTCTCTACGCAATCAACGGGGGCCGCGACGAGAAGTCGGGGGTGCAGGTGGCGCCGAAGTTCGACCCGATTGCGTCGGAATACCTTGAGTACGGCGAGGTGATGGAGAGGTTTGAGCAGATGATGCGCTGGCTGGCCAAGGTGTACGTGAATGCGCTGAAGATCATTCACTACATGCACGACAAATATGCCTACGAGGCGTTCGAGATGGCATTGCATGATGGCGACGTGCAGCGGATCAGGGCGACGGGCATTGCGGGACTCTCCATTGTGGCGGACTCGCTGGCGGCGATTCGCGACGCACGGGTGAAGGTGATCCGCGACGAGCGGGGCATCGCGGTGGACTTTGAGCGGGAGGGCGATTATGTGCCGTTCGGCAATAACGACGACCGTACCGACCAGATTGCGGTGGACATCACCAAAAAGTTCATGGGTTACCTGCGTCAGCACGAGACCTACCGCAACGCAACGGCGACTCAGTCGATCCTGACCATCACCTCGAACGTGGTGTATGGCAAGAAGACGGGTGCCACACCCGACGGCCGCCCTGCCGGCACTCCTTTTGCACCGGGGGCCAACCCGATGAACGGACGGGACCGCAAAGGGGCCGTGGCAGCACTGGCATCGGTGGCGAAGCTGCCTTTCCAGCATGCACACGACGGCATCTCCTATACCTTCGCGGTATCGCCGGGATCGCTGGGCAAGGAGCAGAATACGAGGGTGACGAACCTGGTGGGACTGCTGGATGGCTATTTCACCGCGGACGGAGGACAGCACCTGAACGTGAACGTGTTCGACAAGGAGCTGCTGCTGGATGCGATGGAGCACCCGGAGAACTATCCGCAGCTGACCATCCGCGTGTCGGGCTATGCGGTGAACTTCATCAAGCTGACGCGCGAACAGCAGCTGGATGTGATCTCGCGGACCATCAATCAGACTCTTTAGCTGTCAGCGTTCAGCGTTGAGCTTCGGGTGTTGAGTGATTTGCTTATTCGCAGAAACGTTGAAACCTCGAAACGTTGAGACCCCGAAACCTCGAAACCTCGAAACCCCGAAACATTGAAACATTGAAACGTTAAAACATGGTCGGCAACATACATTCCCTGGAGAGCTTCGGCACGGTGGATGGCCCGGGAATACGCTTTGTGGTATTCATGCAGGGCTGCCCGCTGCGCTGCCTCTATTGCCACAATCCGGACAGCTGGGAGAGGAGCCACGCGGGGCAGTACCAGCTGACGCCGGAGGAGCTGCTGGCGGAGGTGATGCGCTACAAGAATTTTATCGCAACGGGAGGGGTGACCGTGACCGGCGGGGAGCCGCTGATGCAGGCGGACTTCGTGCGGGAGTTCTTCCTGCTCTGCCGCGAACAGGGCATTCATACGGCGCTGGATACCTCGGGCGCGATATTTACCCCTGCCGTGCGCAACACGCTGGAGGCGGCGGACCTGGTGCTGCTCGACATCAAATCGGTTGACCCGCTGCAGCACAAGGAGCTGACCGGTGCCAAAATGAACAATACGTTGCGCTGCCTGGACTACCTGGAGGAGAAGCAGATTCCGGTGTGGATACGCCACGTGGTGGTGCCGGGGTGGACCGACGACGATGTGCTGCTGCAACGGTTAGCGGAGTTCCTCAAGCCTTACCGGTGTGTCAAGAAGGTGGAGCTGCTGCCCTACCACCGCATGGGGGCGCACAAGTACGGACAGATGGGATTACAATACCGGCTGGAGGAGACCCCCGAGCTCTCGGCCGGCCGGTTGGAACGGGCACGGGAAATTTTTGCAGAATCGGGGTTAATATAGCTAAAAATAAATTGCCAGTTGCTGTTTTTTTGTTATCTTTACGACTTTTTAAAATTAAGTGACTGTAAATGAAGAGATAAATTGTAAGGCGAAACCGAAAGGGAGTAACCTTATTTTATGTATTTACCTCAAGTACAGACAATAATAATCGTTAAATATATACACAGCGAACATGAATATAAGTTCGATTCTTAGGAAAACACATCTTTTGGGATGTGTTATTTTATTTTTTACGTTCTCTTCCCTCCCGGCATGGGCACAAACCAGCGAGGTGCGGGGAACGGTGAAAGATGCCAGCGGCGAGAGCCTGA
>ENA-UOOI01002345-UOOI01002345.1-fermentation-metagenome-genome-assembly--contig:-NODE-2345-length-16701-cov-20.220533_pt1 | contig 16701 bp, 14 predicted proteins | sample MGYA00245779_ERZ724027 | MGnify/ENA primary metagenome ERZ724027 (study PRJEB28704, sample SAMN03018318) | fermentation metagenome | biome: anthropogenic terrestrial biome; feature: soil...
CAGAGGTGGATTTCGTTATCGATACGGGCAACGCCATTATACCCATTGAGGTCAAGGCCGAGGTCAACCTGCAGGCGAAGAGTTTGAAGACTTACCGGGAGAAATTCAATCCCGCATTCTCCATTCGGACGTCCATGGCTGATTATAAGAAGGAAGATTGGTTGCTGAATTTGCCGCTTTGGGCGATGGAAATAATCAATATAACGTATTGAACCCGGATAGATGAAGGAGACATTTTGGGCGTTTTTCTTTTGAGATCAGTGTTTTTCACATGGCGAAAGGTTTTGTCCACTAATAAAATCTCTTTCAATCAAAAAATATTATTTAGGCCGGGCTTTAGGTGTCATCCTGAACATTAGTGAAGGATCTTTCCCTTGCGAATCGGTAAGATCCTTCGGCTTTGCCTCAGGATGACAATAACCCCATTATTTATAACAGGGACAATCTGGGTTTTTACGCGTTATGTCCTACACCGGCCTGAAGGGCTCCGGTTTTGCTCCTTACCCCCGTAGCAGGCCCTACAGGGCCGTCGCTCTTTTGCCAAGCCATGCCGTGCACCGGCCTGAAGGGCTATCGCCCTGTAGACCGGCCTACGGTTTTATTTCTTACCCCCGTAGCAGGCCCTACAGCCCCGACGTTAGGAGCGGGCTTCAGGGCCGGTCGCTCGTTTTCCCAAGCCATGCCGTGCACCGGCCTGAAGGGCTCCGCCCTGTAGACCGGCCTCCGGTTTGGGGGGGTGGGGGTTTAGATTTCAAAAAGACTGCGGATGTCTTCCTGGTTCATCTTATTTAGGAAGCTTTCGCCGGGTTGAATGACGGTGTCGATGAGGGCCTTCTTTTTTTGCTGCAATTCATATATCTTTTCCTCAATGCTGTCCTTGCTGATAAGCTTTATTACCTGAACCGCGTTCTTTTGTCCGATGCGATAGGCGCGGTCAGTCGCCTGGTCTTCCACGGCCGGGTTCCACCACGGATCATAATGGATTACCACATCGGCGCCGGTCAGGTTAAGGCCGGTACCGCCGGCTTTCAAAGAGATGAGGAAAACTTTTTGCCGGCCTTCATTAAAGAAATGCACCAGCTTGATGCGTTTCTCGGCCGGGGTGGCTCCGTCCAGATAATAATAAGGGATAGAAGCGTGTTCAAGCTGTGTTTTAATAAGGCCTAACATACCGGTAAATTGCGAAAAAACCAGGATGCGGTGGCCGCTGTCGATGGCGCTGTTAAGGATCTCCAGCAAAAGTTCCAGCTTGCCGCTGCCGCCGCCGTAGTTTTCAATAAAAAGAGACGGGTGGCAGCAAATCTGGCGCAGCCTGGTCAAGATGGAGAGGATCTTTATCTGACTGCGGTCAAAGCCGTTTTTCTGTATTTCATCCTGAAAATCCTTCTGCGCCTGCAGGAGGTAAGCCAGGTAAAGCTTATGCTGTTCAGCCGTCATGGGGCTGGACATTTTATTCTCCGTTTTGGGCGGCAGTTCCTGGAGGACTTCTTTTTTCAGCCTGCGTAAAACAAAAGGCTGAATATGCCGCTTCAAATCCTGCATGGCTTCGGGCTGCTGGTTTTTAATGATGGGCAGCTCATAGCGGCTCTTGAACTTATTGTGATTCAACAGGTAACCGGGCATCAGATAATCAAAAATAGACCAGAGCTCAGTAAGAGAGTTTTCCATGGGGGTTCCGGTCAGGGCGAAACGTCTGGAGGCCTGAAGCTGCTTAACGGTTTTGGCGACCAGGGTATTGGGGTTTTTAATATTTTGGGCTTCGTCCAGAATACAGTATTGGAAAGAATGGTCTTGGTAATATTCAAAATCCCTTTTGATGAGGCCATACGAAGTTACAGCCAGATCGCAGGAATCCAGAGACTTTAATATTTCCATGCGTTCGGACTGGGTGCCGGATATGACTATGACCTGTAAGGAAGGAGCGAAGCGCTGGGCTTCATCCTGCCAATGGTAGATCAGTGAAGTTGGGGCGACGACCAGGGAAGGCAGGCTGTCTTCTGATTTCTCGGATAGGAGCAGGCTTAGGATCTGAATAGTCTTGCCCAGCCCCATATCATCGGCCAGAATTCCTCCCAAACCATAAGCCGAGAGTGTTTTCAGCCATTTAAAGCCGTTTTCCTGATAATGGCGGAGATGGGCTTGCAGGGAAGAGGGGAGGGCGTAATCGGATTCCTGGGGTTCGCGCAGTTCCCGCACCAGTGTTTTGAAGGCGCTGCTGCGCTGTATCTGCAGCCCTTTTTCCCGGTTTATTTGGTCAATATACAGTGCGCGGTATCCGGGCAGCTGGATGTCGCCCCGGGCGATGTCATTACTGCTGATGTCCAGGTCCTCCACGAGCTCAGCTACCGATTTTATTTCACTATTGTCCAGCGGGAGAAAGCTGCCGTTTTTCATACGGTAATATTTCTTCTTAAGTTTATAGGATTTGAGTATGTCAGCAAATTCCTGCGGGGAGATATTTTCATAGTCCAGGGACAGTTCCAGCAGTCCGCTGCTAACCAGTTTGACCCCGGGAGAAACCCGGGCGGCACGGTTGATGCTGACCTTATTGAAATCTTCGGAATAATACAGCCCGGCCAGTTCTTCCAATTCAGGCAGAGCTTCCTGCAGGAAGGAATAAAGCAGATTTTCTTCTTCCAGAACAAAAGAACCCTTATATAATTGGAACATATAGCGCTTAAATATTTCGATCAGCTGTTTTTCATCCCGGGTGGCGCGCAGCAGGATTTTACCGGCCGTATCTTCCGCATTTTCCGCCGGCTTCCGCAGGGCGGGGTTAATGATTTGGTCATTGTATCTGAATTCGATTCGGGCGGCAATACCGTCCCTGAATCGATCAAAATAGATTCTTTTCTCGGGTTCTTCGTAATAATATTTTTCGGTGAAGGCCGTATCGCGTTGAACCTCGGCTACTTTTTCCAGCGCCGGCAGAACGGTGGTAAAAAACCGCGAAACATCATCATCGGCAATTTTTAACATCAGGTCATGGCTCTTGACAAAGGCATTGATGATGGGGGCGATAGTATCCGCGAAAAATTTGTCTACATGGTAAATTTGTTCATGATGATAGATGTAACGGGTTTCCAAATCGAGTCCCAAATATTGCTCGCCATTAAGGTCCAGTGACAGGCTGATACCGCCCTTTAACGTATTCAGATGCAGATGAAAAGGCGGTCTTTCCTCCACTATGCTAATACCAGTCATTTTTTTATGGCCTAAGAACATGTCAAAAGTCTGGTTCTCCATTATTTCAAAAAATTTAATCAGCGTGGAATTGGACAGGTACATATATTTCTTGTCCGCAAATACAGCGCTGCTAAAATAGGAAGATTGGCTTCCATGCAAGGATTTTTCGTCAGTATAAGCCTGCATCATCAGCCGCAGGAGCGATGCGGAAGTATCTTCCCAGATGGCTTCATCGGGTTGAAAGACGTAGTTCTTCCCATACACCAAGTCCTGGTGATAATAGCAGGCATCCAAAAATGCAGGGATATCCTTCAGCACATAGGCCCGTTCGCTACCAATACGAAAATCCAGGTTGTGCTGCCTTTGGCTCCCCGCCAGTTTAAAATGGTAGGTAGGGATGAGCCTCGTCTTTGCTGCAGATCCGGCTTTCGGGTCGGAGGGGAAGCTAAGTTCTTGCTCAAAAAGATTCATGAGGCTTAAGGAAATGGTATCGGTTTTCAAACCGGTCTGAACGTCCGCGGGGCTCTTCATGCGGGAGAATGGTATAATATTGTGGGCGGGGAAATAGGTGTACCATTGGGTTTGAACAGCCTTCATCAATGCGACCACATGTTTGCAGGCTCCTTTATATTGGTAAAATGCCGGACAATCGCATTCATAGTTGTCAACCAGTAAATTTCTATTAAAATGAATCATGACTTGGTAAAAATCATTACCTGCCACGGTGCCATAAAACGCACGAGACTGTTTATCAAACTCAATCTCGGTTACCCGGTCTTGCTTAAAATAGCGAACACCGCGTTTATAAACATCATCGCTGGATGCTAGCTCTCTAATAAGTGGATCAATTAACATTAGCTGCTCCTCTTCCCAACTATTTAAAGTAATTATACACAGAATGCATCAAAATCAAAACCGCCCCGAAAGCCCCGGCCTCCGGTGCGGGATTTATATAAGCTTTACGTGTCATCCTGAACATTAGTGAAGGATCTTTCCCCTTGTGAATCGGTAAGATCCTTCGGCTTTGCCTCAGGATGACAATAGCCCCATTATTCATAACAAGTATAATCCGGGTTTTATGCGTTATGCCGTACACTCCCATCATACACCCATCTTCTTACCCCCGCAGCAGGCCCTACAGCCCCGACGCCAGGAGCGGGCTTCAGGGCCGGTCGCTCGTTTTCCCAAGCTATGCAGTGCACCGGCCTGAAGGGCTATTGCCCTGTAGACCGGACTACGGTTGGTGGTTTGTTTTTCTGCGTTGGTTTTTTTACACATTTCCACCGTAGCAGGCCCTACAGCCCCGACGTCAGGAGCGGGCTTCAGGGCCGGTCGCTCGTTTTCCCAAGCTATGCAGTGCACCGGCCTGAAGGGCTATTGCCCTGTAGACCGGACTACGGTTGGTGGTTTGTTTTTCTGCGTTGGTTTTTTTACACATTTCCACCGTAGCAGGCCCTACAGCCCCGACGTCAGGAGCGGGCTTCAGGGCCGGTCGCTCGTTCTCTCATGCTATGCCGTGCACCGGCCGGCCGCTCCAGTCTCATTCCCTGTACAGTTGTTTATTATGCACCCTCATCTGCGATAAATTTCAACTCCTTGTTCTTCAATACGTTTACGCAAAGATTCATTGGTTAATCGATTCATATCAACCACATCGATTTTATAAATGCCGGCTGCATTATCAAGATCGAGACTGAGTCCGGCAGGCATTGGCTTTAGACAATATACAGCCAGATCAATGTCCGAATTATACTGATAATCACCACGGGCACGGGAGCCGAAGATAACGGCTTTCAAAACATTTTCATTTCCGGCCAGCACGTTTTTTATATCCTGCAGCAGACTGTCTTTCAGACCAAAACTCATTCTGCCATCACCTTCTCCATTCTGCTGGAAAAATCATGAAAGCAACTAAAATACTTATCCTTAATCCTGCCAAATATTTCTATTGCCATTTTCTCATCATAAGTATGTACGGTCAAATTTCGGTCTTCGATCATATTGATCCACGATTCTCCATCCGTAACCAGACCGGCAGCAAAAGCTTCCTTAAATGCAGCCCGCGGGGAATTAACATCAGCCCTGCCGCAGAACTGCAGGTATGCTTTCATTAGTTTCCAGGCTAATTCATGAGTGAATTCAAACCTTTGGATAGCGGCGTCATATACTATATCATTGGAAACATCTGTCTTCAGTGCTTCCCCTAATTTAATAACTGCTTTGCTGTAGTCCCGGTATATTTCGGTTAATCGATCTTTGCTCATACTCCAGCCCTCCTTCCGGTATTCATTTTAATAATACCATCTAATTTCCAATCATCCTAATATAATTATTCGCATAAAATCGACCAAAGATAGAAAAACCAACCTTCTCTGTAACCGGCCCTACGGCCCCGACAATTTGAGGTAAGGAGACACACCCCTAACGGGGAATGTCCCCATCACAAGCCCGGCCTCCGTACCACCGTAGCAGGCCCTACAGCCCCGACGATAGGAGTGGGCTTCAGGGCCGGTCGCTCCTTTTCCCATGCTATGCTCTGCACCGGCCTAAAGGGCTGCCGCCCTGCGTTCTTAATAGTGACCGCAAGGGAACATCAGTTGTACCCGTAGGGCATAGACCGGCCTATGGTTTTACTTTACCCACCGCAACAGGCTTCGGTTTACATGTCATCCTAATATCTGGTAATATATTTATTAAAGAAGACTGGGAAAATCTATTCCGAACAGCTTTTAAAGGATAAGGTGAATAGCAATGGCTGCAAAAATGAGTACTGAAGAAATTTCTACCTTTCGTGCTCTTCGTAAACATCTCATAGAGCTGGATGAACAGGAGCAACAGGAGATGGTCAATCAGGCTTTACAGAAGGCCGGCAGGGCAGCTGCCATTTTGAAGCAAAACTATGAGGTTGAGCATGTCTATCTGTATGGTTCATTGGCCTGGGGAGGATTTAATGCAAGCTCAGATATTGATTTATTCCTGATCGGGTTTAAAGGGAATTATTGGAGGGCCTGCTCAGAAGTAGAGGCAATAACTGCTCCTATTAAGATAAGCCTGGCCTGTGAGGAGGATTGTGTGGATTCGCTGCGTAATAAAGTATTGTGGAAGGGTGTGGAGTTATGATCAATCGGGTCGAATATCTTGCTTTGAAAGCCAGGATAAATGAAGAGATGGATAACCTCAAACGATTGGAAATATCTTTAACGAAATTAAAGCTTTATCCTAAAATAAGTGCTGATTCTATAAGTGGCTTGCCCCTGGATGATGAAATATCATGCCGTATTATCGGATCGTATTTACATGATTACTATTGCGTCCTGGAAAAGATGTTTATTCATGTGGCCAAGAGTTTTGGAGAGAACCTGCCTTCAGGACGCCAGTGGCATAAAGATTTACTGGAGGATATGAGTCTTAATATAATAGGAGTCCGCGCGGCCTTTATTAGCAAAAAAACGTTGTTGAAGGTAGATGAATTACGGGGATTCAGACATGTATTTCGCAATGCCTACGGTTTTAGCATAGATCCTGCCCGAGAACACAGTCTCCTGGATAATCTCGCGGCTATATCCGCCGCGATCAAAAAGGATATCAAGTCATTTTTTGAGCAGATGGATGAGTTAATTCTATGAAATGATTTAAAAGGTAAGGGGACACACCCCTAAACGGGAAATGTCCCCATCACAAGCCTCAGGGCCGGTTGTTTACGTGTTATGTTACTCCTTACCACCGTAGCAGGCCCTACGGCCCCGACGGCAGGAGCGGGCCTCAGGGCCGGTCGCTCGTTTTCCCATGTTATGCTATCCACCGGCCTGAAGGGCTATCGCCCTGTAGACCGGCCTACGGTTTTGTATATATATACCCCATGTCCAAACCCGTAGCCAGCCCTACGGCCCCCGACGTTAGGAGTGGGCCTCAGGGCCGGGTTTTAGTCTACTGAACCGTATTCCCCGTAAGCTCGGTGCATTCACTCGTCTTAAGCGGCGTTGGTCTGACCAGCGGATCTCGCGGCATAGTAATGATGGCCTCCCTTAATTCCATAATAGCCTCGCTCAAATCCTGCAGACGCCCCTCGATGCGGATCAAGAGATAAGCCGCTACCGCAATGGGAAACCCTACATTACCAATGATCCCAACCAATTCTTCCATCTATCAATCATCTCCTTCCATTTATATGGATACGGTTAAATAAAAGGCCGGGCGGAATGTCCGCCCGGCCCTTATACTTAAATGACTATGCCAGATTAATTTCCTGGGTCGTAGTTGTGATAATGTTCGCGTTAAGTTTGCCGATAAGTGCTCCGCCGGTACTATTGAAAATGTTTTTCGCGATGATATTGTCCATCGCGGCGGATACCTCGGCCGGGGTCAAATCCTCTTTGGCATCATTGACCCGAATGGTATGGTTTTTGCCCAATTCAGTGGCAAACTCCATTTCCAGAATTTTAGCCATATGCGTTTCCTCCTTTCCCTCAAGATTCAGCGGTGATTACAGGATTAAACTAGACAGTCTCGATTTCGATGGTATCCTGGCGTCTGACCGCTATACGGGCTTTACTCTGCAAACCGGTAAGGCTGTCCGCAACCGCATAAATATCCTCGTTGCTGGCTGCAGTCTTTACCTTACTGTACTTCCGGGCTTTGGTCAGCGGCTGGCCGGATGAACCGACCCCGTTGTCCATAACGAGGACCAGGTCGCTGCTGACAGGAGAAGTGGTAACTGCCATTAAAAACACCTCCTTTAAAATGAATTGAAAGCCGGCTTCTGCATCTCATTGTAGACAGGGAAGTGTATTAAGAGAAAAGACGGGAAAGGCAAAACCGGGTTGATACCCGGAGGAGAAAATATTAACCGAATTTAAAAATGGCCTGCTTTTGAATATGAAGATAATAATCGGTACCGCTATCTGATTATTGCAAAAAAGTATTCCCCAAAAACCATATGCCGCCCTACGGTAAAAAGTAAAACCGTAGGCCGGCCTTCAGGCCGGTGCACGGCATAGCATGGGGGAACGAGCGACCGGCCCTGAAGCCCGCTCCTCGCGTCGGGGCTGTAGGGCCTGCTACGGTGGAAATGCGATTTGTGATTTTCAATGGGTACCCGGACTAAAACATCCGTTATGCAGGACCAAAAAATAATTTTGGGGACTTTTTATTTTAAATATGGAACAAAATCCTGCATTAATCGTCATAACTACTAGCCACAAAAATCTAGTGGAGGAAATAAGGTGGCGATAAGTATTATATTTTCTTTATCTCCACTGAGCACCTAAAAAATCCATACATCTGAAAGGAGGAAATAAAGCCGTTAATCGTTTATCCGTCAAGGATAGATCACCTAAAAGAATTCATAATCCATAATCATAAAATTAATAGGAGGTAAACACATGCTAAGAAGAAACAAGACCTTATCTATAATCATGTCCTTATGCCTGTGCTTGGCTATGTTAGCACCAGTTTTCGTAGCACCGCAGGCGGCTCAGGCAGCTAGTGTTGATTACACAGCAATTACAACACCGTCAGTTGGTTTGAGCGATAACAGTAGTGATCCCAAAGCTTTAGGTAAAGTTATAATTGACATTCCAGATTGGAGAGCATTACCAGATGTAGGTAGTTCAAATTACGAATACTTAACGATAACTTTACCGGACGGACTGGAATTTTATAATAGCACTGACGCACTGAAAGTAGAAGACCCCACTACCAGATGTACCGTTGCCAATGAATGGGTTAGTAAGACTACTTGGCAATTAAAAGTGCAAAAACCTTCTGGTTCTCCCGCTGACTACGATGCCAGTATTATGATTGATTTTAATAAAATATTGGTAAAGAGCGGCTCTGGAAATTTAGATGCTGCTTTTGCAGGTGCAAACCTGTTCCCATCAAAGAAGGTTACTATTGGTGTTAGAGGCAGTGGAGCCACCAATACCTTTATCGATAGCGTTAAAAGTATTGGCGATGGCGGAGTAATTGATGCCTTAATAATAGACGAGAAAATGGCTGGAACTCTGGAAAAGAATCAGGCTATAAAATTAAAATTACCCGCAGGTTTCACTTGGAACACAACTAATGCAACAGTAAAAGGTTATTGGGGATTTAGCAATCAAAGTAAGGTAACTGGCGAATTCGGACTGGCTCCGGATACGGATAAAAGAACTTTATTACTTTCAACAACAGGAACTTTTGCCAAATCAACTTCTACTACCTTACCAGGACGTATTAGAATTGAAAATTTAGCAATTAATGCTGATGATAATGCTAAATATGGTGACATCGAAATTAATGTATCATCCCATGATAATAACGATGTTACCGAACAGGATGTTATTGTAGCCAAATATGGCACTTATGAAACCAAAGTAGTTGAAGGAACAAAAGAAGATGTAGTTGCAGGGCAGAATGAACAGGCAATCGGCGAATTTTACATTGAAGAAGGAATCGCAGGCAGCTTGGTTTCTGGCAGAACTGTAACTCTTGAACTGCCTAAGGGCGTAAGATGGGATTCTAAAAAACTTCCGGTTGAATCTGCTGAAAAGAGTGATAAACACTTCGGCGACTTTACCATAGTATCTAATACCAGTCAACAGAAAATCAAAGCAACTGTCGTACAAAATCATGATGATAGTGCTGCAGCAAAGCTCAAAATTAAGAGCGGCAAAATCTATGTAGAACCTGGTTTTGAAGGCGATATTACAATTAAGGTTGCTGGCACTGCAGGAGTTACCGGTGAAGTTGTTGTTGCTAACTGCAACAAGGCTGTAACTCTTACCGCTGAGAGTCCTAAAGATGTTGTTATTGGACAGGCCAATCAGAAAGCTGCTGACATTGTAATTACTGAAAATGCCAAGGGTGCAATTATGGACAAAGAAGATCACGATACTTTAGTCGTAGATCTCCCGGACGGTGTAAAATTCACTGAAAAACCGACCGTAGAAGTTACCGAAGGCGATTTTGAAATTGATGATACTGATTTAATTAACGATTCAAATGCTCTTGAAATTACTGTTAAATATGCCAGTACAAAAGCTAGCAAAATAAAAATATCCGGTATTAACCTGACTCTTGACCGTACCGTACCTGAAGGAAAGGTTGTTGCCAAGTTACTGAAGGCTGTAGGACAAACAGACCCTGATGCTGTAACATTTACTGGAAGTACTGCCTTGGACGAAGGTTATTACAAAGATGACTTAGGTGACAAAGACACTGTTAAATTAAGCGAAACTTCAGCTGGTGAAGTTTCCATCGCTACTACTATTACTCCGGCTCAGGCTGGCGGAAATGCTATGTTCAAGATTAACTCCAATATCTATCAAGTTAACGGCATATCCAAAGTTATGGATGTTGCTCCATACATCAAGGGCAACCGCACTTATGTACCGGTTCGCTACCTGGCATATGCTATAGGTGTTGCTGAGAACGACGTAGTATGGGATGCAGCTACTTCAAAAGTAACCTTTACCAAAGGTGACAAAGTAGTTGAACTGACCATCGGTAGCACAACTATCACTGTTAATGGTGAAGCACAGACCATGGATGTTGCTCCAGAAATCGTCAACAGCAGAACTATGCTGCCTGCTCGTTTCGTAGCTGAAGCATTTGGTGCAACTGTTGGCTGGGATGCAGCCACTGGTACTGTATTAGTACAACAGTAAGCTGTAAAGCCTAAAAGCTAGATTACTTTAACCGGGTTCCCTTAAAGGGAACCCGGTTCCGTGTTTCTGGAATATTAATGTTGACACTCTAACATTTTCCGCCGTATAATTTAACTATAATCGACCGGCGGGTCGGAAAACTGGAGGTGGTATTATTATTAGTTTGGTTAAGAAATTAACACCTATGTTATTAGTGGCTTTTATGATTTTAGCAATAACTCCTAATATTGCTTTAGCGCAGGAAGGTGATATTAGTCTGACTTTAGAGCAGGCAATCGATATTGCCTATAAATCAAATCCAGATTTGAGACAAGCTGATTTGGAAATCGATAAGGCACAAATTCAAAGGGATGATGCAGCAGATTTAGTTACATCAATACCGATCGGGGGGATCATTACTCCGACTTGTCAGGAGATCTATAATGGTTATCAAAAGGCTGAAATAGCTTTGGAAGGTGCCAAGCGAAACAAAACTACAGAAAAGGAACGGGTAGCTTCGGACGTTATTAATGCTTATACGGCGGCACTTAAGAATTATAACACTATGGAGTCTGCACGCCTAACCATAGAGGATTTAAGACAGCAGTTAAGTACTTCATACATAGCTCAAGAAACAGGTATGATTTCAGCTTTTGATGTGAAGTCTTTTGAAAATGCTATTAAACAAGCAGAAGATCAATACAGAGGGGCTCAATCCCAATATGAGGCTTCTATTGCCAGCTTAAGGACTGTAGTGGGCCAAGACCAATGGTGGAAGCCGGTATTGACCAGCCGGGCAGTGCTAAAAGAATATCCCAGAGAAACCTTGGATATAGAACTTAGCAGAGGTATTTCCCAGTCGGTTAATGTATGGCAAAGTCAAGAATTGCTTGATATTGAGAAGAGCCAGGAAGGTTGGGTAATTCCTAATTTAAGTACTGATATGAGAAATATAAACATGGGCATGGCGGAGACTACCCATGAGCAAGCTAAACTGAAAACTATGGGAGCTATTGAGCAACTCTATCATGGTATCGATGCTACCGAAGGCCAGATAGCTGCGGCCGAGGCTGCCAATGAGCAGGCGCAGCGTGATCTGGAAATAGCCCAGTTAAAATATGATGTAGGATTGACGCCGAAGTACAGCATGCCGGGAGCTTCGGGTTCATCCAGTCTGGCGGCAGCCACTTTGGCTGCCCAGAAAGCGCAGTATAGTCTGGATTCGCTGCAGGCCAGCCTGGCAGGAATGAAAGCGCAGTTTGCCTATCTTACCGGCCAGACCGTTTACGATGCCGGGGATTGGACGCCCGAACCGCAAGCTGCAGCAGCAAATAAATAGAGAGTTTCGATAACCAATAGATAAAAGACTTATCAGCCCACCCTTACGGGTGGGCTATTTCTGCGTGGAAAAACATATATATGGCAGTAGAGCCTCAGGCTCGCCAGAGCCGATTTTTCAGAAAATATCGTTTATTTTCTATGTATTGTATTGTTATTTCGGGTGTGCTACATTTCTTGGTAAGCAAACTATATATACAATACAATACGACAGATAAATGTACAGAAGGGGAGGTAGTTATACATGCCTGACAGTGTGGTTAATGTCTTAAACAAAAAGAAAATAGCAGTGGCTGTACTGCTGGCGGTAGTAGTAATAGGAGCTGCATCTATGCTTTACGGCTATTTTTACCATCAACAGCAGGCCCTGGCCGTGGAGCGTAACAGTCTGACGGCTACCGGTACGATAGAAGCTACTACGGCTATGGCTTCTTTTAAGGTGCCAGGCCGGATCAACAACTTTTTAGCCAACGAAGGCGACCGGGTGGAAAAAGGACAGGAACTCGGAACATTGGAGGATGCTGAGTTAAGAGCCAAACTGGCTCAGGCCCAGGGGTTGTCGCAGGCGGCTCAGGGAAGTGTACAGCAGGCGGGTGATGCAGTTAATCTTACCAGTGAGACGGTTAATGCCAGCATTGAACAGGCCCAGGCTCTGGTAGCCAAGGCCCAGGTCGGGGTAACCAATACCAAACAGCAGTATGATAGGGTCAAGGTTTTGAATGAAAGCGGAGCGGCTTCGGACAGTCAGCTGGATCAGGCTAATAATGCTTACCAGGCTGCCTTAAGTGATCTGAATGCGGCCCAGGGTAAATTGAATGAAGCTTTGGCCGCACGGGCACAGGTACAGGTGGCAGAGTCCCAGAGCCTGGCGGCAGCGGGTAATGCCAGCGCTGCCCAGGGCGGAGTACAGGAGGCACAGGCTTACCTTAACAATACTCATTTGAAATCACCTATTTCCGGGTATATCACACAAAAGCTGCTGGAAGCGGGAGAGATGGTTAATGCCGGGACTCCGGTGATGGAGGTTACTGATTTAAAACATACGTATGTAAAAGTATATATCGATGAGAAAAAGATAGGCCGGGTGCAGCTGGGACAGACGGCAGAGATTAAGGTGGATGCTTATCCCCATAAGGTTTTTAAAGGTAAAGTGGTATGGATAAATGATGCCGGTCAGTTCGCGGTTCACAAGGCGGTCAATGAACAATATGACCATGATATCCGCAGTTATGAAGTTAAAATAGATCTTCCCAATCCGAAGCTGGAACTTAAGACCGGAATGACGGCCACCGTGAAGATTCTGGAGAAGGTGAAATAGGTTATGGATGAGCAGAAATCGCCCGTAATCGAAGTAACGGATTTAGTACAGCGGTTAGGTCGGGAAGAGATATTAAAAAGTTTGTCCTTTCAGGTGTGGTCGGGAGAGTGTTTCGGTGTTTTCGGGTTAAGAGGCTCCAGCAAAACCAGTTTGCTGCATATTCTGGCGGGGGTTGACCGTTATGCCTCCGGAAACGTAAAGGTTTTGGGCTGTGATATCAGGAAAAATCAAAGCTTTAAAAAATATACGGGGCTGGTAACACAGGCGAAAAGCCTGTTCCAGGATCTAAAAGCAGGAGAAAACCTGGATTTTATCGCTAATCTTAAGAATGCCGGCCGAGCCAATGTAAGGGAAGTAATCTCACGTTTGGAACTGGAAGACAGCCTGCGTAAAGGTGTGAATCAAATAGAGCCGGGGGTGTACCAGCGCCTGGCTCTGGCCTGCGCTCTACTGGGCTCACCCAAGCTGCTTATCGCGGATGAGTTAATCAAGGATATAGACCTTTATTCCCGTCGGGTTATTTTAAGGGAAGTTCAGGCTTTTCGGGACAAGGGCGGTACGGTAGTATGTGCTTTCAGCAATATGGAGTTCTATGAGCACATGTCCCGGGTCGCCTGGCTTGATGATGGCAGGATAAGTATCTACGAACCCGCAGCTGCGAGAGAACATTGGGACAGCATGGTTCATTCTTTGGCAGAAGGGCAGGGTGGAACTGATGCTTAAACAATGCCTGGCGATTACCTGCCGGGAATTTTGTTATATGTGGCGTGACAAAGGCATGCGCTACATTTTGTTGCTGGCGTCTCTGATAGGATTGCTGTTGTTCGCAGGCATTTATAGTGCACAGGTGTTGCAGGATATTCCTACCGCGGTGGTTGATCTGGATAATTCCAGCCAGAGTCGTGCCTTGGTGCAGAAACTGGAGAATGCTGAAAATCTTAAGGTAACGGCGCACCTCTCCAATTATGCTGAAGTCCGTGATTTATTGGAAAAGGGCCAGGTGGTGGTAGGGGTTGTCATTCCCGAGAATTTTGGCCGCGATGTGAGCTTAAGCCGCAGTACTAATGTGGCCATGCTAATTGATGGCAGCAATATGATCTATGCTACCAATGCTTCCAGTGCGGTATTGACGATTACCCGCACGGTTAGTGCCGAGGCGGGAGTGAAAACCCTTCTGGCCCGGGGGACTGAATTAAACCAGGCTAAGGATGCTTACCAGGCGATAGATTTGAAGGAGGAATACTGGTTTAATCCTACCGCCAATTATGCCTATTTTCTGGTGCTGGGCCTGGTTTTGAATATGTGGCAGCAGTGCTGTACCTTGGCGGCTTGTGCTAACGTTATAAGCGAAACCGGGGTGAGCAGCTGGCTGCAGATACGGGCTATGGGGATATCCAAATTTAAGTTGTTTTTCAGCAAATCAATCGCCCATCTGATCGTTTTTATGGTGTTGGCGGTAGTTCTTTATGTTCTGTGTTTTGGGGTTCTCAAACTACCCATGCATTGCGGTTGGGGGATTTTACTGTTATTTACTTTCACAGCAGCGCTGGCTTTGCACAGTGTCGGTACCATGATGTCGAGCCTGGCTCTCAATGCCGTGGATTCAGCCCGTTTTGGGATGATCGTGGCTCTGCCTTCTTTTGTCCTGTCCGGCTTTACCTGGCCTTTGGAAGCCATGCCCCATTGCCTGCAGTCGCTGGTGTGGATTCTGCCCCAGACCTGGTTTTTCCAGGGTTTAAATTATCTTACCTTTAAAAATCCGGGCTGGCATTATATGCTGCCCTATTTCAAAGGCCTTACGATTATAGCGTTAGTATGTTATGGGGTATCCACTCTGGCTACCGGTTTGATCGAGAGGTGAGATGGTGAAACACATTTTAAATATAGCTTATTATGAAGTATTGCATATACTGAAAGACCCCATCCTGTTCTTGATAGTATTTATGGTACCGGCGGTATATGCGGGAATATTCGGAGTGGTCTATTATTCCGCAGCTATAACCGATATACCGGTAGGTATAGTAAATCAGGATAATTCCCGCTTAAGCCGGCAGGTAGTGGAAGCTTTTAACCATGACTCGCATTTTCGGGTGGTTGAGAGTGTGGATACATATCCTGAGCTTAAAAAGGGGATGCGAGAGGGAATTGTCCGGGCCGGAGTAGTGATACCGGAAGATTTTGAGAGCAGAGTTGCCCAGCACCGGCCGGCGGAATTATTGACTATCTACGATGGTTCCAATCTTATCTGGGGATTTAATACGCGCAAAAATATGATGGAAGTGGTGAATCAGTTCAGCGGCACTTATACCGCCGGGTATCTGGCCGGATTGAGTATGAGCAAAAATGAAATCAAGAACGTGATGGATACGGTTTCCTTAAATATGGAGGTATGGTATAACCCAACCTATAGTTATGTGATTTTTATGTTTATGGGCCTGATGATGATGGTTGTGCATCAGATAGGTTTTTTGAGTGTGGGTCTTACGGTGACCCGCGAGAAAGAGAGAAACTGTTGGATTCAGTATTTGAGTGCCCCGGTTTCACGGGGTAAGATAATTATAGGGAAATGTTTGCCTTATCTGGTTATGAACTTTTTTAACTATACGCTGCTGTTATGGATATCGGCTAATCTGATTCATGCTAAAATCGAGGGCAGTGTTTTGTGCATTGTATTATTAGGCATTTTATACGATATTATAATTACGTTTGCCGGTTTCTTTATTTCGGTGCATGCGCCAAATTCACTACAGGTTACCCGTTATTTGCTGCTGATCTCGGTTCCACTTTTCATGATTTCGGGCTATACCTGGCCGACTCGTTATATACCGCCGGTTTTGAATGCGTTTGCGGATCTGTTCCCGACTACCTGGATGATCAATGGTTTCCGGCTGGCTACGGTGAAAAGCTTTGGATTGGCGGAGATGATGCCCACTATAGGAGCGATGTTGGTAATGGCAATAGGGGCCGTGGGATTGGCCTATACCTTCAGGAAGGACCGGAAGCTGTCAGCGACGGGGCTGACCGTTAATTGCGGTAATGTCTATCCCCGCCGGGCCTTCGTCTTCCTTAGACCTAAATAATGCTTAGAAGAGTAAATATTTGTTTATAAAAATGTTATCTGAGGCAAAGCCAAGATATTAAAGGTATTCTCTGCATCGGCCTGAAAGTATGCATTACCACCGTAGCAGGTCCTACGGCCCCGACGATAGGAGTGGGCCTCAGGGCCGGTGTGCG
>ENA-UOOI01002346-UOOI01002346.1-fermentation-metagenome-genome-assembly--contig:-NODE-2346-length-16690-cov-2.780102_pt1 | contig 16690 bp, 13 predicted proteins | sample MGYA00245779_ERZ724027 | MGnify/ENA primary metagenome ERZ724027 (study PRJEB28704, sample SAMN03018318) | fermentation metagenome | biome: anthropogenic terrestrial biome; feature: soil; material...
ATGGGCTAAATCTGGTTATTAAGGGTCTACTGACGCCTGGCGACCACGCCATCACCAGTAACATTGAACATAATTCCGTCAGTCGTCCCCTGCGCCGCCTGGAACAGCAAGGGGCCGACGTTACCTATCTGCAAGCAGATGCCAACGGCCGCTTAGCGGCAGACGATCTTGCGGCCCTATTCCAGCCGACAACTAAACTAGTTATTGTTAGCCATGCCTCGAATGTTTTGGGTGGCCTGCAAGACGTAGCTGCTTTAGCTAAGGTAACACATCAGCACGGGGCGTTATTTGTCCTAGACGCAGCGCAGACTGCTGGTCATCACCCCATTGACATGCAAGCCTTAGGTATAGATATTCTGGTTGTGCCAGGACATAAGGGCCTGCTGGGGCCCTATGGAACAGGGGCGGTAGTCTCCTTGCGCGATGAAGGCATCCTGCCCTGGCGCGATGGCGGCACCGGCATTAAGTCCGATGCCCGGCTGCATCCCACTGAGCTTCCTTATCGCTTAGAAGGGGGCACGCTCAATGCGGCTGGCATCGCTGGTTTGGGCGCGGCGCTCAAGTTCATCAATAGCACCGGTCTTGACAACATTCTTGCCAAAGAAAGAACAGATATGGAGCAAATACTGGCCTGCCTGCAGGCCGAAGCCCGCATCACCGTTTATGGACCAGAGAGTGCTGCTGAACGGGCTGGACTAGTGGCTTTCAATGTGCAGGGATTAAGCTCAGCTGAGCTCGGCCAGATGATGAACGACGACTGGCAGATTGCCGGACGCCCCGGCCTGCACTGCTCTCCCCTCTCCCATCGGGCTGTCGGCACTTTTCCCGATGGCAGCTATCGGCTTAGCCCCGGCTACTTTACAACGGCGACTGCTTTGGAAGCGGTCTGCGAAGCTATTAGGCAGATCTGCCGTTCAAAGTAATTGACATACTCTTGACTCTACCTACTCATTCCAGTATGCTTTTGACAAGCAAGCGATGAGGCGGAGAAGTATAGGCTATCCGGATTTCCAGAGAGTTGCGTCTTGGTGGAAGCGCAGCATGAAGGTGCCTAGAAGAAAGCCGCGGAGCTGGGGTAAGAAAAACGGGCTACTGCTCGGACCGAACCCTACGGCTATCCACCGTTATCTGGATGAGAGCGGGTTACCTTGGGGTAACCAAGCAGGGTGGTACCGCGAAAGAGCTTTTCGTCCCTTCAGGGAGGAAAGGCTTTATTTTTTTTGGGAGGAATGTATATGTTTGATCTACCAGAATACCGACTGCAGAAACTTGCTACCCTTAAAGAATCTGGAATTCAAGCCTGGCCGGAGCGTTTTGAAAGCACCCATACGCTAGCCGCTGCTGCCCTATTGCCGGACGAGACGCAAAACGTGAAAATAGCCGGGCGTATCGTTGGTCTGCGCAAACTCGGCAAACTGACCTTTGCCCATCTGCAAGACCTGGAAGGACGGATGCAGATTGCCCTGAAGCGAGATGACCTGGGCGATGCTTACAACACCTTTCATAAGGTAGTCGACATTGGCGATTTTGTTGGTGTTACCGGCCGCGTTTTTACCACCAAAACCGGTGAAAAAACAGTCATGGCTGACGCATACACCTTCCTGGGCAAAGCGCTAAGAGAATTGCCAGAAAAGTGGCATGGCCTCACCGATATCGAGCTGCGCTATCGCCAACGCTACCTAGACCTGATTACCAATGCTGAAAGTCGCCAGGTCGCCTTACTGCGCCCCCGGCTCACCAAAGCGATTCGTGAATTCTTGGATGGGCACGGCTTCATTGAGGTGGAAACACCGATATTGACCAATCAGGCCTCCGGCGCATTAGCTCGCCCCTTCCAGACGCATCATAATGCGCTGGACATCGATGTGTACTTGCGGATTGCGCCTGAAACCTATCTGAAGCGGCTGGTTGTTGGCGGTTTTACGCATGTCTATGAAATCGCTCGTAACTTCAGAAATGAAGGCATTAGCCCTGTTCACCTGCAGGATTTTACTATGATTGAAGGCTATAGTGCTTACTGGAACTACGAAGATAACATGCGCCTGATGCGCGACATGATCCTCTACGTGCTTGAGCATGTATTTGGCACCTATGAAATCCAGGTTGGCGAACACTTAATCGACTTTTCCCAGGAGTGGCCAGTAGTCACTTTCCGCGAACTGTTGCTGCAAGACGCGGGAATCGATATAAACGAATATCCCGACGGACCTACCTTGTTGGCCGCTATTCGGGCCAAAGGCATTCAGCTGGAGCACGAAAACCTGGAGGCCTTAGGCAAAGGGAACTTGATCGATGTGCTCTACAAAAAGGTGAGCCGCCCCCAGATTATCGCCCCGACCTTCTTGACAGCTCACCCCATTGAGCTTTCGCCGCTGGCTCGGCGCAACGATAACGATCCTAGCATAGCTGATCGCTTCCAGCTATTAGTGAATGGTGCCGAGATCATTAACGCCTACTCGGAACTGGTTGACCCCATTGATCAGCGCCAGCGCCTGAAAGAGCAGGCCAGCTTACGCAGTCAAGGCGATGAAGAAGCGATGCCGCTCGACAATGATTATCTACGGGCAATGGAGCATGGTATGCCGCCTATTTCGGGCTGGGGCATGGGCATCGACCGGTTACTACAGGTCCTGCTCGACCTTCCCAACATCCGCGATGGCGTTCTCTTCCCACTCATGCGCCCCCAAAACGAATAGTAGTTTACCACAAGGCCCACGCGCTTACAGGTGCGTGGGCTTTTAACATCTTTAGCTACTTTAGGGAAAGACCTAACTTTTTTCTCCCCTTCACTCATCAAAAAAAAGTTTGCTCTTCACTAATAACATCAGACTTTTTGCTACTAGATACGTTAGAGTAGGTGTAACCGGTTAAGGGAGGTGCCAATATGCAAGATAAAGAATTGGTTGCCCTCTGCCATCAGGGTCAGACAGCAGAATACGCCCTGCTCGTGGAGCGCTATCAAAGACTGATCTTCGGATTGGCACTGCAACTGTTGAAATCACGAGAAGAAGCAGAAGATGCGACGCAAGAAGCTTTTATTCGCGTGTACCAACAAATTGAGAAGAACAGTAACATCGATTTCCTACCGTATGCTAAGCGAGTGGTGGCAAACCTCTGCCTGGATAGGCTGAGGCGGCGACAAATAGAAGCGAATTACGTTGCTGGCACCCATCCCACTGAGGGCATAGAACACCGAACGCCGGAGCGGACAATACTAGAGCAGGATGAGAAACAAGCTTTGCGGCGAGCATTGGCTAGCCTACAGCCTATGTATCAGGAGGTTTTGCTGCTCTGTTATGTAGCAGAACTGCCCTACCAACAGATTGCGGACCGGCTGCAGCTGCCCTTATCCGTTGTGAAGAACAGAATCTACCGAGGTAAGCGCTTACTGAAAGATGCTTATTTGCAGAAACAAGGGGGGTGCGAAGATGGATTGTGCGCGAGTAAATGAACTGATGGCTGACTACCTAGGAGGCCTTTTGCCGATACCGCAAGCCAGAGCAATCGAAGCGCATTTAGCAGTGTGCCCCACCTGCCAAGCTCTGTTCTTACCCGCTGATGCAGAACTGGAAGCATTGCTTGCCAGTGACTGGTACGCGGCTGAGCCAGCGGCTGACTTGGTGCCGCTGGTAATGAGTAAGCTGCCAACTGGTCGGCGCTATTCCTGGGTCGGAGTTGCTGCCATTCTAGTGGCCTGGTCGTGCTACTTTACCCTCTGGCTGTTTGGTGCTGCCGCACTCCGGTACCCCAAGGTGTATGTGGGGCTATGCCAGCTGGCTTTTAGCGCCAGAGCGGGCCTGCGTTTTTTAATCTCCATCGCACGCTCTTTGTGGCATGCCCTGAGCTTGCTCACCCCTACCCCTCTGGGGGTAATTCTACTGGTGGCGCTAGTAGTGACCCTATCTTATTGCCTCTATCGGCTAGAAAAGGAGGAAGATCTAATATGAGGAAATTTTTTGCTTGCTGTAGTTTACTCGCCCTGCTCCTACTGCTGCCGCTAGCAGCAATGGCGGTCGAGCCTGGGCCAGAAAAAGCACTGGCGCTATTATCAACTGCCAACATCAGCGCCGGGCCAAACAATATCATTCTCTCGGGGCAAGACGCCCATGTTCCCGCCGACACGCAAGTTGAAAACGTGGTTGTCTTCTGGGCTGACGCGCGCATTAGCGGGCGGGTATCAGGGGAGGTTGTCAGCATCGGTGGCTCTATATATTTGGATAGCACTGCTGTTGTTGATGGCACGGCCGTAGCTGTTGGGGGCACTGTTGAGCTGAGCCCAGGGGCCCAGGTTTACGGCGAGCAGGTTAGCGTTGGTCTTAGTGCGCTAGGCGGACTATGGCCGAGAATCGGATCCCTTAAGCTTAATCGCTGGCGGAATAGCTTTGCCTTTAGCCGCTTACTGACGATTGTATTCTTGGGCTGTATAATTTTCTGGCTGTTTCCCCAGCCCGTGGAGCGTATCGCTGGCACTGTCAACGGCAACCCGGCCAAGGCTTCTTTGTTCGGATTACTCGCTTACTTGGCATTGATACCGCTAACCATCTTACTTGTAATCACTATCTTAGGCATACCCCTCGTACCTATTCTATGGCTACTGGTTTTCGTGGCTAGATTTATAGGGCAGGTAGCCCTCGGTCTGCTAGCGGGGCGTTGGCTGGCCCCCTACCTCAAGCTAGAAGTAGCCGATATGGCCCTTGCTTTGCTTGGCCTAGTGGTTTTAGCCTTGGTCTCTTTCTTACCAGTGGTGGGTGGTCTAGCCTCTCTCTTCTACGGACTCGTGGGCTTTGGGGCTGCCCTTTGGTCACGGCTAGGCACCAAACTGCCAGTTATGAACAAGGAGTGAGGCGAATGTCAAATAAATGGGTAAAAGCTTTACTAGTTGTCCTACTCACTTGGCTGGCGCTGATGTCCTGTCAATCTATCGTGCGGTCAGGACAGGTCAACCTCCTGCCGCGTTTGCTAGGAGTCGATAACTGGACGGAACGCAACGAGACGTTATCCCACCCTAGTGCTGGACTAGCAGAATTAGTGGTGGAATCGCAAAACGGGGGCATCACCCTCATCGGTAGCGATGAGACCGAGGATATTACGGTCGAAGCCCATTACCGCGCTCAAGCCTCTAGCGAAGCGGCTGCGAATAAGAAACTGGAACAAATGTCGACAGACATCAAGCAGGAAGGCAACAAGCTAGTCATACGCGCGATTTACAGTAGTGCCAGGACACGCGAGTCAATCAATTATACGGTAACCTTGCCTCGCGCCCTTTCAGTACAAGCAAAAACCTCTAATGGGGGTCTAGAGGCAACTGACTTGGGCGGGGAAGTGACGCTAAATACCAGTAATGGACGCATCATTGTCAGCTCGGAAAAGGGCCCCCGGGAACTGGTTGCGCGCACCAGTAACGGGAGCATCACCATTAATACCGTGCCTGAAAGCGGCTACTATAACCTGCGTACATCTAATGGTTCGGTAAAAGTGAAATTGCCGGAGGAGCTCGGCATCAGCTTAAGCGCTAAAACGAGCAATGGCAGTATCAATTTGGGCTCGGGGCAGTGGTCTTTCGATGGCGGCAGGCTGAGTAAGAATCAGGTTGACGCGGAGCGCGGTAACGGGGAGCTCAAGCTGAACATTACCACCTCGAATGGCAGCATTACGCTGCAAGATGATTAAGAGGACAAACTACCCCGCTGCCCCTTGTCTCCAACCTCGCCAGATTAGTGATATTTCTGTAGGGGCCGGACCCTGTCCGGCCCGGGCGAGACAGGGTCTCGCCCTTACCGTCTGAATGAAGGCCACACGCGCGCGAACAGGACCACGGCCTCCCTATACTCTAGGGCAAGGGGTGATGCCCGCGCCAAACTACGTTGTGGTAGTTCTCTGGGTCAGTGGCCCCTTCGGTGTTGATCAGCAGCACAACTGAGTTTTCATCCAGTCTTAGCTGCTGTCGCCAGGCAGCGTAACGCGGTTCTGCCAATAGGGCAACCAAACCTGCCCCCACTGCCCCAGACTCCCCCGCTGTAACGCGCGGCCCGCCCAGCCAGGGGTTCCCCAGGATACGCATGCCATAGGCTGCCACGTAATCGGGGCAACTGACGAAGGCGGTAGCATAATCCCGCAAAAGAGGCCAAGCCAACGGGTTCGGCTCCCCACAACTAAGCCCTGCCATAATTGTCTGCAGCTCCCCTGTCACGGCATAAGCCTGACTATTGCCCCGCTGGGCTGATAGGTAAAAACAAGCGGCATTGCTGGGTTCCATAACTACGAATACTGGGGGGCTATCTAGGTCGCTCAGCGTTTGCCAGAAGCCTAGCTGTGAAGCCGCTAAGGAACCAACTCCCGCCTGGAGAAAGACGTGTGTTGGCTGCACGGCCAGCATTTGCATCTGCTCCCAAGCTTCTTGGGCTAAGGTAGTATATCCTTGCATAATCCAAGCGGGGATCGCTTCATAACCATCCCAAGCTGTATCTTGCACCAATAGCCAGCCATTTTGCTCAGTCTGTTCGGCGGCAAAACGCACGGCGGCATCATAGTTAGCATCGATGACAACGGCTTCCGCGCCATGCCCGGCAATGGCCTCAATACGGCTTTGCGCCGCGCCCTGCGGTAGGTAAATTACAGCCTGCTGCCCTAATTGCTGGGCCGCCCACGCTACTGCCCGACCATGATTACCGTCGGTCGCCGTGACAAAGGTTAAGCGCTTTTGCTGGGCCTGCGCTGCTGCCGCCAGTTTCTCCAAGTTAAGGTTACTTGCCTCTACCCCTAGCCGTAGCGCTAGCAGGCGGGCCACAGCATAAGAGGCTCCCAAAACCTTAAAGGCATTAAGCTGGAAGCGCTCGGCTTCGTCTTTAACCAGCACCCTGCTCACACCAGCAAGCTTAGCTAGCCCAGGCAAGTCATATAAGGGTGTTGGCTGGTAACCTGCTAGGCCACGATGAAACCGGCGAGCTACAGCCGCCGCAGCTGGCTGGCAATAGGTTGGAATAGCAACCGGCTGCTTGCTAGGCACGCCAATATGGAAAGCAAGTGTCATTTGTGTCACTCCGGAATCCCTCCTCTGCCTCTAAGTTCGCTGCTAACACTTCGGGTCCTGCCAGCTTCCCACCTATTCGCTTTGGCAGCGGCATAGAATTGAGCGAAAGGAGGTTGCTATCATGACGATGCAGATAACACTGGCAGCAAATGCCCCCCAGTTACTCAATAAAGCAAATGTAGTGGGCGTAGGTGTGGGTTATAAAACCAAGGGAGGGCGAAGAACCCCTAGGCTCTCCTTAACCGTTCTGGTTGAGCAGAAAGTGCCGCTGGCTGAGCTGGGGCCGGCTGATATTGTTCCAGCGTTTATTGCTGGTTACCCCACCGATGTAGTTGCTAGTGGAGCGTTTCAGGCGTTAAGTGTTGCCCCGAATTTGGAGATAGCTGCACCCGGCATGAGCATCGGGCATTACCGAATTACCGCTGGCACTTTTGGGGCAGTAGTCTTCGATGCAACAACTGGTGCTCAGCTCATTCTGTCTAACAATCATGTGCTGGCTAATTCAAGCAATGGCCGCGATCAACGCGCCTTTATTGGAGACCCCATCTTACAGCCGGGCCCAATTGATGGGGGGCAGCTGCCAGAATCCTTAATCGCCACTCTGCTTCGTTATCAGCCACTAAATTTCCTTAGCACGAGTGCTAGCAGACTAACGGCCGCACTGTATGCAGCTGAGACCAGATCGAGCCAGCCGGGGTCTGCAGTACCTCTTACCAATATAATAGACGCGGCCGTAGCCAAGCCGCTGGCTAACGCCCTTGTAACCCCAGAAATCAAAGGCATCGGGCAGGTTACTGGTACTAGAGAAGCCGAGCTCGACCTACCGCTACAGAAGAGTGGACGCACCACTGGCGTCACCACTGGTAGCGTGTTGTTACTTAATGCCGTGGTAAGGGTGAGCTACGGGTCAGCAGGTACCGCTATTTTCACCGATCAAGTTGTTAGCGATATCGCGAGTGGACCAGGTGATAGCGGCTCTCTAGTCGTTGACAGCGAAAGAAAGGCAGTAGGCCTGTTATTTGCGGGCGGAGATAACTTGACCGTATGCAATCGCATTGCGCAAGTGGAACGGCTGCTGGACGTGCAGATGCTCGCAAGCAGGTAGGACTAACATAAAAAACGGTTGCCCTGCTTACGCCAGGCAACCGTTTTTGAAGAACACAATGGTATTAAAGACCAAGTTTAACGCGCAGTTTCTCCAACATATCGGTAGTCATTTTGGCCAGATCATATTTTGGGTTCCAGCCCCACTCTGCACGGGCGGCGCTGTCGTCAAGGGAGTTCGGCCAGGAATTAGCAATAGCCTGCCGCACCGGGTCGACATCATAGGTCATCTCGAACTCAGGGATGTGTTTCTTGATCTCGGCCGCGATATGCTCGGGAGCAAAGCTCATAGCCGTGATGTTGAAAGCGTTACGATGGACTAGCTTGTCCGGATTAGCTGCAAGCAAAGTAGAAATAGCGTTCAGCGCATCTGGCATATACATCATGTCCATGTAGCTACCCTCGGCAATAAAAGAAGCATAGCGCTTGTTGCGCAAGGCTTCGTAGTAAATATCAACTGCGTAGTCGGTAGTGCCGCCACCAGGTAGGGCCACGTAGGAAATTAAGCCTGGGAAACGTACGCCCCGAGTATCTACACCATACTTGAGATGATAGTAATCGCAGAGGTTTTCACCGGCAACTTTGGTTACACCATACATAGTTGTGGGGCGCTGCAAGGTGTCTTGTGGTGTTTTGTCCTTGGGCGTAGAAGGGCCAAAAGCAGCTATAGAGCTAGGAGTGAATACACCACACCCTTCGGCCCGCGCTACTTCTAGGACGTTGAATAAACCGCCCATGTTTACGTTCCATGCGAGCGTAGGTTTTGCTTCACCCACAGCAGACAAAATAGCTGCCAGGTGGACGATTTGGTTAACCTTGTGCTTCTTTACGGCAGCTGCAATCTGCTCAGGCTGGGTTACATCAATAACTTCGTACGGGCCGTTCTCCAAGGCACCTGCTGGCACTCGGGGTTTGAGATCACTAGCCACCACATTCTCATCACCATAAATGTTGCGCAGGTGTAGGGTTAGCTCGGAGCCGATTTGGCCGAGGGACCCTGTAATCAGGATTTTCTTCATGCAAAGATTCCTCCAATCGTTGGTAATAAGAGTAGCCTTATGTAGGCTGACATTGTACCTTAAGACACATGCCCATCTCTATTATAGCAAACTGTACTGCTATAAACTTGCCAATTTCTTAGGCGAACTATTCTATAGAGGTCAGAAGGTGGGCAGGCGGGAAACCCATCGCGCTATGTGGGCAGCCGATACTTTACATGATGGGGGCAAAAAGACGACAGACATCCTCTTTGAACTTGGTCCACATGCCGCGCTTATTGTATTCCTCTAGGGTTAGCTCACGGGAGTTATCCAAGTCGGCCTGAAAGATGGCATCATACTCGCACGCCTTAGCCCGGTCAAAGATAAAAGCGTTTACTTCGAAGTTGAGCATAAAACTACGGATATCCATATTGGCGGAACCAATCGATAAATAGCGGCTGTCGACCACGATCGCTTTGCTATGCAGAAAACCATCGTAAAGAAAAATCCGCGCCCCCGCCTTGAGCAATTCTCCCGCGTAGGCCATGGTTACGTTATACACGAACTGCTTATCGGGTTTTTTGGGCAGCATAATCCTCACGTCCACTCCCGAAAAGACAGCGATCTTCAGTGCCTCCAAGATACTATCGTCTGGGACCAAATAGGGGCTCTGGATGTTTATAGTTTCAGTAGCACTATTAATCATCTTGAGGAAGCCCTGCTTAACGTGCTGCTCAACCGAATCAGGGCCACTAGAGACAATTTGAATCGGCGCTCGCCCGGACCGCGGGGCGTCGCTAAGCAAGTAGCGCTCTCCTAACTCTACCTCTTCACCAGAGACATAAATATAATCCATCAAGAAACGAGCCTCGAGCGAAGCAACAGCAGGTCCCACAATACGCAAATGGGTATCGCGCCAAGGGCTCTGGTTGGGGCGCTGGCCCAAATACTCAACCCCCACATTCATGCCCCCAACATAGCCAATGCAGCCATCGATTACGACTACTTTTCTATGGTTGCGATAATTAGCGTTGAAGACAAACTTGAGGGTGACTGGCAGGAAGCGGTAAACCTTGCCACCAGCCTCCCGTAACGGCTGAAACAAGGTATCAGGGGTCAATTTGCAGCCCCAATCATCAATAATTAACCGCACCTCAACCCCAGCCTGCGCTCTTGCTGTTAGTTCGGCTATGAGGCGTTGGCCTAGGGAATCATCCCGCAGTATGAAATACTCCACGTGGATAAATCGTTCTGCCTGCCGGATGTCCTCAAACAGCTGTGTGAATTTATCCAGTCCGTTGGTAAAAAAAGCAACATCATTGTCCAAGGTAATTGGGGCTGAAGCCTGCAGCAGGTTCATCCGCGCTAACCCCAGATAATCTGCAGTTGCCTCCGGGGAACGCGCCTGAATCCATTCCAGTTGCCGGTGCTGATTAGCGATAACTTCGTTGTGGCGTAGGTCATCCTCCCGCTTTAGCTTAAACTTGCGTTTGGTCAGCAGCTTCTGCCCAAAGAACATATAGAACAAAAAACCAACCACTGGTATAAATACCAAGAGCAACAGCCAGGCCAAAGCTGCCAATGGTCGCTTGCGCTCTACGAAAATGATAATCACCGCAAAAAACATGTTGGCTATTATGATCGCAGTAAGTATAACGTTTGACATATATTTCCCCTTTCCTTGCATGGTTGGGGCAAACTTACCCTACTCTCAGATTACCAGAACTATGTAACAAGGCCAAGCTCTCTTGTTGGAGCTTGGCCTTGTTTAATCTAGTCTTAAGGTTTAAGGACGCGTCTGGCGCCTGCGTAATGGTCCAACCAATACCCACCGAGAGCACTATTAGTCACTCCAGAGGTAATAGCATGCACGATTTTTCCTTCGCCTATGTAGATAGCTACATGATCTATCGACCCGTTATTACGCCAAGTATTGCGAAAGAAAACTAGATCTCCTTTCTTTAAGTCCTGCAGGCTCACTGCCGTCCCCACAGTTGCTTGGCTATATGATGCCCGCGGCAACTTGTAGCCATATTGTCTAAAGACAAACGCGGTCAAACCGGAGCAGTCAAAAGCATCAGGGCCAGTGGCACCAAGCAAATAGCGTTTGCCTAATTGCTCTTGGGTGAGGGCAATTATCTGATCAGCTACGGTGATAGTGGGTTGCTCTGGAGCCGGAAGCTGCCCAGACGAAGTAAAACTAGCTGGTTGCAGGTAGTTAGCATAGGGGCGACGCGCCCCAAGATAACGGCTGCTGTAGAAAGACTGAGCCAGGCTCCGCTTGACTACAGTACCTAAATCGGCGTCGATGATCACAAAGTCATCGTTGCCCACATACATCCCCACCCGGTAGGGCGTCGGCGAACTTGGGCCACGAAAGAAAACCATGTCCCCCGGACGCAACTGAGCCCGTGGCACATCTACACCCACTGCCGCCAATTCAAGCAGATCGCTAGGAACCTCGAGGAAAAACTGACCATAGATGTAACGCATCAGCCCAGTGTTATCAACGCCCCGGGTAGTCGCTTGGCCAGACGCATAGGGCATGCCCACTGTCTGTAGCGCTACTTGACCCACCGCGTTTTGAACTGGGGCAAACATGCTACTGGCAATGCGCCTTGCGCCGACAAAGTGTTCTAGATAATAGCTAGTGTTTAGATTACGACGCACAACCCCGTTGGTCGAGCTAGAAGAGGCGATAAAATCGCCGTTAACCAAATAGATGCCAACGTGCACAATGCTACTCGTCCCTGGCCCTTTAAAGAAAACCAGATCGCCAGCCGTGAGCTGGCTCTTAGCTACTGCACTGCCAAACGTGGCTTGTGCCGCCAAACTACGAGGCATGTCTACCCCCAGTTTCTGATAGACGTAGTAGACAAGACCAGAGTTGTCTAGGCCCTGCTCTGGCGTCGAGCCTCCAAACTGATGCGCTACCCCCACTAGCTCGCTCGCCTGCCAAGCTGCCAATTCAGGCCCCCGGTTGTTAGCAGCTGCGGCTGGGTGCGCCCCGGTTACTAGGTTTCCTAGCAGCATCAACCCGATTAAACCAATTAACAATGTGCGCTTATTAATTCTAATAGCAAGCACCTCCTTAAGGAGGTTTTCGCTAGGTCTCAGTAAATCCCTTTATAGTTGATTGATGTAAATTATGCCTAAATCAAAACGCTATAGGTGCGCGCAACCGTGCCCTATTGCTCACAGGTATTGGCGCAGATGCTACTGCCAGTAGCTCAGTGACAATACCAGCATCTCCCACAGGCATGATATGGGCGCCTTGGGCGCAGGCCGGCAAGTCAGCCAATAGCTGTTGCGCCACACGCATACCAGTAGCCCTGCCGCCAGATTCCATAGCTCTTAACAACTGAAGTGGAATGTGGATTCCGGGGATGTTCTCCGCTATATGACGGGCCATGCGGTAGCTTTTTAAGGGCAGGATGCCCGCAATGATTGGTATGTGCGGCTGAGCAAGTCGTTCCACGAAACGCTGCAGTGATTCCAGCTCGTAAACCGGTTGCGTCTGGATGAAGTGAGCGCCTGCGGCGATCTTCGCCAGCACCTTCTCTACCTCGTGCTCCAAGTCGGCGGCGCAGGGATTGGCTGCCACACCGATATAGAACTCAGGTGCTTGATTGAGGGGATTACCACTCTGGTCATAACCCTGATTCAGCGTGTTAGCTATGTGTACCAACCCAACGGAGTCCACCTCAAAAATACCACGGGCAGTAGGGTGATCCCCGCGCTTAGGATCGTCACCAGTCAATACCAAGATGTTCTGCACACCCAGAGCTGCCGCGCCCAGGAGCTCCGACTGCAGGCCAATTAAGTTGCGGTCGCGGCAGGTGAGGTGGAAGATCGCATCAAGGCCTACCTCGCGCTGCAGAATGTGAGCAACAGAGATTGGGCTCATGCGCATGTTAGCCATGGGGCTATCCGTGATATTAATGGCATCAACCTTTTGCTCCAGCTGCCAAGCGGAAAGCAACAGCTTATCCATGTTTACCCCTTTAGGGGGCTCCAGCTCCACTGTAATCACGAATTCTCCTAGAGCTATTTTCTGCCTCAAGCTACTCACAGGTATCCCTCCTCCGCCTGATTAGTTGTTCGGCTGCCTTAACCGCCAGGGTAGCATCGGCGGCATAATGAGCGCCAATCTGCGCAGCATATTCTGGGTTAACAACGGCTCCCCCCACTAATACGGGTATCTCAAGTCCTGCTGCTCGCAGAGCGAGCACTACGTCGGCCATACCTGACATGGTTGTAGTCATTAGAGCGCTCAGGGCCACCAGATCTGCCTGCTCTGCTTGGGCAGTAGTGACAACCCGCTCACAAGGAACATCCTTACCGAGGTCAATTACCTTGAAGCCGTGGTTACGGAGCAACAAGGCTACAATGTTCTTGCCAATGTCATGAATATCGCCCTGAACGGTGGCAATGACGATTACGCCTTTCTGAAAACTCACCTCACCCGCGGCCAACTCAGGTTCCAGCAGCTGAAAGACCTGCTCTGCCGCTGCTGCGGCCAGCATCAACTGTGGTAAGAAATAAATGCGCTCGGAATAGAGCTGTCCCACTTCATCTAGGGCAGGAACGACGCACTCATCAATAATCCGCAGGGCTGGCCAACCTAGAATCAGCAGATCCTGTAGATAACGGCCTAGCTTGTGCTGTTCGCCTAGTTTGATCGCGTCTCGGAGCGATTGCTCTGGCAGAGCCTGCTGAGTGGGCGCTACTGCTTCCGCTGAGGGAACGGGAGCTGACTGGGCCCACCCTAGATAGGAGCGCGCTGCCTGGTCTCGTCCCGTGAGCAGATCACTGCTGCGCAGCACTGCCCACATGCCTGGTTGGTTAGGATTAATGATGGGCAGGTCAAGCCCTGCAGCTAAGGCCATAGCCAGGAAAGTGTTATTTAGCTCGTTGCGGCCAGGTAGGCCATAGGAAATATTGCTCACCCCGAGCACTGTTTTGACGCCGAGATCGCGCTTGACTAGCGTAATAGCCCGCAAGGTCTCCATTACCTGAGCCTGTTCCGCACCAGCAGTCAAGGTCAAGGTATCGATGTAGATATCTTGACGCCGAATGCCTGCTGCCAAAGCAGCGTCAACAATTCTACGCGCGATAGTTAACCGCTCGTCGGCACTGGCGGGTATGCCGCGTTCATCCAAAGTGAGGCCCAAAACTGCAGCGCCATACTGCGCCGCCAATTGCAGCACGGGCTGTAATACTGCCTCGCTACCATTGACCGAGTTCAACAACGCCTTGCCGCTATATTGACGGAGACCGGCCTCCATGACTGTGATATCTGCCGTGTCTATGGCCAAAGGCACCTGCACTGCTTGCTGCACGGCAGCTACAGCCTGAGCCATCACCTGGGCCTCTGCCGCCGGGGCTAGACCGATACCTACGTTGACATCGAGAATTTGAGCCCCGCTTGCTACCTGCTGCCTAGCCTCAGCGACTACGATGCTGAAATCACCTTGGCACAAGGAGTCAGCCAAGCGTTTGCGGGCCGTTGGGTTAATGCGCTCGCCAATTACCGGTGTAGGCAGGTGCTCGGCAATTAACACTGTCTGGGTGGAACTGCTCAGAGTACCGTGGTGTTGCTTAGGGCGCGGTAAAGGCGATAGGCGTCGTGCCTGAGCCACAACCAGGCGCATATGCTCCGGTGTTGTGCCGCAACAGCCACCCACGATGTTTGCCCCCGCCTGCACCAATGAAGGAATAGCGGCCGCAAAGGCCTGCGGTGATAAGGGGAAGACGATGTTGCCGGCTATTTGCTCGGGGATACCGGTATTTGGCTGGGCCAGTAAGTAGCTGTCGGCGCTCGAATACTGTCTAGTTAGCACTGGCACGGTCGTTTCCGGTCCGAAGCCACAGTTGGTGCCGACAACGGCTACGCCTAAACTGCCGAGTATGCTCGCCGCTGTTTCTGGATCTGTTCCTGTTAGCGTGCGTAAACCGGCGTCGTAAGTAAGCGAGCAGATGATGGCCAGGTCACCGGCAGCTGCTTTGGCTGCCATTACCGCGATTTTGGCTTCTTGAATGTCTGACTGAGTTTCGATCTTTAACAGATCAACGCCGGCTGCAACTAAAGCCTGAGCTTGTTCAAAATAAGCGGCATATACGGTGGAGAAATCGGCCTCGCCGTAGGGAGCAAGTAGTTTCCCAGTCGGCCCCATTGTGCCTACTACCCAAGTGCCAGCGGCAACCTGCCGCGCTATTCTCACTGCGCGCTGATTGATCTCTTCCACGCGATGGGCCAAGCCACTTTCTGCCAGCTTCAGCCGGTTGGCACCGAAAGTGTTCGTCTGCAATAGATCGCAACCGGCCTCAACATACTGTTGCTGCACAGCACCCACCACTGCGGGGGCACGTAGATTCAGTAGTTCTGGTGGTTCGCCAGGGGCTAAGCCCCGTTCTTGCAGCAGGGTCCCCATGGCTCCATCGAAGACCAATATTCTTGTGTCTAATAGCCTAAGCAATTCATCGCGTTTCATCACTAACCTCCTCATTTGCCCCGCGGCAACGATACTGGCAGCTGCGCAGCGCACAGGTGGCACAGGCCAAATTACTGCTGGAATCGGGTTTAGTCGCGTCCGTTGTCAGCCACCCAGCAATGGCTGTCACGGATTTGCGGGGCAAAAGCAAATGTTTGGGTGTTACCGCTATGCCAATAGCGGCCCCAGAAACCAGCTGATGTAAACGCGGTTGCTGCTGTAATGCTAAGTCCCCATAGCCAGGGCTAAAGCGCGCTGTCAAAACGTAGCCTTGGCGATAAACCTCCTGGTTAACTAGTTCATAGAGAGATTGCATGGCCTGCTCCGCTGCATCTGAGCCTAAGGCATCCCAGACTACTGCCTGCGCATAGTCACCGCTAGCAAAAAGACAGTCGATCTGCGCATCAACCTCGGGGCCAAGCGTTGCAGCCAGTAGTGTGGCCCTGGTTGCCGTACCTAACAGACGCTCCAAATCGCGAGAACCCCAGCAGTTTTCCAACGCGAACTCTTTCAGCTTCCCGCTACGATAGATACCACGCGGTTTGGCTATAGTTTGAAATGACTGTTGACACTGCTCTAGCAAATCTCTGACTGTCGAGTTCAGCTCGGTTTTGTCAGGGCGGTAACCGAGATAGCGGAGCACATCGGAATAGCAGTGCCGCAGCGGCAAGTCAACAATTTGGGGCAACATCTTTTTCCCCCTCTCGGATCTGTACTAGCTCTATAGCCCCCCATACTCCTAAGTGTTCTTGGACAATAACCAAGCACCCCAATACCCCAGGAATACTGGCAGCGAAAGCCAAAGCTGTATCTATATCCCGCGCTGTGTGCACCCGATTGCCAACGGCCGTAGCCATCGCATCAGCCAAAGCGGCCTCGTGGGCTACCACTAACGCCGCATCGGCCTGGCCGAAGCTGAGGGCATGCCCCGAAGTTCCGGAGGAAGTACAGATTCCCAAGGGCGTAGTAGCTGGTGCCACCGCCAGAGCAATGCGCCCTGAAAACACTGAGGCACCAGCCTGAACTAGCACCTGGCGTGGCTTAGTTGTCTGCATGAAAATGTCCCCGCCATTCTCCACAAT
>ENA-UOOI01002347-UOOI01002347.1-fermentation-metagenome-genome-assembly--contig:-NODE-2347-length-16671-cov-3.060604_pt1 | contig 16671 bp, 15 predicted proteins | sample MGYA00245779_ERZ724027 | MGnify/ENA primary metagenome ERZ724027 (study PRJEB28704, sample SAMN03018318) | fermentation metagenome | biome: anthropogenic terrestrial biome; feature: soil; material...
CCCGATACATCCCTACACGATTTCGCTTCTGTCAGCCATTCCGCAGCCCGATCCCTATTTCAGCAGGGGGAGAAAAAGGATCGTCTACAATCCTAAGCAGCACGATTATAGCAGCGAACCTGCGCAGTATTTTGAGGTCGCCCCCGAGCATTTTGTTTATTGCTCAGAGACAGAATATCGAGCTTACATACAGCAAAGTAGGCATGATCGATGAGAGGAGAGCTGGATGTGGATTGGCAAGAAGTTAGAGCTCAGTTTCCGGTAACGGAGGAATACGTTTTCCTGGACCTAGCCAACAAATGTGCACTACCAGTATTCAGTGTGGCTACTATTCAAGATTACATTCAGAAACAACAAAGGTTTGGCGGGGATAAAAGCGAGTGGTTTGCGACCCTGGAAGAGGCTAGGGCACGCTTTGCCCAGCTGATTAATGCCCACCCCGATGAGATCGCATTCACCAAGAATACTTCGGAGGCGCTCAACATCGCTGCCAATTGCCTGCCATTACGAGCTGGTGATACGGTGCTGATCAATGAACACGAGCACCCGAACAACGTATATTGTTGGTTGAACCTGGAGCGGAATGGCGTTAAGGTGAAGTGGATTCCAACTGAAGGCGGCCAAGTAACAATAGAGGCACTGGAACAAGTGCTGGACGATACCACCCGCGTGGTCTCTATCTCCTCCACAACTTACGCCCCTGGCAATAGGAACGACATTAAACGTATAGTAGAGTTCTGTCGAGCACGCGGCATCTACACTGTGGTTGATGCTGTGCAGTCTGTAGGCACATTACAGGTGGACGTGCAGGATTGGGGCGCGGATGTGCTGTGTACTAGTGGCCATAAATCCTTGTTTTGCCCCCATGGCGTCGGCATGCTCTATGTGCGTCGTGAAATGCTCGATAGAATGCCCCCGGTCTATGTAGCCCGAGCCGGTATGGGGATGGCCGCTCAGATTGAGTATAACAGCATTACCTATGAGCTCGACCAAGTGCATAGCGCAAGGAAGTTCGAGATAGGTAACTATAACTATTTGGGAATCACTGTGCTGAATAGTTCTCTCAAATACTTGCTGGCTTTAGGCATGAATCAAGTTGAGGCTCGCCTTCTAAGCCTGCACGAGTATCTATCCAATTGGCTACAGGAGGCAGGCTTCGCTGTAATTAGCCCCGGCACCGAATCATTACGCTCAGCAATTCTCTGTTTCCGGGCGGAAAACGCCCATGATTTGCATAGCTACCTGATGGAAAACAAAGTGATAACCACTGTGCGCAGAGACATGATCCGTGTCTCGCTCGGAATCTATAACAACGAAGCCGACATAGACCTGTTCATCGAACTGCTCCGTAAATGGAACCCTAAGGCGCAGGGAAGCACCGAGACTGCGTAACAGCCACGGGGACGGTCGCCTTGGAAGGCGGGCAACCGCTGACCAAGGGGGCCGGCCCTTAGACGGTTGGACAAGCCCAGATAGTTTGGTTATCCTTCGGGGAAAATTAATTTTAGCCGCGAAAATTTGGCCTAACGCAGAAGGAATCGCGGCTAGGGACGGCGAAATTACTTTTATAGTAATCCGTACAGGAACAAGAAGATAGCGAGGGAATCATGTTTCAATCAGTCACACCAGCAAAACGAACTTACGAGAAAATTATTGAACAGATTCTGGAGCTCATCCGTGAAGGCAAGCTCAGGCCAGGCGATCGCCTTCCCTCGGAACGTGCGCTATGCGAGGAATTGGGTATAGGGCGAACGTCTCTTAAGCAAGCCATTAGTGCTTTAAGCGCAATGGGCATTGTTGATAGCCGCCATGGTGAGGGAAATTTCATTGTGGAGAATCTGTCTGTAGATCTTAGAATCCCCTTTACAGCGCAGTTTTTCTTGAATGACTGCAAGATATCTGACCTAGTGCAGATACGTTACCTTATCGAAACGCAGATCGTACGCATTGTCAGCCAGGTGATAACCGAGGAGCAGCAGCAGGATTTGAGGGCGATTGTGGAACGAATGCGCACGCTTGCCTCGCATGGAGAGCGGGTAGCGCGCAATGCGGAGTTCCACGAGTATTTGGTTAAGATTAGCGGCAACGAGCTGCTTATCAATATCTATCAGAACATCTCCAGCTTGATCGCCCATCAGGTGCGCTTTGCTGACGGCATTAACTTCTACGAGAACCACCGCCAGCTTTTAGACGCAATCTGCAGCCACGATGCAGATAAAGCTGAAGCGTTAATGCGAGCCCACTTCGAGGATAAGTATCCCGATATGCAGGAGAGTTTCTTCCGGTATTTACGTTAGATATTTTTTTGCCCCAACATAGCACACCAGCACACCATGGAGGGGCAATCTGTATAAAGCATCTTAGCCCAGGATTAAGCGTGTTTGTGTCTGACTTATTTTTTTGGTTGGACATAACACACCAGCACACCATTGGGCTTGGGAGGGGGAGTTTTTATGGCCGTATAAAAGATGACGCAGATGATTTTAGAGGAGGAAAGATTGATGAACGTACGTGAACACATAACTGACCTTGTTGGTAACACACCACTGCTGAAGCTGCATAGCTTGTCTGATCGCTGCAACCTTTATGCTAAATGTGAGTTTATGAACCCTATTAGCATTAAAGATCGCCCTGTTCTCAACATCATTACTGAAGCAGAGCAAAAAGGGCTGCTCAAACCGGGCGCGACCCTCATCGAATCAACTAGTGGCAACACGGGTATGGCCATCGCTTACATTGCGGCAATTCGGGGATACCGGGCCATCCTGGTGATGTCGGAGATCCAGAGCGTGGAGCGGCGCAAGATCATGAAGGCCTTTGGTGCCGAATTCGTGCTCACACCGGCCGCTGAGGGAACTGCAGGGGCGAAGCGGAAAATGCAGGAGATTATAGCGGAGCACCCCGACTACTTCTATGTGGGGCAGCACTATAACCTAGACAACCCTAACGCCCATTACAAAACAACTGGCCCTGAAATTTGGCAGGATACCGATGGCATGGTTGATATTTTGGTAGCAGGTGTAGGCACCGGGGGAACCCTTTGCGGTACTGGCCGCTATCTGAAAGAGCAGAAACCCTCGGTGCAGCTGATTGGGGTGGAGCCGAAAACCGCACCCTATATCTCCCAGGGAGTTTTTCAACCCCACCGGATCATGGGGCTTGCGCCTGGTTTTGTGCCTGGCACTCTAGACCGCAGTCTCATCGATGGCTTTGCTCTGGCTGGGGAGGAAGATGCCTTTGCTATGTGCCGACAGTTGGCGCTGAAGGAAGGCGTGCTCGTGGGGATTACCTCGGGGGCGGTTGCCTACGCCATGCAGCAGATTGCCAAAGAACAACCGGAGGGCACCAATATTGTGGGTATCTTTGCTGATACCGGCCAGCGATATTTGAGTGTGGAGGGACTCTTTGAGGTATGAACAAGCTAATAATTCGCGCTGGAACCCTGATCGACGGTTTATCTGATACTCCCAGGTACGACATGGCCATCACGGTGATAGATGGCCTTATCGAGGCAGTGGCCCCATGGGCAGGCGTGCCAGAGGGCATGGAAGCTATGGATTGCACGGGCCAGACGGTGATGCCGGGGCTGATCAACGCCCATGTCCATCTGGGGATGCAGCCCTACGCCACGGACCCGGTGCATGAAATGCCTTTTGCTTTCTCGGTGCTCATCGAGCAACAATTAAAGACTCTGCTGCATTCTGGTGTTACGTTAATTCGGAACCAAGGCACAGCCGATTTCTACGACCTTTATGCTAAGCAGACGGTAGATGCTGGCCTTATTGACGGCCCGGATATCCTCACCTGCGGCCCCGTTCTGACCACCCCTGACGGCCATGGACGCCAGATGGGGCTTGTCTGCCAAGGGGTGGGAGATTGCGTCCGTCGCGCCCAGGAGATCGTAGAGCGGGGCGTAGATACTCTGAAGATTATTGCCACGGGTGGCATGATGACTCAGGGGACTAGCCTAGATGCGGCCCCCTACTCGGTGCCGGAGCTTCAGGCCATGGTGGAAGTAGCCGAAGCGGCGGGCCTTACTTCTTCGGTTCATGCGCACGGCGCGGTGGGGATGCGGAACGCAGTGCTGGCAGGTGTTACTACCGTCGAGCATGGCACTTTCCTAGCGGACGACATCCTGGAGGAAATGCTGCGGCGGGGAACCTGGCTCTGCCCCACGTTAACAGCCCCTCACTCGATCAAAACCTTCGGGCGCGAAGGCGGGCTGCCAGAAGAAATGATGCTGAAGATGGACCGGGCTTATGGTGTTCGCATGGCCAGCTTTAGCAAGGCTTATAAGGCTGGTGTAAGGATCGGGCTTGGTACCGATGCTGGCACTCCCAATAATCCCTTCGACAAGACCTGGTTTGAGCTCAAGATGATGACAGAACATGGCGTGTCTAATATGGCGGCGTTACAGATTGCAACTGCACGCACCGCTGCCATGCTACAGATGCCTAAGCATGGCGCTGTTGCGCCAGGCCGGTTTGCAAACTTGCTGGTGTTGGAGAACAACCCCCTAGAAGACATAACTACACTCAGAAATCCTTTGAAGGTTATCAAGAAAGGAATGGTGTATAGATGAACGAGCTGGCGACAGAAAAGAACTATCGTTTTCTCAACCATGTCGAGAAAATCGGCAATAAACTCCCCCATCCCTTCATCATGTTTGTATACCTTTGCTTGATCATTATGGCGATATCTAGTATATGCAGTCTTACTGGCGTAAGCGCCGTCAATCCTGCTACCGGTGAAACGGTAGTGGTGCAAAACCTGTTCTCTAAAGCGGGCCTCCAGTGGATCCTAACAAATATGATTAAGAATTTTACCGGTTTCGCGCCGCTTGGCATTGTGCTGGTCATTACATTGGGTACTGGCCTTGCCGAGGAATGCGGCTTCTTCTTCACTTTTCTCAAGCAGGTTATGACTGGCGTTCCAGGGGCCCTGATCACGGCAGCCATTGTTCTCTGTGGCATCCTCGGTAACATTGCTTCTGATGCGGCTTTCGTCTTCTTGCCGCCTATCGGAGCGCTTATCTTTCTATCTGTGGGGCGTCACCCCTTGGCGGGGCTCGCGGCAGGCTATGCAGGCGTAGGAGCAGGTTTTACCGCGAATCTCCTGATCACGCCCCAGGACGCCAACCTCGCTGGTATCACTAACGCGGCAGTTGCGCTGATTAATCCGGACCTCGCCATTAATCCAGCGGCCAACTGGTATTTTCTTATTGCCTCCACCATAGTGCTGACTATTTTGGGCACTTTAATTACCGACAAATTGGTTGAGCCCCGGTTGGGAAAATACGCGCCCGAGGGTGGCGAGGAGCAGGTAGCGGGGATCACCGCTCTGGAGAAAAGAGGTTTGCGTAATGCGGGGTTCGCAACCCTTGCATACCTCGCCCTAATATTCCTTTGTGTTGTACCCCAGAATGGCATTCTGCGCGGTGCAGATGGTAGCATTCTTAAGTCGCCCTTCATGTCTGGGCTTATTCCCATCATATTCTTCCTTTTCCTTGTCATTTCGTTGGCCTACGGCAAGACGGTAGGCACCATCCAATCGAGTAAGGATGTTCCGCGCCTGATGGGTGTGGCCATTCAGAAGCTCTCCGGCTTCATCGTGCTCTGCTTTGTGATTGGACAGTTCGTCGCTTTCTTCAACTGGAGCAACCTTGGCACCATACTGGCCGTCAATGGCGCTGAGCTCCTCAGTAATATCGGTTTTACCGGCACTCCACTTATCATCTGTTTTATCCTCTTTACCGCCTTTATCAATCTATTCATCGGTAGTGGACAAGCCAAATGGGCCATTCTCGCCCCTATCTTCATTCCAATGCTAACGCTGCTCGATTACTCCCCTGCTTTCATCCAAATGGCGTATCGCATCGGCGACTCCGCCACTAACGTCATCAGCCCGCTCTTCACCTATGTGGCGATCCTGCTTGCTTATGTGCAGAAGTATCGCAAGGACGCAGGTATTGGCACGCTGATGTCTTTAATGATGCCCTATGCGCTCATTTTCCTAGCGGCCTGGATTGTGCTGCTGCTTTTATGGATGGTGGCAGGTCTTCCCCTCGGCCCTGGGGCAGCCATCATGCTCGGATAACGCTGGGCGATACAAAGGGGGCGCGCCGCTGGCGCGCCCCTCAGCCACGGGGACGGTCGCCTTGGCAGGTCCGGCAAACTCGGTTTCCTGTTCTACTTGATCAGCTGCTCGGCAGTCACCAGATGGACTTTCTCCTGCTCGGCCGCGGCGCGCATAACCCCGTCAGTAAAACCACTCTTGGAGAATAACCAATAATACGCCCGTGTGTCCTTTGCATTCGATGCGAATTTTTCCTGCAGCCTCTTTAGGTCGGATAGACCAACAGGGCTGTTTTTATATTTGCATTCGCCCAGCAGGAAGCTTGTCTTCTCCCGATCCGTGGCCATGATGTCCAGCTCATCGGTCTTGCTCCACCATCTACCGATAGTGGTGAAACGGAAGGGAAGGGCGTTTTTTCTGTTCTGCCGGCGCAGATACTGACGGCAGACGTCTTCAAATGCATGCGAGACGTAGCGGTCCAGCTCGGGCTTTACCACGTAGTGCCAGACGCCTTCGGCGTCTCCGGCCTCTAGTTCAGACAGATTGGGAAACACAAAGGCATACCAAAAGCGAAAGAAATTGTCGGTCACTTGATATAGGCCCCGCTGGATGTTGGCCCGAACCTTAACGCCGTCGGCCACTGGGAATTCCCGGGAAAGGATGCCAAGATCAATGAGGTTTTTTAGGTAGGCGCTTAACTTTGTTTTCTCAATGTGTGTCTTCTGATGGATGTCGTTTAGCTTGGAGTTGCCCATAGCCACTGCCTCAATGATGGCGTTATAAGTAGCCGTTTCACGCAGTTCCTGTCGCATGAGGAATTCCACTTCGCTGTACAGGATACTACCGCGCGAGAGGATGTTGCGGCAGATGTTTTCCCCTAGCGGCAGGCTATCGTCAAACTGCTTCAGGTAGTGGGGGATACCTCCCAGCACGGCATAGGCTGCAATCTTGTCCAAAGGGCTGTAAGCGGGCACGAATTGAATTGCGTCGTAAAAGCCCATCTCGTTCATCTTGAGGATGCCAGTGGCGCGTCCATATAACGGATTCTTTTCCGCCAGGACTTCCTTTTCAATAAAGGACATGGCGCTGCCGCAGAGGATAATCATCACATTTTCGGTCTTCAGCTTTTCATCCCACAGGTTTTGCAGTATGGAAGGGATAACGCTGTTGCCTTTGACCATATAAGGAAACTCATCAATCACTAACAACTTCTTCTCATCACCAGGTAACTCCGAGACGCTGCCCAACGCTTGTTCCCAACTGGAAAAGCGTTTGATGTATTGCGCAGCCGGCAGCCCCTTTTGTAGCATCCGTTCACTGAATGCGGCCAGTTGCTGCTCGTCCGGACTTTCCGTGCAGGCATAGAACACATGAGGCTTCCCCCTGCAAAACTGGCGCAGCGTTTCAGTCTTACCTACACGTCGTCGCCCGTATAGGACCACGAGCTGCCCGTCCTTGGCAGTATAGCGATCCTCCAAGAATCGCAACTCTGCTTCCCGTCCAACAAACATGGCTAACCCCTCCCTATATAATTACGATTATTATAATCCAGATTATATAAAACTATACTGCCTGCGCATGGAAAACGCAAGCCTCAGTCATAGGGACGGTCGCCTTGGGAGGGGGGCAAACGCTAGTCAAAAGGATCGCCAAGGTTTTTCGTTCTTTGCGTTGACAAGACGTATGCTGATGACATAATAATCATTAGCATCATCAGATAATCATCAGCAACAAGTGGAGGGTAGTATGCTAGCGCGCCCAGCTAACACGTATTGGCTAGCTGATGAAAGCTCGGTCAGGCCATATTGTCAGTGCTGCGTTGCCAGCAAGAGTGTCTTGAATAATGGTTAGATAATTAGGAAGGGGTTACATATGGTAGGTAATATGCACATTGCTAAACTTGTTAGCGCGCCGGTTCGGCTTCATCTCGAGCTGACAGATGATTATCTTTCGGACTATCAGCAAAGAATGCTGAAAAGGTACGGTGAATCGTCAACAGGGCGAGCCATTAGCCGCGACATCTTTGTCCCCGCAGATATGCCTCTTCATAATCTCCATTATGCGATACAAAGGCTTTACGGGTGGCAGAATACGCATCTGCGTAGCTTTCAGTTGCCCTCCGAAAAGTATCTGGAGTTAACTGGAGGCACGGTTAGAGGGTGGACCGATTTAGTAGGCATCCTTTTTCAGCCACCCGGTGAAGCTGAATGGGACCTTTTTTGGGATGATGACTACGTAGACGGCAGTATCAATGTGTGGCTTAAGAGGAAATACACAGGGCCCTATAGTTATGGCGGGTCTATGGAGCACTTTGGGGCCGCGAGAGAAGATATTCAGGAGTTACTAGACAGCTGGAAAATGGTTGATGTCAAAGAGCCATTTTGGCCTCATGCAGAACGGGCAAAGAAGGATAGAGACGTAGAAGATAGAACGTTGCGTAGGGCACCGTTGATTGAACTCACTCTCGAGGAGATGAATAATTCTTTTATCCTTGACAGTGGCACAGAAAGCCTGTTGGAGCGCCTTGAGGTTAACAAGGTGCTGGCAACGCCGAATCAGGAGCTAGCTGTGGATGGGGTATTTCCGGTAACTACTAGCCTCATCTACTACTACGATTTTGGGGACAACTGGACTATCACTATCACGAAAACAGACAACTGCGATGACCTCCTGGAGAACAACGATATTTCCGAGGATGAGCTTGCTAGGGCCGAAGAAACTGTGCTAAGCAGGCATAAGCCGGTTTGCCTGAAGAAAGATGGTGTGTCCGTACTCGACGACGTCGGGGGACTGAGCGGGTATGCTGATTTCTTGGGAGCTATCTACGAAGGTGATGATAAAGAAGAAAGGGCAGACTACCGGGCTTGGGCGAAAAGCCTTGGTTGGAGCACGCGGAAAACAGCTAATCACACCTGGCTGTGATAAAGAGGGGCGGAGCTAGCGCGGGTGTGCCCAATTATAATGTATTTTAACGCGTTTAATCGCGCGCGCGTGTTCGAACGCGTTAAATTTGCGCGCGCGCGTGTAAAACGCGTTCGAACCTTACATGGCGTCAGAGCAAACCTAGCTTTCCATCCAGAAGTATAACAGCATTGCTTGCCCTTATATATGCGCGAAAAACGGAGCAGCGTCCCGCTGCCTTTTACTCATATTCATTAGCCTGCCTCAGGCGACGAACTGCGCCAAAGACCTCTAGCAAGTATTTAGCAAGTATTTCTTGATAAGAAGGCCGCTTTGACGGGTATCAACGAAATCGTGCAAAAAATATAGCTCGCTGGCACCATACTCATCCTTCTGCGCAAACCAGACTTGCCGTCGCGCCTCATGTTTTTTTCCGGTAATGAGACGTCGTGCGTATTGCAATTAACTGTCATCACCTATCCTATTAAACAAATAGTGAAACAAATAGAACCCGCCAGCGTATGAGTGCCCAGCTAAAATGCATTTTAACGCGCATTTGAACGCATTTTACGCGCGCGCGCGAAAGTGCCAGTTTAATTTACGCGCGCGCGTGTTAGAATGTACTTAGAGGTGAGCGTTTATGAGAAAGATGGCGTTTAAGGAATCACTTACAGTAGAATTCAAAAGCGATCGGAAAAAACTGCCGGATGAAATCCTCGTAGAAGCTGTTGTTGCCTTTGCCAATACTGACGGTGGGGAGATATACCTTGGAGTGGAAGATGGCGGAGAAATCACTGGTCTTCATCAAGATCATGCAGATCCATTAACCCTGTCGGCATTTATCAGTAACAGGACCGTGCCGCCAATTTCTACCCGCACGGAAGTGCTTGAGTATGCTAAGCCCGTATTGAAGATTTCTGTGCCCAGAAGTGCAACAATTGTTGCAACGTCTTCCGGGAAAATGCTGCGCAGGCGCTTAAAAGCTGATGGTACGCCAGAGAACGTCCCTATGTATCCGTACGAAATAACGTCCAGGCTATCTAGTTTAAGCTTGTTGGACTTATCGGCCCAGCCTCTACCCAATGCTGACTATGATGATCTGGACGTAGTTGAGCGCGAAAGATTAAGGAATAGCATTAGAGCCTATAAGGGCGATCAGGGGCTATTGTCGTTGGCAGATGATGAGCTTGACAAAGCCTTGCGCCTAGTTACTACAGTCGACGGGAAACTGGTCCCCACAATGGCTGGCCTGTTGCTTATCGGTAGAGCAGAAAGAATTCAGGAATTGATACCCACTGCCGAAGCCTCGATTCAGATCCTGGAAGGTACCAGCGTGGTTGTCAATGAGTCATTTACACAGCCTTTACTGCGTGCCTTTGAGCAGATAAATACTTATGTTGCGGCCCGCAACAGAGAAACCGAAATGGAAATGGGCTTATTCAGGATTTCGATTCCTGACATTGATAAAAGAGCATTCAGAGAGGCGCTAGTGAACGCCTTCAGTCATCGAGATTACTCTATGCTTGGCAGAGTTATCGTTAGGCTAGAAGATGAAGGCTTAACTATCAGCAATCCAGGAGGATTTATTGAAGGCATTTCCATCGATAGTCTGTTGGATGCAGAACCGCACGGGCGTAACCCGGCGTTAGCAGACGCTCTTAAGCGAATAGGATTAGCAGAAAGGACTGGAAGAGGGATCGACAGGATATTTGAAGGTTCTCTGCAATTTGGCAGGCTGTTACCTGATTACAGCGCGTCCAACGAGCGCACGGTTAAGCTGTTTATCCCCAAAGGCAGGCCAGATCAAGAATTTATCAAAATGGTTTCTGAAGAACAGAAGCGCATAGGGCGCTCCCTGCCGATTCATTCATTGCTAGTGCTAAATACGTTAAAACAAATACATCGGGCAACGATCGAAGATATCAGCATGCAGACAAACATAGATGGCACCAAAATAAAGGTAACGCTAGGCAATCTGATAGACTCTGGTCTGGTTGAGGCAATCGGTACCGGCAAAGCGAAAACATATATCCTTAGCTCCAAGGTATACAAAAGATCAGACAATACAGTTGGTTACGTTCGGGCAAAATACATCGATGCAATTAGGTTTGAAGAATTGGTTCTAACGCTAGCGAGGGAGCAGGGAAGCGTAACTAGAAAAGATGTGATGGAGTTATTGCATCTTAGTTCGGACCAAGCCTATCGTGTCTTAAGGAAAATGGTTGACGACAACAGATTAAAGTTGCGCGGTAAGGGGAAAAACTCTAGGTATGTTATTAAGGGTACATGATAGGCCACAGCTTCCCAAGTCAGCATAAGCCACCCAACCCCTATATATTCCGCCCGGAAAAAATAAACCACTATATATTGATTTTTACCTCACGTTCGGCAAGGAACTTGGCCACCGATGGAGAACATATGCAACAACAGAAATATATGTATAGCCGTTAAGGGGGCCTATGTTAGTGTTAGATTTGAAGGTGCTGATCGTTGACGACCAGAGTGGCATTCGTCGTCTCCTGACCGAATACTTCAAACACGAAGGCTGGCAGCCGGTGGAGGCTACGAACGGGCGGGAAGCCCTGGAAATGTTGCCGGAGAACCCCGATGTGATTTTGCTTGACATGAAAATGCCTGTCATGGACGGCATTGACTGCTTGACAGAGTTGCGCCAATCACACCCTGACCTGCCGGTGATTGTGATGACCGCCTATGGCGAGCTAGAGATCATGGAGCAGGCGGAAGAGCTTGGTATCAGTGCCAAGGTGTTGAAGCCGTTTGATGTGGTAGCTCTGCGCGATACGGTGCAGAGGGTGCATGTGCAGCGGTTGCAGGTAGGGTAGATAATTTTGGTTTGCAGGAAGATTGCAGCGCAATGTCAAATATATGGCGTAAGGCCTTCTATTGGCCGACGGTAAAATTACCGTCGGTATTTTTGTGCCTTATTTATGCCTTATATGTAAGTGGCATGAATCTTGCATGTTATTGTTTGCATAATAGTTAGCAACGCTTTTGGCGTTGCGGGAGAAAGGGTGTGTTATTTGTGTTGCGATTACGCATGAGCCAGGCAGATGCCCACTATGCTGGCGATCTGGTTGATGGAGCGCGGCTGATGGCTTTGTTTGGCGATGTGGCAACAGAGTTGTTAATCCGCCAGGACGGTGACGAGGGTTTGTTTGTGGCCTATGACATGGTGGAGTTTACGGCCCCGGTCTATGCGGGTGACTACCTAGAAGTGCGCGGTGAGATCACGAAGGTGGGTAATAGCTCGCGGCGCATGGAGTTTACCGCCCATAAGGTGATTCAAAGTTTGCGTGATGCGGAGCAGCCTTCGGCGGCCGAAGTGTTGGCTGAGCCGCTGTTGGTGGCCCGGGCCAGCGGTACCTGTGTAGTGCCCAAAGACAGACAGAGGAAGGGGTAGAAAGTAATGGACAAGTTGATTATCACGGCGGCCCTGGTGGGCGCGGAGACTACTAAGCAGGATAACCCCAACCTACCAACTTCACCACAAGAGCTGGCCGACGCGGCCTATGCCTGCTGGCAGGCGGGGGCTTCCATTGTGCATTTGCATGTGCGTGATGCCAACGAGCAGCCGACGCAGGATGTAGCCGTTTTTGCCGAGGCCATGCGTTTGATCAAGGAACGATGCGATATTATTGTCCAGTTTTCTACCGGCGGGGCGGTCGGGTTACCAGTGGAAGAACGCACTAAGCCGCTCGGCTTACGTCCAGAAATGGCTACCTTGACCACCGGCACGGTGAACTTCGGGCCCGATGTGTTCTTCAACTCGGAGCCATATGTGGAAGCTATTGCTAAAGCTATTCAGGAGAACGGGGTTAAGCCTGAGATTGAAGTTTTTGAATCTGGCATGATCGATAACGCTTTGCGCTTGGTGCGCAAGGGTTTAGTCACGCCGCCTCTGCATTTTGATTTTGTCATGGGTGTGCCAGGTGGCATCAGTGGCACGGTGAAGAACTTGCTGCACTTAGTCGAGAGCATTCCGGCTGGTTCCACTTGGTCCGTAGCTGGCATTGGGCGCACGGAGCTGCCCCTAGCAACTATGGCCATCATTATGGGTGGCCACGTACGGGTAGGCTTTGAAGATAACATCTACTATAGCCGCGGGGTGAAGGCTGCAAGCAACGCCCAGTTAGTAGAACGCATCGCGCGTCTGGCTAAGGAACTGGGGCGAGAGGTTGCCACCCCTAGCGAAGCACGTCAGTTGCTGGGGATGACTCCTTAAGAATAAATACTACTATCTGGAGGTGTGGTATGGGGAAGAAGGTAAAAACTTGGCAAGAGGCATTAGCAGTGGTGCAAGACGGTATGACCATCATGATTGGTGGATTCTTGGCCGTTGGCACGCCGGAATGCCTCATCGATGGGCTGCTAGAGTGCGGTGTGCGCGACCTAGTGGTCATCGGAAATGACACTGGCTTTGTCGACAAGGGCATTGGTCGCTTAGTAGCAGCCGGACGCTGCCGCGAAGTGATCGTGTCGCATGTAGGCACCAACCCTGAAACCGGGCGGCAGATGCATAGTGGCGAACTCAAGGTTACGCTGGTGCCCCAGGGCACGCTAGCCGAGCAAGTGCGGGCTGGCGGGGCTGGCTTGGGTGGCATCTTAACGCCAACCGGTATCGGTACGGTGGTGGCCGAGGGGAAACAAGTGATCGAGGTTGGTGGCAAAGAATATTTGCTGGAATTGCCACTGCGAGCCGATGTAGCGCTGATCAAGGCGCACCAGGCCGATGAAAAGGGTAATCTGGTTTATCGTCGGTCGGCCCGTAATTTTAACCCACTCATGGCGAAGGCTGCAGATGTAGTGATCGCCGAAGTTGACGAGATTGTGCCCGTCGGGTCGCTTGACCCCGACGCCGTAGTGACGCCGGGACTATTAGTAGACATGATTGTGCCGGGAGGTGCCCAGCATGGATCCTAGAGAACGTATGCGTGAGCTAATCGTACGCCGAGTAGCACGAGAGTTAAAAGATGGCGACGTGGTTAACTTAGGCATCGGCTTGCCGACACGCGTAGCCGATTACCTGCCAGAAGGTGTAGAGGTGCTGTTCCAGTCGGAAAACGGTTTTGTGGGACTGGGGCCAGCGCCCGATGTAGGACAGGAAGACCCGCATGTGGTGAATGCGGGGGCGCAGCTAGTGAGCATTTTGCCAGGTGGTGCCTGCTTCGATAGCGCCACATCGTTCGCCCTGATTCGGGGCGGCCATGTCCATGTCACTGTGCTCGGAGCCCTCGAGGTAGACCAATATGGTAACTTAGCTAACTGGATGATTCCAGGTAAGCTGGTGCCCGGTATGGGTGGAGCCATGGATCTGACAGTGGGAGCTAAGCGGGTGATTGTGGCGATGGAACATACCAACAAGGGCCGCCCCAAGATTTTGGAGCAGTGCCAGTTGCCGCTCACGGCGGCTAAAGAGGTGGATCTGATTGTAACCGAGATGGGGGTTATGGAAGTGCGGCCTGATGGTTTGTGGCTGACCGAGATCGCGCCCGATACGACAGTGGAAGAGGTGCAAGCCGCCACCCTGGCACCGCTTAAGGTAGCGGACTATCTGCCCGTGATGCAACCGTAGGGTGGGTCGCGGGGACGTACACTTGTGTCAGGGAAATTTTGGGTGACCGGGCGGCCCGGGCGAGATAGGATCTCGCCCCTACACCACAACGAAATCATGGCTGGAAAAAATCCTTCGATAAGTATATCCTATAGAGGAGGTAACCTGGTGAATAAAGCTATCATTGTCTCGCTTGCGCGTACCCCAATTGGTACTTTTAACGGAACATTAGCCAGTGTTTCGGCGAAAGAATTGGGTAGCATAGCGATTAAAGAAGCTCTAAATCGTGCTAAACTGGAACCGGAACAGGTAGACGAGGTTATAATGGGCTGTGTGCTTCAGGCTGGGCTAGGTCAAAACGTAGCTCGCCAGGCAGCTCTGGCTGCCGGCATTCCTGTTGAGAAGCCAGCGATGACCATTAACCAGGTCTGTGGCTCTGGCCTGCGTGCAGTCGCCTTGGCCGCTCAAGCTGTCATGCTAGGCGATGCCGATATCGTAGTGGCTGGCGGCACAGAAAACATGAACCAGGCCCCTTACTTACTTAAGAACGCTCGCGGTGGCTATCGCATGGGTCACGGCGAGCTAGTCGACAGCATGATTAGCGAAGGGCTGTGGTGCGCTATCGGTAATACTCACATGGGCATCACGGCTGAGAATCTAGCCGAGAAGTATAATATCAGCCGGGAGGAGCAAGACGAGTTTGCGGCTGCTAGCCAAAACAGGGCTGAGGCGGCACTGGCTGCCAACCGTTTTGCTGATGAAATTGTGCCGGTGGTTATCCCTCAGCGGCGCGGCGATGCAATTGTTTTCGACCGGGATGAGCACCCCCGTGCTGGTGTAACGGCTGCTTCGCTAGCCAAGCTGCGCCCTGCCTTTAAAAAAGATGGTACGGTCACAGCGGGTAACGCCTCAGGCATCAACGATGGCGCAGCCGCAGTGGTTGTTATGTCGGAAGCAAAAGCCAAAGAGTTGGGGATACTACCCTTAGCTACCATTCGCTCCTATGCTAGCGCTGGTGTCGACCCGGCCCACATGGGCCTCGGGCCCGTACCAGCTACGAAGGAAGCATTGGTTAAGGCGGGGCTACAGCTTTGCGATATAGATCTAATTGAAGCTAACGAGGCCTTTGCCGCCCAGTCGTTAGCGGTAGCAAAGGAACTTGGCTTAGACATGGACCGCGTTAACGTTAATGGTGGTGCTATTGCCCTGGGCCATCCGATTGGCGCTAGCGGCACCCGCATTTTAGTTAGCCTGATTAGTGAGATGCAGAAACGTGATGTGCGCCTCGGCCTCGCTACCTTGTGCGTCGGCGGCGGCATGGGCGTGAGCATGATTGTGGAACGATAAACCCCGTTAGGCCCTGTGGCCTCACGGGGCGGGTCGACCAACGGGCGACCCCTACGTATCCCCCCAAAATGGTCTCGTAGGGGCGCCCCGCTGGTGCGCCCACCTGAAAGGAGTCGGCTTACATGAAATTCTTCTTAGACACGGCCAACCTAGATGAAATCCGCCAGGCAGTGCGCCTGGGCGTGGTGGCAGGTGTAACCACCAACCCTTCGCTAATTGCTAAGGAGGGGCGCGAATTCCTGCCAACAGTGCAGGAGATTTGTCGTTTGGTCGCTGGCCCAGTCAGCGCAGAGGTAATTAGCCTCGAGCCAGCCCAAATGCTGGTGGAAGCGCGTGAGCTAGCGCAGCTGGCTCCTAACGTAGTTGTTAAGGTGCCGATGTGCGCCGCCGGGTTAGAAGTTGTGCATACTTTGGCCCGCGAAGGCATCAAGACTAATATGACTCTGATCTTCTCCGCCAACCAGGCGCTACTTGCAGCTCGCACCGGTGCCACTTATGTCAGCCCCTTTGTGGGCCGTCTTGATGACATTGGTAACTCAGGGATGACCGTGGTGCAAGACATCGTTGATATCTTTGATCTCCACAGCCTCGATACCGAGGTGATCGCGGCCAGCGTGCGCCATCCGGAGCATGTGTTGCAGGCAGCCCGCGCCGGTGCCCATGTCGCCACCGTGCCTTTCAAGGTGTTAAAGCAGATGGTCGAGCATCCATTAACCGATATCGGCATCGAGAAATTCTTGGCCGATTGGAACCAACAAAAATCCCGCAAATAACCG
>ENA-UOOI01002348-UOOI01002348.1-fermentation-metagenome-genome-assembly--contig:-NODE-2348-length-16667-cov-36.362690_pt1 | contig 16667 bp, 17 predicted proteins | sample MGYA00245779_ERZ724027 | MGnify/ENA primary metagenome ERZ724027 (study PRJEB28704, sample SAMN03018318) | fermentation metagenome | biome: anthropogenic terrestrial biome; feature: soil...
TTATCCCTAAAAGTACGTGCCATGAAGATGGCTGCGATTGATAAGAAGTAATTGATATGGGTGTCATAACTACATAAGCAAGAGTAAGAGGGCTGTGATCTTCTTTCACGCACAGACCGGAACATTTATATCAGGAAAACAAACTTGCCTGTCCCCTTCAATAGAAAAAGCCCGCCAATGAAGCTAGTCCGGACATCAGATAGTTCCATTGCCAGAAAGTTCATCTTTATGGCGGGCTTTATAATATACCTCATTAACCCATCAAATCTACAATTTCCTTTTTGTGGACAGGTACTCTGCCAATTCGGACAAAGCAGCTTCATCTACTACTACAGTAATATTATTATTATGAAATTGAAGAATTGTTGCCGGAATAATGGGGTAACTTCACCGAAGAAGGCAGTCTTCAAAACCACAGCCTTTTCTACTCCGCTTACTATAACTAAATTTTTTTCGCCTGCATGATAGTCTTTATCTCGATGGTAAAGGCGTATCTGGATACCTCGTGGGAATTCTTGAATAAGCGAGCGCTGATCTCGATCATACTTTTTGCAGGGTAGCACAATGTGTTTTCTTTTGGAAGGTTTCATCGGGCTCATTGAAGCCGATATATTCGTTATGCCCAAGAAGAAACTGTAAATCAACCCCTCCCAGTGAACGGATCAGCTTATTATAACGTTCACATTCTTGTTCCTTTGAAGCTGCCATTCCATCGGCTTCATGATAACCTGTACAGATATTATATTGGCAGCTTTTCTGCTCATATCCTGATAACCTTTAACTCTAATAAGTCTCATGCTAATCATCCGCCATTATCTTATCCGACGGTATATCTGATTTATGACAGTTCACCCACGTATTCCCTGAAGTTGCCCTGCAGCTCATCAACCAGCTTTACTGCATTATCATATCCATGAACCAGCGGATTGTTTAACAACGCTAGGATTGCCTTCTGTTTCGAATGCTCCGCTGCTGCTTCCACAGTGAGCGTTTCATAGGCTTTCACCTGGCTGACCAGACCCTTGATCGCCAGCGGTAGCGGACCGAAAGCCAAAGGTCTTACTCCGTATTTATCAACGATGCAGTTCGTCTCTACTACACTATCATTAGGAATATCCGTCAATGCCCCATGATTCGGATAGTTAACCGGCATATTCACGGAACCGTTACCCATTAAAGCTTTAATTAACATGGTTGCAACTGTAGAATAGTATGCTCCTCCACGTTTATCAAGTTCAGATGGTTTTTCACAGATCTCAGGATTCTTGTAAATATCAAACAGGTTGTTCTGCACCCTGAGTACCTGCTCGCCACGGGTGCCTATTCCATTTTTAATTTCAGTTTTTTCTTTTTCCAACATAAAGGCTTCATAATAAAAATACTGCAGATAGGGCGACGGAATTAACTGAAGCCAGGAGATTAATTTTGCTATTCCCGGAACCTTTGGAACATTTTTAACAAGTTGTCCATCAAAGACTTCCTTCTCTATTAATTTCTTCATGACCGGTTTACCATCAAGAAGAATCTCAGTAACATAGCTCAAATGATTTAATCCGACCACAGTGCAATAGACTCTCTCCGATCCAACGCCTAACATTCTGGCTGCATCCATATGCATGTTGTAAGGAACATTACATAGACCGACACATTTAATATTGGAATACCTATGGATTGCTTCCGTTATGATGCCAGAAGGATTCGTAAAATTAATCAGCCATGCATCAGGGCAAATCCGTTCCATAGCATGTACCAGTTGCAATGTAGCCGGTATGGTCCGCATTGCATTGAAGAAACCGCCTGCTCCGGTAGTTTCCTGACCAATTAGACCATATTTTAACGGTATTTTCTCATCCAGGATCCGTGCCTGCATAAGGCCGACACGAAACTGGCTGAGAACAAAGGAAGTTTTGTCAAGTGCAGCTTCCAGGGTTTCTGCTATATAAATATTCATTATTACATTTTGCTTTTTTGCCATTCGGATAGACAAGCCGCAGACAGCCTCAAGCCGATCTTTTGCTTCCGGCAGGTCATACAAAGCAACTTCCGAACCGGCAAAACAATTATCCTTTAAAAGGCCCTCCAATACTTCAGGCGTGTAGCTGCTGCCTGCTCCAATAATTGTAACTTTCATTGAAAATCACTCCTCACTATTCCTTAATTTTAACAATAAGCTCAATTTCTATCGGTATATTCCCTGGTAAATTGGAGGTACCCATAACTGATCTGGCGTGCAGTCCCCTGTCACCAAGGATCTTAACCATAAAATCCGAAAAGCCGTCCATCACTTTCTCTTGATCATAAAAATTTGGCTCACTGCTGACCAGAGCAAATGCTTTCAAGATATAATCAATTCTGTCTAAGCTGCCAAGGTATTCATCCATGGCACTTAATAATATCTCACCGCAGATCTGAGCTGCCTTATAACCGTCCTCCACACTCAGAGCCGAGCCCAGATGGCCTACATAAAATGGGTCACCGGTTACTTCATCTTCTGGACCGTGGCCTCCAATAAATAGAATATCCTTCCATCTTCTTAGTACTACATTACCACGGCGCTTTGTGCTTCTGCTTATAATCTCTTTTTCTGCATCCATAGCATATCCTCCTTAACCCCTGATCTGGAAAATGGCTTCCACTTCCACCGGAATATTACCGGGAAGGCAGCAAGTCCCCATGGCAGAACGAGCATGTATACCTCTGTCACCTAAAGCCTCAGCCATCAGATCGGAAAAGCCATGCATAACCGCCGGCTGGTCATAAAAGTCCGGGCTGCTTGCAACAAGACCGAAGACCTTCATGATACCCGCTACCCTATCGAGATCTCCAATATATTCCCGGACGGTTGCCAGCATATTGATACCGCAGAGTCTTGCAGCCTTGTAGCCTTCCTCTAGAGACAGCTCTGCACCGAGTTTACCAGTATAGACCGGTTTGCCGTCCACATTGTTGGGGCCAGTGCCGGATACAAAAAGCAGATTCTCATATTGCCTAATCGCTACCATTCCTTTTCCCCTACGATCCTTTTTGGGGAGTACAATTCCTAATTCCTCTAATTTTTTATCTGTTTGACTCATATGCAATCTCTCCTTTAATTAATTATTTAATCTATATTTTTCTCAGTTCCAATCAGCCCTTAACTGCTCCCATAGTCATGCCACTGATCAGGTATTTTTGAAAGTAGATAAACAGAATAACTACCGGAACAGAGACTACCACTGAAGCGGCCATCAAAGGTCCCCATACGATATTGCGGAATCCGACCATCATGGAAATGGCAACAGGTGCCGTCCTTAGGTCAGCGGAGTGGATCAATGTCATGGACATCATCAGCTCTTGCCAAGACAAAATGAAGGCAAAGAGTCCCATGGCAACGATGGATGGAGCGGCAAGCGGCAAAACGATACGAAATATCGTAGCAAATGGACCGCAGCCGTCAATTGCTGCAGCCTCCTCCAGTTCCACTGGCAGCCCATCAAAATAGGATCGTAACATCATAGTACAGAACGGAAGGGCGAAGGTACAGTAAGCTAGTACCAATCCAAATCTAGAGTTATAGAGTCCAATTTTAACAAAGGTTATATAAATCGTTAAGATAATCAAGGGCAGTGGAAACATCTGCGTTAATATCAAGGCGCTGGAGATGACATTTTTTCCACGGAATTTGAACCTTGATATCCCATATGCCATGAAAGTTGCAAAAAGTAAGGCGACCAGTGTGGTTGACACAGAAACCAGGATGCTGTTCTTCAAGTAAGTCATGAAATCATATTCCTTCAGCAAAGAAATGTAATTGGTAAAGGATAATTTCTTCGGCAAAAACGTAGGATTTTCGGAAAACATCTCTACGCTGTCTTTTAATGATGTCGATACCATCCATATAAAAGGAAAATCAAGAATTAATGTAATCACTGTTATCGCAAAATAGATAAAACTTTTGTTAATAATATTCTTTTTCTTCTTGGTCATTATTCTCAATCCTCCTCCTTCTTGCTGTAATGTATATATAGTATAGCTGGGATGCTTACTATGACCAAACTGATAGTACCGATTGCAGCTGCCTTATTCATCTTGAAGAAACTGAACGCAGTCAGATATGTATAAACAGGCACAATCATGGAACTGTTAGCAGGTCCGCCATGTGTCATCGTAAAAATTAAATCAAATTGGTTATAGGTCCATATTGTTTCCAGCAGAATCGTGGTTATACTTATTTTTTTGATTCCCGGCAGCGTGATGTACCGAAACTCATGAAACATCGAACCACCATCAATTTTAACGGCTTCATACAGACCGATATCAACCTGCTGAAGAGCTGCCAATAAAACGATTGCCATGAAGGGTATTGCCTTCCAGGCAGAAGTTACCATGACTGACCCGAGTGCTGTGGTGCGGGAACCGAGCCAGTCTATATTTTCAGTAATAAAGCCATACTTCATCAGAATCTGGTTTATGATTCCGTTCTGGCTGTCATACATCCATTTCCAGGTCATGGCTGCAGATATCCCAGGTACTACCCAGGGAATCAGAATCAAGCTCCGGTAGATCCCGCGTCCTTTGAATTTCTTATTCAGTAACAATGCAACAGCCAGTCCTACGATATATTGTACCGCTACTACGATTACTGTATATAAAATAGAGTTCCGGATGGATAATGAAAAGGTTTTATCACCCACCAATTCTTTATAATGCTGAAATCCAACAAATTTCTCAAACTGCATGCTTGCTGCTTTCTGAGTAAAAAAGCTAGATATAACGCCTCTTATCAAAGGATAAATCATAATCAGAGTTAACAGCAGCAGACCTGGTGCAATTAGAATATATGCATATTTGTTTTTATTCCATCGTACCTTCTTAATTTTTTGGGACTTCATGCTCTCATCTCCTTATTCTAATGTTTAATTACCCGTCCGGCTAAATTTCCGACCGGCTTTCCTTGTTGAAGTGCTAAATGACCGTTAACAAATACATATTGAATTCCGGCTGCTGCCAGTCTCGGATTTTCAATGGTTGCCCGATCCGTCACAGTCATTGGGTAGAACAGGACAAGATCAGCATAATACCCTTTCTGCAACCGGCCTCTATCTGTAAGCCTGAATCTTTGGCATGGTAAATCCGTCATACGGTTAATCAACCTTTCTAGGGGAAATCTTTCTTCCCTAGCCAGGCGTAACAGCTTGGCAAAGGAGCCCCAGGCTCTAGGATGAGGATACTTTCCTACATGGATTGCATCCGACCCAACCATATAATTCGGCCTTGATAAAAGCTCAAGTAGATCCCTGTGAAAACATCTTGTCTGCTCTTCGTTCAATCGTGGATCGACATCATGGAAGCTGAGAGCCAGTTCTTCACTGTAAAGAAGTTCTGCAATAATTGTTCCCTTTCTTACACCATGCTCCTTTGCAAGCTCCGAAAAGGTCCTGCCCATCAGTTCTTCATGGTTACCTGAATAGGTTATCATTCCATTAAAGGCTGAAAACTCCCTGTCGATGTATTCTGCAATCTTCTTCCTGCTTTCAGTGTTGGCTAACCGTTCCATGATTGCATCAAACCCGCCATCATTCGCCCAAGGTGGAATGAACATCGGGGCATATGATGCACCATAGGGATAGGGATATAATTCAAGCGTAATATCCAACCCTTCCTGAATTCCACGGTCTATCTTCTCCATGATTTTTTCCGTATGTCCGATTGTATCTCCACCGGTCCGATAATGGGAAAAGTGGAGCTTAACACCGGAATACCTAGCGATGTTTAAAGCCTCCTCAACATTATCAAAGGGTTTTCCCTGGAATACTGTCCTGAGATGAGTCACATAAACGCCATCTTTTTCCTTCACAGCCTTACAGATTTCAATTAATTCTTCCGTATTGCTGAAAGCACTGGGGAAATAGCTGAGACCTGTGGAGAAGCCCCTGGCTCCTTGATCCATGGCTTCTTGAACCATCTGGCGTGCCTTTGACAATTCACTTAAGCTCATCAACCGGTTCTCAAATCCGACCGTCTCCAGGCGCAGAGCACAATGGGGAACCAGCCAGGCTACATTTACAGCAGTTTTACCTCGGAAATGTTCCAGATATTCACCTGCAGTGGTGAAATCAAGAGGTACGTCCTCGAACTGTCCATTCAATCCTTTAATATAACGCACGTAATCCTTAAGATTATTCAAAGAAAGCGGAGCATAAGAAAGTCCGTCCTGCCCAAGGATTTCCGTAGTAACACCCTGCGTTATGCTGCTCGGCTGTCTTCCGTCATGTAATAGATACAGATCGGAATGAGTATGGGTATCCACAAAACCTGGAGCCGCACACAGACCCTTCCCTGAAATCTCATGGCAGGCAGGTATATCAATTTCAGGAGAAGCATAAACTCCTGTTATTCTGTCCCCGGAGAAAGTAAGACTACCTGAATAGCCTGGCTTCCCGGTACCGTCATATATTGTTATGTTATGAATGATGTAATCTTCCATCCTTACCTCCTGCATATGCCATGGCATACTTGTGCCATGGCATATACTGTAATAGTCCCAATCTAACTGCAATAAACTGAAGAGGTTTTATCTTATTCCAGTTTGCCGAAATCTTCAACCATCTGCTTAGTGAATTTTTCTGGTGTGATTTCACCAGCAACCATAGACTGAACACCAGGATTGAAGCACATGGTACGGAACTCCTCATACCTGCTGTATGCAGGACGGTTCCTGCCGTATTCTGCATCTGTGATAAAGGGTTTCAGCATCTCATCCTGAGCATATTCTGAATCCTTAAAATCCTTGGTAAAACTGAAAACACCGCTGGTGATGGTATATTTGTCATAATAGCCTTCGTTGTAGAAGAATTCCAGGAACTTGCCGGCTGCTTCTTTGTTCTTGCTTGCCTCTGTAATATGTACAGTATTCGGATAACTTAAAACTGCTTTTCCGCCAGGACCGGCCCACATCTGAGCAGTTCCCCATTTGCCATCCATCTCAGACATTCCTTTCAGTGTAGCAATATTCCACATACCGGCTACCATCATAGCGGTATCCCCTGCAGTGAAGGAATTCAATACAGATTCAGCATCCATGCCGGTAATCTCTTTTGGCATATAACCATTCTCTACTAATTGTAAATAGAATTTTGCTGCTGCTAAGCTTTTCTGAGAATCCAGGGTGCAGACCCATTTTCCATTTTCGTTACGCTTGCAGACATCTCCACCGGCCTGCCATAAGAAAGGAAGATAATAGTCATCTACTTCATAGCCGCTGCAGGATACTGTCAACAGATATTTGCCGATAGCCTTCATCTTCTCGCCTTCTGCCAAAAGCTCGTCCCATGTCTCAGGAACCTTATCGATTCCGGCCTCTTCAAAAAGGTCTTTCCGGTAAATTACACCCCAAGTGCAGCCATCCCAAGGAAGGCCATAGATTGTTCCGTCAGCATCCTTCATGATATCAAAGCCTGCAGGAATGAACTTGTCAATCAAATCCTGTGATACATATTTTGAAATCGGAGCAAAAGTACCCATTTCCATAAACTCTACGCCCCATGTGCCACCCAGCATAGCGATATCAGGAGCCGTTCCGGCCATAACTGAATTATAAAACTGTGAATGTCCATTAGCCCAGTCGATATAAATCGGCTCAACCGTGATATTAGGGTTAGCTTCATGGAAAGCATCAATCGCATCACTGATAACCTTATCTTGAGCCGGCACGGTTCCGCCGATATACTGGAAGGTTAATTTAATCGGTTCATCATTACCAGTCAGTTCGTCTGTCTTATCGGAACCGTCGCCTGTGCTGGCCTGTGTACTGCCTGTATCCGTTGTGGCAGGTTGTGTATTATTCTCATCCGTTTTCTTGGAGGAACAGCCTGCAAGCATTGTAATTACCATAATCAATGCCAGTAATAATGATAATAGTTTTTTCATAACAACACACCTCTCTCTCTCTTAATTTGTTTTACTAAATATAGATGATTTCATTGCCTCTATAACCTGCATGTTCACCAATGCCGCATTGATATCGCTCGTAAGTTCACCTCCTTTACTGATAGCTTCTAGGTAAGCTTCACAGGCTCTCGTCATGGAAACTGCATAATCCCTTCTTATAAACACAGAAGTTTCATATACAATCTGTTCCATGCCGGAGTGAGGATATACCGTTAACCGATCAAACTGGTTTTCGATACACATACGGCATTCCTTCGTATGCAGGTCGATACACTGGAAAGGATGTTGCGTTTCCAGCTTACCGCCGACATTACTGTGGCTGATGGTTCCTATGCAACCGTTCTCAAAGCAGAGGACTGCACCCACATCGGAATAAAGTTCACTTTCAATTTTATTAGCAAAGGCTTTTACCTCTTTCACCGGTCCACATAAAAATGTAACCAGATCAAGTAGATGACACATGGCATCCGTCAGCACAAAATCTTTCTTTACATTGCCGCTTAGCTTAATAGGTAGATGTTGGTACATACTTGCCGTCACCAGATGCAGAGTGCTGTTCTGTTCCATCAGGAGCTGCTTGGCTTTTAATACTGCATCTCCATAGCGCTGGTTAAAATTAACCCCAAAGCAAATGCCTTTCTTGTCAGCTAGTGTTTTCAAAGTCCTGATATCTTTACTGTTTCTGCAGACCGGTTTTTCACAGTAAATATGGATTCCAGCATCAATCAGCTTTAGGCAGATCGGTTTATGCAGATCCGGTATCGTAGCAACAACACCCACGTCAGGCTTTGGGACAGAACTCAGAAGCTGTTCCAGGTCTTGGAATACGGGAATTTGATACCTTCGGCTGATTTCATCCCTTGTAACGGGGTCGGGATCCACAGCCGCAACCAAAACCGCAATTTTGCTTGCTGCAATCGTATCCAAATGATGTCTTCCGGCCCAGCCGCAGCCTATTACCACACATTTCAACATACTAATTCCCTCTTTCCAGCGTTATAAATTTCTGCTGCTTCATGCTCAACAAAGCCGCATCAATACAACGCACCACATAAATCATATCCGTAAGACTGCAGCGTTCCGCTGCTTTATGTTTAATACAATCTAAGAAGTGCTCCATTTCGCCAACAGTCATATTAGTGCTCCTAAGAGCACCTAACTTGACTGCCATTTTTGTTTGCTCGATTACCGAATAGTTATCATATTTTGTTATCAGCGTACCAAGGCTTCCAACCGCTTCAACCTGGATAAAGGGATATTCGTGCCGAATGCCGGAATAAAGCTCCAGCAAACATTGGCTTCCGTCTTTTTGTATCCCCAGAATCTTCACTGTATCCGGGACTTTTATCTGAGGTGTCGCGTAGTTTTCTCCTATTGCTACCAATTCCATCAATTGCTTACCGGTCAGCCATTTTGCAAGGTCGAAGAGGTATACGCCATAGGTTCCAAAGGGTCCGCCGCTTCTTACTGGATCCCTCTCCCATGCCTGCTCCGTCATCGCCAGATGGTTAAGCATGATACGGATGGAATAGACATCCCCTATTTCTTTGCTCAAAAGCCTATTATGAAGTTCAACGATTCCCTGCTCGTATTTCAGTGGATTCCCACATAACAGACAGGTGTTATCATTCTTTACTTTCTCAAGCCCCACAATCTGGGATTCCGTGAAACCCAGGGGCTTTGATACAAAGATATGAATTCCCTTGCTTATGGCTTTCTCGGCTATAGTTCCATGATCCTTTGTTTCATTGCATATTAACAGTGCATCGGGCTTCAGTTCTAAAAGCTCTTCATAACTGTGATATAAGGGGGTCTGCAGTTCTCGAGCGAATTCTTCCGCCGATAGAAAGGCACATTCCCTGACATAGGTTTCCTCCATGCCCATATCACAGATGCCGATGATATCAATTTCCTTCAGCTTGGAAAGATACCTCGTATACTGTACTGCATAATATCCCTGGGAAAAACCTGCCAAAGCAATCTTTAACATAGCTTCCTCCGTAATCCAGGCCATTCATGGCCGTTCCTCTTAGTTTCTGGGATCTCCCTCCAGCCACTGGTTGTAAATATCATATAGAATATCCTGCCGTGTCCTAGGAAGTCCGCTGCCCTGCTCCCGATTTTTCAAAGGTTTTCTCTTGCCGGTCAGATACTCCTTTAATATCCTAGCAACAATCTCAGCATCCCCTTTGTCCAGATAAGCAAAGTCAAAGATAATAACTCCTTTGTTCACATAATAATCATCCGTTTTAATAACCGGGTTGAGTCTTCCTATATCATCATTAATTTCCCATGCCGAAAGCTTCGCAACATTTTCATCGATAGATACATTGAGACGGATGGAAGGGGAATATAAAGATTCCTTAATCTCACAACGGACCCCCTCGAAACCATCAAGCGCCTTAATGATCGTATCAGCCAAGCCGGTCTGGAATTTCTTAATCGCCTCTGTATCCCGGTTCAGCCAATAATCAATGGAGGACATAATGCTGATGATGCTTTCTTTTCCTGCTTTCATGGGACGGCCAATGCCCATTTCCTGCATATAAATGGCCTGTACCAAATTCTTACGTCCGGCAACAATTCCGCTGGTACAGCCGCCGAGCCACTTCTGCCCACTGTAGATTGCCAGATCCACACCAACTTCTGCAAGCATCCTAAAATCAGTAAGATAAGCCGCATCACAGATGACCGGTACTTTCTTCTCATGACAGATGGAAACGAAGGTTCCGAGAGGAAGAAGGTTTGGAGCGAAAGTGTCCTCCATAACATAGAAGGCTGCTGCCACCGTATCATCCAACGCCGCCCTTAAGTGGAAGGTTGCGCAGTCCAATGCTTCTCCGATCTCTACGTACTCGGCCCCGGTCATTTTTATGACCTGCCATACCGGACAGTCCCCGGCACCGGTGACCTGCCCCTTCTGGATTATGATTTTTTTCTTAGGCCAAGTAATATCAGGCAGTGCCTTAATCTTTGCAGGATCATTCCCAGTAAGTACTGCCGCAGCCGATACCGCCATGCCCGCTGAGGTGCAGTTTACTACACAGCCAGCTTCTGCTCCGGTCAGCTTAACGATCTGTTCGCTTGCCCTGCGCTGCAATTCCCAAATCTCTGCAGATTCCCCGAGAATATCATAGATATCCTTTCTGATCGCGTCCGGAACCTTTGCTGCTCCCAATATGGTAGCAGGTCCGCGGGCATTGATTAATTTTTGAAACCCGAACTTCTCCTGTATTGTCATCTTCATCATCCTTTCCCTTTATGCTGACTATAACTTTCATTCATAAGTTATAGAAACCCAACGGTGTTCTTTGGCAGATTTCCGTGCCGCATCCACTACCGCGGCTGTTTTGGCAGCCTGTTTTAACGTACACAGCGGACTAGTGTTTCCGTCGATTAATCCGGCAAAATATTCAGCTTCCTTCTGGTATCCCCAGCGGAAAATAATATCGTTTTCTCCCGCTGGACACTCTTCTGTAAAGCCCACCTCCGTGCCATACCTGAGCTTCCCGTATGCATCCGCATCAAAGGTTCCCTGATCGGAATAGACTGTGATATTCACCATTCCTCCGTTCGGTTCCACATGATAGCTTTTAGAGCCTCGGTCATGCATCAGTAAGGTACCGCAAACTCCGTTTTCCAGTCTGACTAATATCGTTGCCGCATTCGGTTCCAGCTCCTTTGGCTGGTTCAGCCATTGTACCTCTGCACACACTTCTGTAATGGGGCTTTCTAAGATATACGCAATCAGGTCAAACATATGAGAGCCCTGACAGACCAGAACACCGCCGCCATAGGCAGAATCCCCGGCCCAGCCCTGCATGAAGGGCGTACCCGTCATGTTTGCCCGAAAGGCTTCCGGCACCACTTTATATTCCTTAAGCTTCTCCTTTAATTTAAGGATTACTGGGGTAACTCGCATATTATAACCAACTGCAAAGAAAACCGGCTTTTTACTAAAGATTTCGAAAAGTTTTAAAACATCTTCAAAGTTCATTGCCACCGGCTTTTCTAAGAAGATATTTTTCCCTGCCCTGCAGGTCATATCACTATAAGATATGTGGCTATCATGCCTGGTGCAGATATAAACTGTGTCAATCCTGGGATCCTTAAGCAAGGCTTCTGCACTCCGGTAGCTTGTTCCTCCGTAGATACCACAGAAGTCGCTGCAGGAGGGAGAATTCACATCATAGCCCCCTGCAATAACCCATCCCATCTCCAGCCTTCGAATGGCTTCAGCATGGATCCTGGCAATTTCTCCAGTACCAATAAATCCTATCCTGTGCCTCATTATCCAATCACCTCTAACTGTTTCAGAAATGGCCATGGTGCCATTCCATAATTATATAAAATTATATCCTCAATCTTACAATTCTGATATGCTTCTACATATTCCTTTACCTGATTTAGATCCGTGGTATGCGGAGCCATCAGGCGGATACCCCCGGTTACCCTGACTGTTGACGGTATGCTTTGTCTTACCTTATCGACAAACCCGGCTACTTTTACGGGGCTGTTCGGATAGGCAGCGATAACTCCGTCCACATAAGCCCCCACTTGTTTCATATCCACACCATAAAGAAGCGGGTCATTTTCCCCGGTAAGCCAAAGGATTGGCTTCACCTTGATATCCAGACCTTTATCGATAAAAATATTCTTTATGCCCTGATAAAAGGCTGCAATCTGCATCTGCCTCATGGTAAGATAGGCTGACAGAAGCTTTTGGAATTCCGGTCTGTCAGTCTTTCGGAAACTTAAGAAATCCTCCACCTCCTGCCTCGCAAGTTCCTTAAGCTTCCCAGCATCAATACCTTCCAGATAAGCTTTCATCATGCAACGCGGACAATAACATACCCCCAATAGCTGATCCAACCTCCTTGTATCTTCATATGCGTGCATCTCATGGTGGTATCCATGCAAAAAACTAGCATAATCAACACTTTCCAGATGTAGTTCATCAATTCCCAGTTCCGATATTTCTTCTGACAGCTTCAATCCATATTCATATACCTCAGGATTCGTCGGACAAAGGTTGGTCGGTGAGCTTTCACTGTAGCAATTCTGCAAGGCACAGTCCGGATATTTCTTAGCCAGGTAGTCATTGTGGAACACCACTATCCAGGCTCCCACCTTAATTTCTGCTTCATGGAACCGGGCAACCGCGTCTTTGAGAAAATCCCCCTGATAAGTATCAAGCAGAGCATCTCTTACTGGTCTAAGCCTTCCATACCTACTGGGATGGAAATCGTAAAAGCAGGTTCCTCCCTCATTTATGTACATATGATGTTTACTGTTATGGGGTAGTAGAAGCTTTGCCTGATGATAAAGTAATGCCATAGAGACATAGGTAATCTTCATGCCCTTCAGTTGTCTAATAGTTTCATCTATTCCGTTATCCAACAGATCCCATGGGTATAGGAAAATGCCCCGCTCCATGTTCATTCCTCCTTAGTTGCATCAGATATTGTGATATTATGCCTGTAATCAACCCTGTTATAAGTTTTCATCTTCTCCTTGACCTCTGGACTTAACCTGATGCTAAGCTGGTTCAGCCCCATAATAACTGCACCAATCACCGGAGGACATTTTACGATCTGGAGTTCCGCATAAGGCACAGTGGATTTTAATCTAACTTCCAGCGGTTTAATCAATTGTTGATGTTCATCCATCACATACATGCTTCCGGAGAGCACCACCGGGATAGCCTCACTCTCCAGACCTGCTTTCTTAATTAAACCGGCAATCATCGTTCCCAGCTCTGTTCCCATATCATTAATGGCTTTGATACAGACTCCGTCACCCTCATGAGCCGTGTGGAAGATTAATTTTGGTATATTGTACTTTAAATGATAACTATAGTTACTTGAATAAATTCTGTTTGCCAATTCATCCATAGTGGAACAGTTGCAGTATGATGGCAGTTCTTCCACAAGTCTAGTGTAAGGTCCAGTATGCTCATCACATCGGAACGCATGATGCATGGCCATTTCCGTTAAATGATTACCGCCGCCGTAATTGCCAAGCATATAACGTAATGCACGAGTGGAATAAATCTTTCCTTTTTTATCTATCACAGCCATACTGCTTCCCGTTCCGCATACGGAGACAGCACCCCAATCATTCGCCTCACAGGCAAATACGTTCCATCTGTCATTCACCACAGTGAAGGGAATCTCATGGAATTCCTTACGAAATACAGCAGTAAGGTTCTTGATATCTTCCGGAAGATCAGCTCCTGCCATTCCCAGAAATATATAGGACAACTTGTTCTGGGAAATACCTGCATAAGAACAAGCCAGCTGGACTGCCTTCACTACGTTTTTTGCTGCCAGGGACAAGCCGCAGATCTGATGGTTGGATCCGTCCATGATAACATAGGATAAAATTTTGCCATGATCATCTGCGACCATACAAGCTGTTTTTGTGCCACCGCCATCAATTCCTGCAACATATTTTGTAGTATCTTTTTCTTTCATGTCTATTCCACCTTTGCGAGTTATTTCTTCAACATTAAGCCCGGTTGTAGAGCCGATATACTTCCTGTATGGATTTTTCTTCCCTGAAGGCCTTCCTTGAAAGAACCTCCCTCGATACATCCTCAACCGCTGCTAAAAGCTGGAGTACTATTTTCTTTGGTATTACGATGACTGCGTCACAGTCACCAATAATCCAGTCTCCCGAACGGACGACAACCCTGTCTGTTAGAGTACCGCTCATGTAAATGGGATGGTTGATATCTTTCACACCCCATCTTTTATTGGATTCTACAAGTGTACTGTAATGAGCAAAACAGGACCAGTTGCTGATCTCCAGTATCACCAGTATCACCGCTTTATCCTTGGTTCCACCGTCAATGACTGCTCTTGCAGCCCCTGCATTTCATGCTCCATAGCTCATCATTTTCCCCCCCCAGGAGCCGCATTTATCTTTGTTTTCAGCATTCACAACAACACAGCCGTCATAAAAATACTGGAACATCCAGAATTTATCATATTCAAGTTCCGGATGGAGCTCTTCCTCCGTCAGCGATTTTCTGCTTCCTAAGAGTGTCACTGACGGTCCTGCTCTCTTGTAAATTGATCCTTTTCTGGCTTTATTACTTGCGTTGATCCTGTTGTTTCCATCAAATCACCTCATCTGTTAATCGCTTAAATAATTCTTCAGCATGTCTGATCGGTCGAAACAGTTATAAAAGTCTCCCATTTTCCGGTCTAGGATTCTGGCTTCCTAAAACGGCATAATATCGTTTGAAAACGTTTTACATCAAAAGCTCCTAGCCAACCCAAGTTTATCCTTAAATTTTTGATATACATTACTATATAATAACCCATAATCTCCCGTTATATTAATGTTTTATACAACAATATAAGAAATGCTCCTTTGCAAATAATTGTAAGCGTTTTCATTCATAGGTGTCAATAGCTGTCCGATGAATGGCATCTAATCCATTCATCAGCAGATCATAAATTATATTTTCTTAACAGTTTCTCCTTTGACAATAAAGGTATCATAAACTTTTCTTATCATTTCCGGGCCGGTTTTTCCATCCAGCTGGTCAGCCAACAATTGAATACTTTCAAAACCGATATCATATAACGGCTGTGCCACAGAAGTAATATCCGGTCCCTTATAGCTGTCCGGTAGTACTCTTTGATTATCAAATCCCATGACAGAAATGTCCTCAGGAATTCTGAACCCCAAATCAAGCGCCGCCGTAACGGCCTTAGATGCAAAGGCATCATCGACACAATACACTGCTGTCGGCTTCTTTTTCAGATTTAAAATAGTCTTCATGATATTATAGCCGCACTGATAATTCGACGTGGAATATTGGATAAAGCCATCTGAAATGTTCAGGTTATTTTTTCTCATCGTATCCAGGTATCCATTCAGGCGCTCCACAGAAACCTTTTTGTTCGGATTACCACAGATATAAGCGATATCTTTATGACCCAGGGAAATCAAATATTCAACCGCATTTTTCGAACCATTATAGTTATCAATCAAGAGCTTGTTACATTTGAGCTCTGCAATATCATTCTCTATCAACGCATAGTTGACATTGGAATCCTTTAGATAATTAATGACCTTCTCGTCAGATAAGTAGGAACCATATAAAACCACAGCATCTACAACGCCATTCGTCAGATATTTTATGTATCTTTCTTTGATGTCCACACTTCCACCGAGAACACTGCAGAAAACCACGTTATAACTGGTGTTTTGGGCTCCATATTCAAAGCCTTTAATCAGATCATAGAAGAAAGGATCGTGAAGATTGTTGACAATGACACCGATTGTATTCGTCTTTTTCTTAGCCAGGGCTCTTGCGGCATTATTTGGGTTATAGCCCAGCCGTTTAATCACAGCTTCCACCCTTTCCCTAACTTCATCGCTGACATTATCTTTATGGTTAATTACTCTGGAAACCGTTGCGAATGAAACTCCTGCCTCCCTGGCAATATCCTTAATTGTAGCCACAGGGCACCTCCTTTTTTGTAAACGTTTTCTTATAATATCAACAAGATTTGAATTAATATAAGCTATTATCATAAGAATTATGTTACTTTTGTTATATTTTATCTAATTATAGCCTTGAAAACGCTTACAGTCGTTATTATATACCTTCTGCTATACCTTGTCAACATATTAAAACCCTTATTTTTATTAACTTAAATGTAATTGTTAATTTTCAAAGTAAATTCCATACCTTATATTTTAAAGATGGAATTTACTTT
>ENA-UOOI01002349-UOOI01002349.1-fermentation-metagenome-genome-assembly--contig:-NODE-2349-length-16667-cov-16.865940_pt1 | contig 16667 bp, 17 predicted proteins | sample MGYA00245779_ERZ724027 | MGnify/ENA primary metagenome ERZ724027 (study PRJEB28704, sample SAMN03018318) | fermentation metagenome | biome: anthropogenic terrestrial biome; feature: soil...
CAAGGTCCACGTGCACACCGAAGACCCCGGCAACGCGCTGGAGGCCGGCCTGGCCTACGGCCAGCTGCTGACCGTGAAGATCGACAACATGAAGGAGCAGCACCGCACGGCGGGAGAGAAAGACCGCGCCGGGTCCCCTAAACCCGCCGCGCCGCAGCCCGCCGCGCCGGCGGAGGCGGTCGGCTTCGTGGCCGTCGCGGCGGGCGACGGCCTCCGGACGCTGTTCACCGACCTGGGCTGCGCGCAGGTCGTCAGCGGCGGCCAGACCATGAACCCCAGCACGGAGGACCTGGTGGCCGCGGCGCGCGCCACGCCCGCCAAGACAGTGCTGATCCTGCCGAACAACAAGAACATCATCCTCGCGGCGGAGCAGGCCGTCCCGCTCGTGAAGGACCGCAAGGTGACCGTCCTGCCGACGCGCACCGTGCCGCAGGGGCTTTCCGCCATGCTGGCCTACGACCCCGACTCGCCCGTCGAGGCCAACACCGTCGCAATGATGGAGGCCGCCTCCGGCGTCACGACGGGGACCGTCACGTTCGCGGCGCGCGACTCCGAGTTCGGCGGGCACAAGATCCGCAAGGACGACACGCTGGGCCTGATCGACGGCAGGCTGGAGATCGTCGACCACGGCCGCAACGTCGCGCGCGTGTGCCAGCGCCTGACCCGCTCCATGACCGGGCGCGGGACCGCGTTCATCACCCTGATCTACGGCGCGGAGGTCTCGGAGGAGACCGCCAACGGCGTCTATAACCAGATCAAGTCCAAGGCGGGGAACAACGTGGAGGTCACGCTCGTCAACGGCGGGCAGCCGGTCTATTACTTCCTGATCTCGGTGGAATAGCCCCGCCCGGCAGAGGTTGAGATGGCCAGTCTGTATCGGGAAAAAGTCCAGACCCTGAAAGGCGTCGGCGAACGGCGCGCCGAGCTGTTCCGGAAGCTCGGCGTTTCCAGCGTCGGCGCCCTTCTGCGTTTCTACCCGCGGGCTTACCAGGACCTGAGCCGCCCCGTCGGCGTGCGCGAAGCTCCCCCCGGCGCGCCCTGCGCCGTGCGCGCCACGGTGCTGGAAGCCCCCTGCGCCGCCCGCATCCGCGGCGGCATGACGCTCTACCGCGTGAGGGCCGACGACGGCCGCGACGTTTTCACCCTCACGTTTTTCAACAACCCCTATATCCCCAAATTGCTGAAGGCGGGTCAAACCTACCTGTTCTACGGGAAAGTGACCGCGAACTTCCTCCGGTTCGAGATGACGGCGCCGGAGTTCTTCCCCGCCGATTCCTGCCCCGCGGTGCGCCCGGTCTACCCGCAGACGCAGGGCCTGAGCAGCCGCGCGATCGCCGCGGCGGTCGGCGAGGCGCTCGGCCGCCTGCCCGAGGCCGTGCGCGACCCCCTGCCGCCGCAGCTGCTGGAGCGGTACTCGCTCTGCGGCCTGCGCGACGCGCTGCGGGCGGTCCATTTCCCGCCGGACCTCGCGGCGGCGGAGCGGGCGCGCAGCCGGCTGATCTTCGAGGAGCTGCTGGTGCTTTCGCTCGGGCTTTCCCTGCTGCGGCGGAAGAACGGCGCCCCGAGCCGCTTTCCGCTGCGGAAGGACTTCACCGGGCAGTTCCTCCCGCTGCTGCCGTTCCGGCCGACCGGCGCGCAGCTCCGGGCCGTCCGCGAAGGGATGCGCGACATGATGAGCGGCCGGCGCATGGCGCGTCTGGTGCAGGGCGACGTCGGCTCCGGCAAGACGGCCGTGGCGGCGGCGCTGTGCTATTCCGCCGTCAAGAACGGCCTGCAGGCCGCCCTGATGGCCCCCACGGAACTTCTGGCGCGTCAGCACGCCGCTTCCCTCTCAAAGCTCCTCGGGCCCGCGGGCGTGCGCGTGGCGCTGCTGACGGCCTCCGTTCCGGCCGCGCGGAAAAAGGAGCTGCTCGCCGCGCTGGAGGCGGGGGAAATCGGCCTGCTGGTGGGCACGCACGCGCTGCTCTCGCAGAAAGTCCGGTTCCGCAGGCTGGGCCTCGTGGTGACGGACGAGCAGCACCGGTTCGGCGTGGCGCAGCGCGCGGCGCTTTCCGCAAAGGGCGACGGCCCGCACATGCTCGTGATGAGCGCGACGCCGATCCCCCGCACGCTGGCGCTGATGATCTACGGCGACCTGGACCTCTCGGTGCTCGACGAGCTGCCCCCGGGCCGCCGGAAGGTGCTCACCTACGCCGTCGCGTCGGACAAGCGCCCGCGCGCGTTCGCGTTCCTGAAAAAGAAGCTGGCGGAGGGACGGCAGTGCTATATCGTCTGCCCCGCCGTCGACGAGGGGCCGAACGACCTGGCCAACGTGACGGAGTACACGGAGCGCCTGCGGACCCTGTGGCTGCCCGGCTGCAGCGTCGCGGCGCTGCACGGCCGGATGAAGCCGAAGGAAAAAAACGCCGTGATGGAACGCTTCGCCGAGGGAAAGATCGGCGTGCTGGTTTCCACCACGGTCGTCGAAGTGGGGATCGACGTCCCCAACGCCACGGTGATGCTGGTCGAGAACGCGGAGCGGTACGGCCTTTCGCAGCTCCATCAGCTGCGCGGGCGCGTCGGCCGCGGCGCGCATCAGTCGTACTGCATCCTGGTTTCCGACGCGCAAAACGACGAGGCGCTCGCGCGCCTCAACGTGATGCGGCGGACCTCCGACGGTTTCCGCATCGCGGACGAGGACCTGCGGCTGCGCGGCCCCGGCGATTTTTTCGGGAGCCGGCAGCACGGCCTGCCCCCGCTCAAGATCGCGGACATGACGGACATGAGCCTGCTGAACCGGGCGCGCGAAGCGGCCGCGGAAATCCTGAAGGGCGACCCGGACCTTTCGCAGCCCGGCCACCGCGGCCTGCGGGCCGAGGTACGGCAGCTCTTCGCGCACACCGAGCTTTCCTGACGGGGCCGCCGCCTCTACCGGCGGAACAGGGTCCGGCGGGCGGGCGGCTCCTCGACGGGGAGGACCCGCTCGAACACGGAGTAATGTTTGTAGGTGACCTTGCGGTCGATATGGCGCGCGCCGGAGAACCATTTTTTATAGCTTGTTTCCCGGGCGACGCGCGCAAAGAAAACCTCCAGCGGATTGAGGGCCGCGGTCCCCGCGGGACCGCGGGCGGCGTCCACGCCGGGCGGCGGCTCGTGGGTGACGATATAGTCCACCGCGAAGCCGGCGGCCTTCAGGCTCTCGAGCCCGCCGCGGATCTCTGCGGAGCTGGGCATCTCGCAGGGCCACCACTTCCCCGCCTCGATGCGGAGCTGCTTTTCCTCGCTTTCGCCGCCGCCGAACGTAAAGATCTTTTTTCCTTCAATAGTGTAAATCCGGCCGCGGAGCAGGTGGTAGAGGTTCCCGCTGATGTGGCGGGCTTTGCCGCCGTTCCAGTCGACGACGGGGTAGGTGCCCAGCAGGTCGAAGTTCTCGTGCGTGCCGTCGACGAATGCCACGGCGTATCTGCGGCTTCCCAGCCGCCTGAGGTTCTTCCGCTCAGCGGCGCCCCCGTCCCAGAGGAAGCCGAAATCGCCGCAGACGAGGAGGGTGTCCCCCGTCCCCAGCTTTTTCATTTCCGGCGAACGGAAGCGGTCCAACTCCCCGTGCGTGTCGCCCGTTATGTAAATCACCGCGAAATTCCCCCATTTTCCGCCCGCCGCCCGGCCCCGGCGGCGCGTTCCGTCCGCTGAATGCCCGCCGCGGCGCTTTATCTTTCCGCAAAATGCTGATATACTTAAGAAAGGGACGCAGACGGCGTCCCGCGGCGTTTTCTTTATCATATCACACCGGAGGCAGAAATTCCATGAAAAAAAAGCTCCCCGCCCTGATTTCCGCCGCGCTGACCCTGTGCCTGCTGCTGCCGCACGCAGAGGCCAGGGCCGCGGGGTTTCCCATCGACTTCCCCACTTCCAGTGCGGCCATCGAGCTGACGAACCTCGACACCGGCACGGTGGTCTACCAGAAAAACCCCGACGTCCGGCGGGAGCCCGCTTCCCTCACGAAGATCATGACCTACATCGTGGTCGTCGAGCAGATCAAAGACCTGCAGGGGACACAGATCCCGGTGACCAAAAAGGTCATGAACGAGCTTCTGGGCACCGGCAGCTCAATGTCCGGCATCAAGGCCGGGGACGTGCTGACGGCCTACCAGCTGCTGAACTGCATGATGGTTCCCTCCGGCAACGACGCCGCGCTCGTGCTGGCCGACTATGTCGGCGGCGGGGACGAGAAAAAATTCGTCGACCAGATGAACGCGAAGGCAAAGCAGCTCGGGTGCACCGGGACGCATTTCACCAACTCCCACGGCCTGCACGACCCGAACCATTACACCACCGCCTCCGATCTGACGAAGATCACGCAGTACGCCATGAAGCTGCCCTATTTCATGGAGATCTGCTCCCAGGTCGGCTACACGTACGCCCCCGTCGGCGGGCCGGACAAGGGCAAGAAGATCCCCCACCCGCTTTCGACCACCAATCTGCTGCTCAACAAGAACGCGCCGGGGAACAAATATTATTACCAGTACGCGCGCGGCATCAAGACCGGCCACACGGACGAAGCCGGGTACTGCCTGGTCTCGACCGCCACGGCGGACGGCTACAGCTACCTGTGCGTCGCGCTCGGCGCGCCCAGCGTGGACGCCGACGGCAAAGCCGTCAAGACGCGCGGCGAAATGGTGGACAGCTGCAACCTTTACCGCTGGGCGCTGACCGCGCTGGAGCTCAAGAAGATCGCGGGGGCCGACGACCCGATGCAGGAGGTCCGGCTCAACTACGCCTGGAACAAGGACACGCTGCTGCTCAAGCCGGAGAAGAGCTTCTCCGCCCTGCTGCCCAAGGGGGTCTCCGCCTCCAGCGTGATCGTGACCAAGAAGGTGCCGCAGTCGATCGACGCGCCCGTGCGGGAGGGGTATGTCGTGGGCACCGCCACGTTCAGCTACGCGAACCAGCAGCTCGCGACCGTGAACCTGGTCGCCGCGGAATCGGTCGAGCGCAGCGAGCTGCTCCACACGACCGACCTCGTGAAGGCCGTCGTGACCTCCCGCTGGTTCCTGATCGTGGCGGCGATCATCCTGCTGCTGCTGGCCGTCTATATCGTTCTGGCCGTCATTTACAACCGCAGGCGGAAAAAGCTGCGCAGGGTCAAACGCTACCGCAGGATGTGACGGTCCGCAGACCCGCAAAAAATCCCCGCTGTTTTTTTGCAACAGCGGGGATTTTTTGCGTCTTTGTGCGGGGCGGGATTACTTCAGTTCGACTTCCGCCCCGGCCTTGACGAGCTTTTCCTTCATGGTGTCGGCGTCGGCCTTGGAGACGCCCTCCTTGATGGTCTTCGGGGCGGCGTCCACGAGGTCCTTCGCGTCCTTCAGGCCCAGGCCGGTGATCTCGCGCACGGCCTTGATGACCTGGATCTTCTGCTGGCCGATGCTCTTGAGCACGACGTCGAATTCCGTCTTCTCGGCGGCGGCGGGGGCTGCGGCGGCCGGCGCGGCGGCCACGGCCACCGGCGCGGCGGCGGAAACGCCGAACTCGTCCTCGAGGGCTTTCACCAGTTCGGCCAGCTCCATGACGGTCAGGCCTTTGACATCTTCAATCAGCTTTGCAACTTTATCGGACATGATTCAGTACCTCCCATATTTTTTATCGGATGACGGCGGTTCGTTCAGGCAGACTTTTTCTCTTTTTCGGCAATCGCGTTCAGCGCGACGACCAAGCCCTTCAGCGTGCCGTTCAGCACCGTGACGAAGCCGGTGATCGGGCCGTTCAGGCCGCGGAGCACCTGCGCGAGCAGCACTTCCTTGGAAGGCAGCGTCGCAAGGAGCTTGATCTCGTCGGGGCCGGCCGCTTTTCCGTCGATAAAGCCGCCCTTGAGGGTGAACGTCTTGCTGCCCTCGGCGTACTTATTGAGGATGCGGGCCGGGGCGACGTAGTCGTCCGCGCTGACCGCGAGGGCGGTGTCGCCCTTCAGGACGGGGTCGAGGCCGTCGATTCCCGCTTCTTTCAGGGCCCGGCTCAGCAGCGTGTTCTTGATGACCTTATAGCTGCTGCCGGATTCGCGCAGCTCCCTGCGGAGCTGGGTGTCGTCCGCGACGGTGATGCCACGGTAATCCGCCAGGACGCCCGTGTGCGCGGCTTTGAGCTGCTCGGCGAGCGCGGCCACCGCCTTCTTTTTCTCTTCGAGGATCTTTTCGCTTGGCATGGATTTCACCTCCCCCGTTCGATGGAATCAGACGCATAAAAAAGCCTTTTCCGCTGCCGCAGAAAAGGCTTCAACACGCAAACGCATCAAACGCCTTATTCTCGGCAGGCTGGAAAAATCCATTGAGCGCAGCGCGCCTGCTGTCTTGGAATAAAGACCGATCCGCAATCCTATGGCATTTCCAGTGGAGTTGCGGAAGTTTTTTGCTTCTCCCCCGCCGGAGGCGGGGGAGAAGCAACTTCCGTCCCTCCATCACGACTGGAATTGCTATCAATTGCTCAGATGAGTATAGCACGCGCCGGGCCGCCTGTCAACCTCAGACGCCGACCCGGTTCGGGTTGATCCGCACGCCGGGGCCCATGGTGGAGGCCACGACGCAGGAGCGGATATACTGCCCCTTGGAGGAGGCGGGCTTCGCCTTCACGATGGCGCCGAGCAGCGCGTCGAAATTCTCCTGCAGCTTTTCCTTGCCGAAGGAGACCTTTCCGATCACGCAGTGGATGATATTGGACTTGTCGAGCCGGTACTCGATCTTGCCGGCCTTGGCCTCTTTGATCGCCTTGGAGATGTCGCGCGTGACGGTGCCGGCCTTCGGGTTCGGCATCAGCCCGCGGGGGCCGAGGATGCGGCCCAGCCGCCCCACCAGGCCCATCATGTCCGGCGTGGTGATCAGGATGTCGAAGTCCATCCAGTTCTCGTCGCGGATCTTCTGGATCATCTCTTCGGCGCCGACGTAATCGGCGCCGGCGGCCTGCGCGTCCTTCGCGGCGTCGCCCTTGCAGACGGCCAGCACGCGCACCGTCTTGCCGGTGCCGTTCGGCAGCACGATCGCGCCGCGGACCTGCTGGTCCGCGTGGCGGCTGTCGACGCCCAGGCGGACGTGCACCTCGACGCTCTCGTCGAATTTCTTGGTGCCGGTCTTCACGCACAGGTCGAGGGCGTCGGCGGCCTCGTACAGCTTGGTGCGGTCGACGAGCTTGGCGCCCTCGGTATATTTCTTACCGTGTTTCATAGTTTTTTCCCCCTGTCAAGTGGTAAAATCGGATTTTGAGTTCCTCCCACCCGGGCAAAGTCATTCCGCGACTTCCACGCCCATGCTGCGCGCCGTGCCGGCGACCATCTTCATGGCCGCCTCGACGGACGCCGCATTCAGGTCCGGCATCTTCGTTTCGGCGATCTTCCTGATCTGCTCCCGCGTGATCTTCGCGACCTTGGTCTTGTTCGGCTCGCCGGAAGCCTTCTCGATCCCGGCGGCCTTCTTGATCAGCACCGCGGCCGGCGGGGTCTTCGTGACGAACGTGAACGAACGGTCGGCGTACACCGTGATGATGACCGGGATGATCGTGCCGGCATCCTTTTTGGTGCGTTCGTTGAACTCCTTGGTAAACGCCATGATGTTGACGCCGTGCTGGCCCAGCGCGGGCCCTACCGGCGGCGCCGGCGTCGCCTTTCCGGCCGGGATCTGAAGTTTGATCAGGCCGGTAACTTTCTGTGCCATTTTACTGCACCTCCAAAAATTGTGGTGATGGCGGAACGGCTGCCCGTTCCTCCCACTGGGGCGAAGCCCCCGCGCGGCAGCCCCGGACGGTCATTCCACCGCCCGGGCCTGGTTCAGCTCCAGCTCGACGGGGGTTTCCCTGCCGAACATCGAGACCGTCACGCGGACGCGGTTCTTCTCCTTGTCGATCTCGCCGACCGTGCCGACGAAGCCTTCCAGCGGCCCGCCGATGATCTGCACCGAATCGCCGACCTTATAGGAGACCTCGACCTCTTTCTTCTCGACGCCGAGGCGCGCGACCTCTTCCTCCGTAAGGGGGATCGGCTTGGAGGACGGCCCCACGAAGCCCGTGCACCCGCGGATGTTGCGGACCACATACCACGAGTCGTCCGTCAGGATCATCTTCACGAGCACGTAGCCCGGGAAGATCTTCCGCTCCACCTCGCGCTCCTTGTCGTCCTTGATCTCCGTCACGGTCTCCGTCGGGACGAGGACCTGCTGGATCAGGTCGCGCATCCGGCGGTTCTCCACCGTCTTTTCCAGATTGGAGGCCACTTTGTTTTCATACCCGGAATAGGTGTGCACGACGTACCATTTCGCTTCTTCAGGCAAAGAAAACACCTCCAGCCCAGAAATCAGCGCGCAACATTCATGATCAGGCTGAGCAGGTTGACCAGCAGCGTGTCGAGCCCGAAAACGAACAGCCCGATCACGATGATGGTGACCAGCACGACCCCCGTGTTCCTGAACACGGACTGCGGCGTCGGCCAGACCATTTTCCGGATCTCCGCCTTGGTGTCGCGGAAAAATCTGGAAACTCCTTCGACGGCCTTTGCAAAAAAGTTCTGTTTCTTTTCAGCTTTTTCGGCCATAACTTTCCCTGTCCCTCCGTCCCGTCACTTTGTTTCGCGGTGAAGCGTATGCTTTTTGCAGAACCTGCAGTATTTCTTCATCTCGAGCCTGTCCGGGTCGTTCTTTTTGTTCTTCATCGTGTCGTAGTTGCGCTGCTTGCACTCGGTGCAGGCCAGCGTGACCTTCACTCTCATAACGGCACCTCCCGCTGTGTCACGGAATCATATTTGGCCCCTTGCGGGGCGCGGCCTCCCTCATAAAGAAAGGGGCGCAAAAAAATAGCCCCTGACCGAGGTATACCGATTATAGCATACCCGTTTGTCCCCGTCAAGTATTTTTTTGGGAAAATCGGCTTCACCGGCGTTTTTCCATCTCGTTGAGGGTGTCCGCCATATAGCTGCTGCGCTTCTTTTTCTTTTCCGGCCGGACCCTTTTGCCCTTCATCTTCGCGCCGGCCTTGCAGCCCTTGGCCAGCTCCTCGCCGAACAGGGGCTTCAGATGCTCGACGGCCCCGGCGCTCAGTCCGTTGAGCACGACGATGGTGACGAGGGAGCGCACGTCCATGTCGCCGCTGACGTACATCTCGCTCAAAAGTCTGCCGCAGCGCTCCACGGCGTCCCGGTCGGTGCCGGCGGCGCACAGGGCCTCCAGCTTCGGGACGAGCCGGGCGCGCGTGAAGGTCACGGCGCGGACCCTGCCGTAGCGGGCCTTTTCCTCCGCGATCTCGTCCTTGAGCTCCGGGAACACGCCGGCGAAGCGGTTCAGGAAGAACAGCGGGTCCACGTTGCCGTCGTCTTCCTTCCGGCGCTTTTTCTTGGCGGGGCGGGGCGCGGCGGCCTGCGGGGAGCCGCAGGCGGTCTCGATGAAATCCTCCGCGATGCTGCCCGCCTGCGCGGGCTCGTCGCTCTCCGGGTCGAACAGCCAGACCGAAAGGCTTTTCCACTTTCCGTCCGGCTTGCCGTCCTCCAGCCCGCAGGAGAGGAGCTCGAACCGCTTTTTCCCCTCGCGGTACCGCACGGCGCAGGCGCCGTCGCCGCCCGTGAAGACGGCGCAGGGGCCCTCGTCCTCCCGCCGCCGGTCCGGCGCGGAAAATCCGCGCCGGGCAAGCTCCGCGCCGAGCTTTTCCACAATCAGGTCGAACGCTTTCTGTTCCAAACCCATCACTCCAGACCGCGCGGCCTCGCCTGCCGCGCCATGCGTTTTGAAAAAAATCCCCGCGGGGACGGTCTCAATCGCCGGAAACGAAAAATATTATACTACAGAAAAGATTTTTTGTCACCCACCATTTGCGGCCGGTCGGAATCGGCGCGGAGCCCCGTCAGTTTTTGATTGCGCCGCCGTGGTTCCTGTGCTATGATAGGTATTCGTAGGATTCGGACCGGGCGGCCCGGGCGGGCTGCGCCCGTCCCGCCGGCCCGCTGTTTGGAGGATTGCCGCATGCAAAAAAAGAAAATCGCCGTCCTGTTCGGGGGGCGTTCCCCGGAGCACGAGGTTTCGCGCGTTTCAGCCTATTCCGTGATCCGGAACCTGCCGGCGGAAAAATACGACGCCGTGCTCGTCGGCATCACGAAGGAAGGCCGCTGGTACCTGTTCGACGGACCGGCGGAGCAGATCCCCGACGGGAGCTGGGAGAAGAGCGGGCGGACCGAGCCGGCCTTCCTGACGCCCGACCGGGGCGCCGGCGGCCTGGTGACCGCCGGCCCCGGCGGAACGCAGACCGTCCCGGTCGACTGCGTGTTCCCCGTGCTGCACGGCCACAACGGCGAGGACGGCACGGTGCAGGGTCTGCTGGAGCTTTCCGGCATCCCGTTCGTCGGCTGCGGGACGCTCAGCTCCGCGGTCTGCATGGATAAGGCGGTCACGCACTCGCTGCTCTCGAACGCGGGCATCGCCTGCGCCAAATACCTTTGGTTCTACCGGCACAATTATCCCGCCGGCAAGGAAAAGATCAAGATCAAAATCGGGGCGCGCCTCGGCTACCCCGTGTTCGTGAAGCCCGCAGCCTCCGGCTCCTCGGTCGGCGTGAGCAAGGTCGCCCGCGAGGAGGAGCTGGACGCCGCCGTGGAAAAGGCCGCGCTCGACGGCGAAAAAATCCTCGTGGAGGAGGCCGTCGCCGGGCAGGAGGTGGAATGCGCGGTCCTGGGCAACCTTTCGCCCGAGGCTTCCGCCGTCGTGGGGGAGATCGCGCCGTCCGCGGAATTCTACGATTACGACGACAAATACCGCTCCGGCAAATCGCAGCTCTACATCCCCGCGCACCTGGACGAAGCGGTGGCGCGGGAGGTGCGCGAGACGGCCGTGCGCGCCTTCCGCCAGCTCGGGTGCCGCGGGTTCGCGCGGGTGGATTTCTTCGTGCGCGGCGGCCGGGAGGTCCTGCTCAACGAGCTGAACACCATCCCCGGCTTCACGCCGATCAGCATGTACCCGAAGCTGTGGGAAGCCTCCGGCCTGCCGTACGGCGGGCTGCTGGACCGCCTGATCGGGCTGGCCCTCGAAGAGCATGGGCGCCGGTAAGCCGGGGCGCCGCCCCCTGCGCGCGGCGGTGCGGAAGGTGGTCCCCGCGCCGGGAAAAGCGTCCCTGCGCGCGCCGGTCCGGAAAGTCCCCGCCCGGCAGGCGGCGCCCGGGCCGCGCGCCGAAGACCCTCTTTTTCCACTATCCCCCGAAAAGGAGAATGACATGCGCGAAAACTACCTGATTTCGATCCGCGGCCGCCAAAAGGTCGACGACGAGGTGGGCGAGGTCGAGATGACCACGCTCGGCTCCTACGTCCGGCGGGGCGGCAGCCGGTACATCGTCTACGCGGAATACCCCGGGGAGGGCCGCGTGAAAAAGCGGACCTCCATCCTGAAGATCGACGGCGACTCGTGCGTGACGCTGATCCGCCGCGACAGCGAGGGCACGCGCCTGATCCTGGAAAACGGCAAGCGCCACCTGTGCCAGTACGAGACCGGCTACGGCAGCATGATGGTGGGCGTGTTCACCAGCCGCCTGCGCTCCAGCCTGGACGACGCGGGGGGTGAGCTGGAGATCAGCTATACGCTGGACATCAACTCCAGCCTTTCGAGCCTGAACGAACTTTCCATCACCGTCAAGGAGGCAAAAAACAGCCATGTCGAAAACAGCACTGCGGGCCACTGAGCAGCTGAGGGAAAGGATCGCGGACGCCATGCGGCTGTGCATGGAGCGCGGGGTCTTCCCGCAGGCCGAGATCCCGGGATTCGCCGTGGAGACGCCCCCGGACCTTGCGCACGGGGACCGCGCCTGCAACGCGGCCATGGTCTGCGCAAAGGCCTTCCGCATGCCGCCGCGGAAGATCGCGGAGGCGGTGCGGGAGAACATCCGCCTGGACGGCACGCCGTTCGACCGGGCGGAGATCGCCGGGCCGGGGTTCCTGAACTTCTTCTTCGGCCGGCGGTTCTACACCGGCGTGCTCCGCGAGATTCTGGAGCGCGGCGAGGACTACGGCCGCAGCGGCTGGGGAAAAGGCGAAAGGGTGATGGTGGAGTTCGTCTCCGCCAACCCGACCGGGCCGATGCACATGGGCAACGCGCGCGGCGGCGCGCTGGGCGACTGCCTGGCCTCGGTGCTGGACGCGGCGGGCTTCGACGTGAGCCGCGAGTTCTATGTGAACGACGCGGGCAACCAGATCGAAAAATTCGGTCGGTCGCTCGAGGCGCGCTACCTTCAGATTTATAAAGGGGAAGCCGCCGTCGGATTCCCCGAGGACGGCTACCACGGCGACGACGTGAAGGAGCGCGCCGCGGAGTTCGCAAAGGAATACGGCGACCGCTACGTCTCCGCGCCGCCCGAGGAGCGCCGCCGGGCGCTGGTGGGCTACACGCTGCCGCGAAACATCGCGAAGATGAAGTCGGACCTTGAAAAGTACCGCATCGTGTACGACACGTGGTTCCGGGAAAGCACGCTGCACGAGGACGGCGAGCTGGACGAGACCCTCCGGATTCTCAAGGACCGCGGCATGACCTACGAAAAGGACGGGGCGCTCTGGTACAAAGGCACGGCCATGGGCGAGGAAAAGGACGAGGTGCTGGTCCGTCAGAACGGCACGCCGACCTATTTCGCGGCGGACATCGCCTATCACCGCAACAAGTTCGTGAAGCGGGGCTTTCAGCGGGCGATTGACGTGTGGGGCGCGGACCACCACGGGCACGTGGCCCGCATGAAGGGCGCGATGGACGCGATCGGTCTGGACGGCGGCAAGCTGGACGTCGTGCTGATCCAGCTTGTCCGCCTGGTGCGCGGCGGCGAAGTCGTCCGCATGAGCAAGCGCACGGGCAAGGCCATCCAGCTCGGCGACCTGCTCGACGAAGTCCCGGTGGATGCGGCGCGGTTCTATTTCAACCTGCGCGAGGCGACGTCCCAGATGGATTTCGACCTCGACCTCGCGGTGAAGCAGGACGCCCAGAATCCCGTCTATTACGTGCAGTACGCGCACGCGCGCATCTGCAGCATCCTGAAAAACCTGGCGGCGGACGGCATCCGCCCCCGCGGGTGCACCGACGGGGAGTTGGCCCTGCTGACCGCGCCGGAGGAAATCGAGCTGATCCGGCACCTTTCCGGCTGCACGGAGGAGATCATCGCCTCGGCGCGCGACTACGACCCCGCGCGGATGATGCGCTACCTGATCTCGCTCGCGACGCTGTTCCACAAATTCTACACGGCCTGCCGCGTCAAGGGCGAGGACGAGCCCCTCGCGGCTGCACGCCTCAATCTCTGCCTCGCGACCCGCACCGTCCTGCGGAACGTGCTGGGCATGTTCAAGATCACCGCCCCCACCTCCATGTAGGCAGGCAAAGCCTGCACGCACGGCCCGCCGTTTTGCAGAGCGCGACTCAAAAGCTTTGTTGGGCGGGACGGTCCAAGACACCTCCCGCTTCTCTTTTATGCCCTTCCTTTCCCGTCCCTTTTCCCTTACGTTAAAGTTTTCGCCCGCCTTTTTCAGCCTGCACGCACGGCCCGCCGTTTTGCAGAGTGCGACTCAAAAGCTTTGTTGGGCGGGACGGTCCAAGACACCTCCCGCTTCTCTTTTATGCCCTTTCCTTTCCCGTTTCTTTTTCCTTACGTTAAAGTTTTCGCCCGCCTTTTTCAAAAGGCGGGGCTTTTTCAAAAGGCGGGGAAAACTGCTTGGTTTTCTGGTCGTCGTCTTCGGGGCGGGCGGGGCCGCCCCAGCCCTGAAACGCGAGGGCGATCGCGGCCAGCGCGAGGAAGCAGGCCAGCACCGCCGTCGTCAGCGCCCAGCGGGTGACGCCGAACGGCCCCAGCACCATCGAGACCAGCATCAGCGCGAAGCCGATCACAAAGAACAGGTCCGCCAATCTTTCGTCGCTCATTTTTCCGTCTCCTTTCCCGTCCCCAGCAGGACGGACAGCCGCGCGAGCTGCCCGAACGTGAGCCGCTCGGCGCGCGCCGCGGGTTCCGCGCCGGCCTCGCGCAGGGCGGCCAGGACGCGCTCTTTCGGCAGCGCCAGCCCGGCCGAGATGGAGTTGGCCGCCGTCTTGCGGCGCTGCCCGAAGGCCGCCCGCACCACGCGGAAAAAGTCCCGCTCCACGGGCACCTCCGGCGGCGGGGCCTGCCGCACATCCAGCCGGATCACCGCGGAATCAACCTTCGGCGGCGGGAAAAAGCAGGTGCGCGGCACCTCGAACAGGATCTTCGGCTCCGAATAGTAGCGCACGGCGGCGCTCACGGCCCCGCAGGCGCGGGTCCCCGGCTCGGCGCACAGGCGCGCGGCGGCCTCTTTCTGCACCATGACCGTCAGGGCGGAGACCGGCAGTTTTTCTTCGAGGAAACGCATCACGGCCGGCGACGTGATATAATAGGGTAAATTCGCGCAGACGAAAACGTCCATCCCGGCAAACTCCTCGCGCAGCAGCGCGGCGAGGTCGAGCTTCAGCACGTCCCCCCACACGAGCTTCACATTGGAAAGGCCCGCAAGCGTCTCTTCCAGAACCGGCCGCAGGGTGCGGTCCAGCTCGACGGCCGCCACTTTCCCCGCGCGGGCGGCGAGCTCCCGCGTCAGCACGCCGACGCCCGGGCCGATTTCGAGCACGCCGGAGGATTTTCCGGCGCCGCAGAGCCCGGCCATGCGCGGGCAGACCTGCGGGTCGACGATGAAGTTCTGGCCCAGCGACCGGGAAAAACGGAAGCCGTGCCGGGCCAGCAGCCCCTTTACCGTGGAAACATCCGCAAGATTCATGCTACCCCTCCGCCCGTCTCTCCCGGCTATTATAGCATACCCGGGGAAAAGATTCCACGCGGCGGGCGGATTTCGGCATTCAAGGGAGGAACCCCCCATGCAGAGAACGGACAAGACCAATTATTACCTCGATATCGCGGAAACCGTCGCGGAGCGCGGCACGTGCCTGCGGCGCAACTTCGGCGCCATCATCGTCAACCGGGACGAGATCGTCTCCTCCGGCTACACCGGCGCGCCGCGCGGGCGCAAAAACTGCATCGACACCGGCTTCTGCATCCGCGAAAAGCTCGGCGTCCCCCGCGGGGAGCGCTACGAGCTCTGCCGCTCCGTCCACGCCGAGATGAACGCGATCATCAGCGCCTCCCGCAACGACATGATCGGCGCGACGCTTTATCTCGCTGGCCGCGACGCCCGCACCGGGGAATATATCCCCGACCCCGCGCCGTGCTCCATGTGCAAGCGGCTGATCATCAACGCGGGCATCGTCCAAGTGGTTGCGCGCAAAAACAAGACGGAATACTCCGTCACCGACGTGCGGGAATGGGTGGAACACGACGAATCCCTGACCGGCCAGTTCGGCTACTGAGCCGTTCCCGGCAAAAACGCTCCGTAAATGTTGACAAATCCGCCGCGGGGATGATATAATAGCTCCGTTGCGTTTTTCTTCCCTCTTTCTTCCGTCACGGTTTTACGGACGCGCGAGTGCTGGAACTGGCAGACAGGCACGTTTGAGGGGCGTGTGACGTATGTCATATGGGTTCAAGTCCCATCTCGCGCACCAAAAACAGGACCGGGCTTTCCGCCCGGTCCTGTTTTTCGCCGGGGTGGGCGCGGAACCCATCGGCGCAACCCGGGAGAAACGGCCGGCCCTTTCGGTGCGGTGCGAAAAACAGAGGGACTCGCGGAACGCGGGAAGATATTGCACTACCTTCAAGTCCCATCTCGCGCACCAAAAGGGGCTGTTGCAAAACGGAAGTTTTGTGACAGCCCTTTTTCAGTGCGGAGGAGAGACTTTCGGCGGCAATTTTGTTGAAAAATCTGAGGGAGATCCACTGAAAGGTACAGCAGTGCAAGGCACTGGAGTTCAGCCGTCACCTGAAGTCTTTCCGTTTTCAGTTTTTCTGGAAACTACTCTTTTTTGACGCGGAATAAATGTGTTTTCAGGCGTCCCGCGTTGCACTTCGCCCACAGCTTCTTCAGATTGTACCCCAGGCACAGAAGGAAAAGCTCGGTGGAGATGTTAGCCCGGCCGCAGGTAAGGAAACGTTTGAATTTCCGGTCATTTTTCAAAACACCGAAAGCGCCTTCCACCTGAATGGAGCGATTGACGCGAAGCGTAATTCCCCGTTCGGTTTCGATGTTCCGTTGGGAACGGCCGCTGAGCCGGAGCAGGTCTGTCTGGATTCTCAGTTCCTTCGGGCTGTCGTCTTTCGCTTTGCAGCAGGTCTTCCGGGACGGGCAGCCGGAACAGTCTTCGCACCGGTAGTATGCCATCGTCTGGAAATATTCCTGCCGGTTGCGCTGTGTGCTTTCCCTGCGGAAAACGAGTTTTCTTCCGGCAGCACAAACATAGCAGTCCTCCCGTTCGTGATACTGCATATTCTCATGGCGGCCAATTTGTTGCTTGAACTTTTTCGTTTTTCGCGCTTCGTAGTTGATGGGCTTAATGAAACTGGTCTGCCCATTCCTTTCCAGATACAGGTAGTTGTAAAGACTTTCGTAGCCCGCGTCCGCTACGATATCCCGGTATTGTTTCCCATGCTTCTGTTCCAGCCTGCGCAGAAAAGGGCGCAGCGTCCCGCTGTCCGTCCGGTTCGGGAAAGCCGCAACCCCGGTGATGTACTCGCTGTTCACCGCAATCTGCACATTATAGCCCGGTTTTAGCTGCCCGTTGCGCATGTGGTCTTCCTTCATGTGCATAAAG
>ENA-UOOI01002351-UOOI01002351.1-fermentation-metagenome-genome-assembly--contig:-NODE-2351-length-16659-cov-6.930619_pt1 | contig 16659 bp, 15 predicted proteins | sample MGYA00245779_ERZ724027 | MGnify/ENA primary metagenome ERZ724027 (study PRJEB28704, sample SAMN03018318) | fermentation metagenome | biome: anthropogenic terrestrial biome; feature: soil; material...
TTAATAAGCTCTGTCAACTTATGCGATTTAAGTGTCTAATCTTAACCATTGCATTGGGTTTTTAGAACTTATATTTCAAAACCCCACCAACATTAAAATCATCTAAGTCCTTAAGTGCGACTACAAGACTAAGAGCTGGGGTAATGTCAACACTAGTCCCCAAATTTAAAGAGTTATTAATTTCTGCTAATAAAGTTACCTTTGGTGCTTTACCAGATACAGGTAGGATATAGTCGACGCCAGCAAAGATTGGTGCGACACGACCAGCGCCAAAACCTATGTGGCCATTAAGACCCTTGGGACCAATTTTCTTAGAAACAACTCCATACAAAATTTCATTACCAAAACCTAACGCTACTGCAGGAGCAGAGTTTGTTTCCTCGAGGAACTGCCATTTTACTTCAGCATTGCCGTAGAACAGGTTCTGATGTCCATAGATACTAATCGCGCCATCTAAGTTCTTCAAAGGTGAATAGGAAGCTTTTACATTGAAATAATTGATATTGGTCCATACCCTAAATTCACCATTATTTTGACCTAGTGTATAGGCTGTAGGTACATCAATAATCTGGGTAGCAGCAGTTGCGCCTACCACTAGCGCACTCACTAAAAGTATAATCGAGAAAAACTTCTTCATTAACCATCTACCTTCTTCCATTAAAATTATTGGTCTAGGCAATTAATTTTTATTATAAGCTACTAGAATAACACAATCAACTTTATTTGGCAGCCAAGTTCTCTAGTTCCAGAACAATATTTTCAAAAACATCAAGGGCTTTAACTATTGGTTCTGGAGAGCGCATATCTACTCCAGCATGTGCTAGAATATCGATAGGATAGACACTCGAACCAGCTTTGAGAAAATCGAGATAGCGTGTTACAGCTTTTTCGCCTTCTTCTAATATACCCATTGCTAAGGCTATGGCTGAAGAGTAGCCTGTCGCATATTGGAAAACATAAAAATTAAGATAGAAGTGTGGTATACGAGACCATTCTAGACTGATCAGATCATCTACAATCATCTCAGGACCAAAATATTTCTCGTTTAAAGCTTTATAAGTGTTAGAGAGATAGTCTACGGTAAGAGCTGCACCACTCTCGACTTTTTCGTGAATCGTCTTTTCAAACTCTGCAAACATTGTCTGACGGAAAACTGTTCCTTTAAACTCTTCTAAATAGTGATTAAGCAGGTACATGCGCTGTTTTCTATCTGTTACTTTATTTAATAAATAATTCATTAGTAATGCTTCATTAACTGTCGAAGCCACTTCAGCAACAAATATACTATAATCGCTATAAATGAAGGGTTGGGTGGCATCTGTATAGAAACTGTGCATAGCATGACCCATTTCGTGAGCTAGTGTGAAGAGAGAATCTAAAGTATCTTGATGATTTAGTAGTACAAATGGATGTACACCAAAAACTCCACAAGAATATGCTCCTGAACGCTTACCTTTATTTTCGTAGACATCGCACCAACCAGAATCAAGGCCACGGCTTAGTTTCTCTACATATTCTTTACCTAAAGGCTTTAGTGCTTCTTTAACAATTTCTTTGGAATCCTCAAAAGTATATTTGTTCTCTACAGCATCAACCATAGGTACGTAAACATCGTACATATGCAAGTCTGGCAGTCCTAACATCTGCTTTCTTAAAGTTACATAACGATGCATAGCAGGTAGTTTACTGTTCACTGCATCTATTAGACTATCATAAACGCTCACTGGAATATTATTTCGAGCTAAAGCTGCTTCCCTTGCTGTGTCATATTTGCGTGTTTGGGCACTAAAAATATTGGCATTTACTTGAGCCGACAATAAAGCTGTTGTTGTGTGTTTTACTTTACCATAAGTATTATAAAAACCTTCAAAAGCTTCTTTGCGGACACGGCGATCTCTGCTCTGCATCAAGGGCACAAACCGACCATGGGTTAGTTGAACTTTCTTACCATTTTCATCGGTTATTTCAGGGAAAACCATATCGGCATTATTTAGCATGCCATAGATACTATGAGGAGCTTCAATAATCTGTCCGGCTCTAGCTAATATTTCCTCTTCTTTTGGTGGTAAGATATGGTTTTTTTGTCTCCAAAGATTGGTAAAATAATGTTGATAGATTTTCAATTCTGGGGTATTAGTCATATAGTCCCCTATAGTTTTTTCGGATAAAGCTAAGATCTCTGGTTCTACAAAAGCTGTCTCGGCTTCAAATTTGACTAATAAAGACTGTGCCCTAGAACTGCGGGACTGATAATCAGAGTTTGTTGCATCTTCGTCAGCACGCATCCTAGCATACCAATAAAGCTTAATAAGCTCACTACCAACTGAATTTATAAACTCCAAGCCAGTTAATAACGATTTTGCAGATTCACCTAATGTGTCTTTTAAGGTTGCTAATTGTGGTAGGTTGTTTTCTACCTTTGTAAAAATAGCTTCCCAATCTTCATCCGAATCAAATATGTCGTTTAAATGCCAGTGATATTTTGGATCGGTTTCATTTCTAAGTGGTAATTCTCCCATTTTTAGTCCTCCCTAGTAAACTATTTTAGTTAGATTGTTTAATCAATATTATACCAACAAATGTCATAGAGAAAGGGGTCGATTTAATGCGTCAATTTTACACAAGATATCCTTATTCTTTGTTTTTAAAAGCCATTCTCCAATTTTTTGTTACACTTTTTCTAGCCAACTTAGGAAATGGTAGTGCGAGTTTTAGTGGTGTTTTCCTTTTTGTCCTTGCTTTAGCGCCGACATCCTTCTTACTAATCGATCTATTGGTTTTGCCAGGTTTAGGTGTTAGAGCAGCTAATCTCGCTGATTGGGTTTGGGGTTTTTTTATAACAATTCTTTACCGAAGTCTAGGCTATCTACAAATAGACTTCTTTCAGCTTTTAGTCGTTGTTACTGGTGTTGCCGTTGTGGAACACTTTTTTCACCAAATGCTGAAAAAAGCTGCTCATTCAGATTAATGGGTTATAAGGAGAGAGCTCGCTCTCTCCTTATTTTATTCCTATTTCGTTAAAAGTATTTCCTCTAACTTTTTAAGAGATCTTGGTGATAGTGTTTCATTAGCTATTCCTAATGGTATCTGGGCCACTAGTTGCCAGGTCTCTGGTGTAGCTAATAATCGAGCCATCTCGTTATCGATAACTGGATTATAGTGTTGGAGTGATGCTGAGAAACCTTTTTCTACAAGGCCCAACCAAAGAACATATTGAAACATGCCAACCTCTTGTTGGGCATAATCTGAAAATTTTTCAGCATAAAGTGGAAATTTATCTTCTAAGTCTTTAATAATACTACGATCTAGATAAATTAACAATGTAGCTTGACCATTTTTAAAACCAGCTATTTTTTCTTTGGTTGCTCCTTGCCGATTAACTTCGGTTAATGGTAGGAGTTTTTTTAATATTATATCCCAAATTTCATCATGAGTTTTATCTTTAGCTAATACAATAACGCACTGCTTGCATATTAAAAGCAGATGGCACATTTTGAGCTAGCCTAACGATATCTTCAATTTCTTGCCAGTTAAGATCGCCTTTTTTAAGATTACGTACTGAACGTCTATTCTTTACTAATTCTTTAAATTCCATAGTACTACCTCCTACGGGTATTTATACCCTCTAGGAAATATTTCAATCATACATTTTACAGCGTAACTAAATAAGGCTTAGCAGCAATTTGAGCTTCAATTGGCATAATTTCCAGTAAATTATTGAGTACTGGAGCTTCACTAGCTCCATGACCTAACAATAGAATAGACAATCCTTCTTCTCTAGCTTGTATTAGTTCGTGATAATCTAATTCGCCTGTGATAAAGAGATCTGATTTGTTTTTTAGAGCAAACTCTACACCAATAGAACCGCTGCCACCTAAAATAGCAATCCGTTTAAATTCATCTTTTGAACCATAAAAAAGTGCTTTTTTGCCCCACCGATTTAATAAAATTTCTAAGTTCACTGGTGTCTCTAAATTTATAAACTCGCCTAAATATCGACTTTCTTTAGGATAGGCCAGCGGATATACATCAATTACTGGTTCTTCGTAAGGATGAATCTTCTTGATCTGTTCGATGAGGTCTAAATACTTTTCTTTGTTAATAATAGTTTCTAATCGAATCTCTTCAACTTCTTCATCCTTACCTATTGTCCCCAGATAGGGATTAGTACCTTTTAATGGCCGGAATCGTCCGGTACCAATTGTTTCAAACGCACAGTGATCATAATTGCCAATAAATCCCGCTTCCTGAGTCCAAAGAGCTTCTCTTATCGAGGCTATTTCTGTAATCGGTACAAACGTTATTAACTTAACATATTCTTTATAACCAGAAGGTACCAATCCACGGCCTCTTTTTAAACCTAGAACATCACCTAACGCCCTATTAACACCTTTCTCTGCAAGGTCAAGATTAGTATGCATAGCATAAATTGCTAGGCCTTGTTTAATAGCTTTACTAACTAACCGGGGAATATAATCGCTTGTTGTTAGGTTTTTTAAAGGTTTAAAGATTAACGGATGATGGCTAATAATTAATTCACAACCCTTTTCTCTAGCTTCCTCTAGACAGCTATCAGTTATATCTACTGTGAGAAGGGCTTTGTTAATAATTTGTTCTTTATCACCAATCTGTAAGCCAACATTATCCCAAGCCTCGGCAGTAGATTCAGGCGCCATTTTTCTTAGTGGTTTTAGAACATCTTTAAGTTTCATGCCCATTCCCTCCCAGAAATTTCTTGCTATTTTTCTGTTATTTATCCCAGTTTCTCAATTAACTTCTCTAAGTAGAGTTTATTTACTTTCCCCAAAATGTTATTTTAGCTAAACAATTGCCTTTCATAAAAAGAAGCTTCTTCTCTAAGTGCTGCTCCCCTTAGGTCATCTGGTTGGAGATTTTTAATAGCTTTTTTAATGTCTTGTAAACGTTTTTTCATATATTCTTGAGCTACTGGTTCCTGAACCAAGCTTCCTAACCTTAACCCTGGACCTAAAGTTAACCACATTTCTTTTCCCAGTGGGTAACCTTTTTTTACGTTTATAATCTGATAATAGCGATCCCTATCAAGAACAATAGCCTCTTTCGCAATTGGGTATTCTAGTAAAAACTCTCTAAGCGGCGACGGATCTCCATTTACTTGCAATATAAATTCCGTATTTTCAAAGCGTTTTATACCATCTGCAAGTATTTCTACCATAGTTTCTGCTCCTAAACCACAAATAAAAATAACATCGACCTCATTAGCAAGTAATGGTTGCAATCCATACCCTTTACGAATTTCTGCTCGGTTACCAAAAGGTAATAAGGTTCTTTTAGCAGCCAAAAGAGGACCCTCAGCTATATCAGTTGCAATCATGTACTGAGCTTTCTTAGTAACTAGTAGTTTGCGACTGAGGTAAGCATGATCACAAGCTATATCTGCACCTTTTAAAAAATTATCTACTAATGATAAAGCTTTTTCTAGTCTTAATGGTAACCGCATTACCATCATCTCCTTCTTGGTACCTGTTGCTTTATTCCAGTTTAGCCGTTAGTATTTATTTATGTATTTTTATAGATGAAAGGAGTTTGTGTTAATTGAACCGTAAAAAATGCCTCATAACTTTTATTTTATTGATGCTTACTGTGACTGTCTTCGCTAACGAGATAAATTTAATAGCTGTAGAGCCACTTGCAATTCCCCGCAAACAGTTCTCTGCCTATTATAGCAAAGTATCACCCAAGGGAGGCTCCCAATTCACCTTTCCACTCAAATACCAGGAGCTAACAGATTACAAAAAGTTAACTTCAGGTATAGTCTACCGCACTTATGTAGAAGGTGAGCCCAATGGTTTTTATTTCGAAGGGTGCAGTTATTTTGATCTACTAGATAGAACAGGTTCCAATGATACCTTTAGTATCATCCCTGCGTTTACTATTGGCTATAGAATTGATACAGAACAAGGGATCTTTATCGAACCAGAAGGATACTTTTATTATCCTATCTCATCTACTATTGGTTCTCCCTTAAAATTAGCTGAAAAACTAAATAATGAGTTTCGCATAACTGTTGGCCTTGATAATATTTGGCCAAACGGTTTCTTCCTCGCTCCAAGAGCTACATTCTCTTATAAAGAAAATTCCTTATTTGCTATCGGGCATTTGTATGTTGGTTATGGTTTTTAACTCAAAATTAAGCAAGAAGGCTTTAAAGCCTTCTTCTTTTTTGAGAAATGTTTTTTAGTTTTTCTTTATTTACTTGGACTAACCCACCTTTACTACGCTTTACTTAGTACCAATCGATTTACCGATCCTCACCTATTATTAAACTGTAGCTTATAGATAAATTTATTAAGAACCAATAGCCTCATTAATATTACCTTTAGCTAGTAAAAAGATCCAAAAAAGCATGCTTAAACTTCATGATCTGGGTTAATATTGATTATAAGAAACAACTAATTTAGAAGCGAAGGAGAGATGTTCATGCCTTATGTAACAGTGAAGATGCTTGAAGGCCGTACTGACGAACAAAAAAAAGCTTTAGTAGAAAAAGTCACACAAGCAGTAGCCGAGACAACTGGTGCTCCTGTCGATAAAATCGTAGTTTTTATTGAAGAGATGAGTAAAAAGCATTATGCTCTTGCAGGTAAAAGGCTTGCAGACGAGTAATAAAGTTAAAAAAGCAGGTCAAAGCCTGCTTTTTTTATATCTATCTACGATATAATCTCAAATCATATAACTTTGTTCAGATTGTTTAATATCATTGTGCTTAGTTTTCGCTATACTACCATCTTCTACATAAACCTGTAATTGACCATTTCTAGTAATAAAATTAGAAACTACAACAGCTATACTACGACCTTCTATCGAAAGGCCATTACCTAGATTTTGCGAAATACTGCTTTCGTGAATAATTGGTTCAGAACTACCTTGAATAAGTATACCAGTACCTAAATTGCCACATACATAACATCGATCAATTAAACCATTAGCTTTCTCTCTAACCACAATTCCATTTTTTTCTGATCTTATTATCTGGGAACGTATCACTTCTAACCAAGAACCTTTTTCAGCTATAATACCTGTTTTATTGTCAGTAAAATGAGTATAAGCAATTGAAGCTCTCGCTTGCTGGGTGAATAAGCAACCACACCCACCATTATTGTGAATTCGACAATTACGAATTACTGTTCTAGAGCCTGTCTCAAATTTAAATCCAGCCTCTCCATTAGTACATATTTCGCTATCCTCAATTAACCCACCACTGTCTTTTTCAGAGTGAATACCCCATTTTTCGCATAGGCTTATCTGAGTATGGCGAAACAATGGATTGGTTTTATCAGTTAATAAAACACCTACGCGACATTCAGTAATTACACAGCTTTGTACCATACCACTGCAATTATTCTGAAAGATCAAACCATATTCTTCAGCTTCGCTAATCTCAACTGTTCTTAAAATGGGATTAGCTCCACTTGATACTAATATACCTTTTTTACAACTACTTATTAGGCAATCTTCAATTATCCCTAAGCCCGCTTTTTCTATGAGAATTGATAATGTATCTTCTTCGAAACGACAACGTTTAACCACTGGAGTACTTCCATCAGCAACTAAAACACCTATTCCATTCCTACGAAAGAAGGAGTCTTCAACTAAACCTTCGCCTAAATTATCTAGTTTTACCCCCACAGCGTTTTCGCTTATTTGGCAATTCCTGATCAGAGGATTACAGCCATCTCTAATTATAACTCCTTTTTGATTGCTTTTTATTTGGCAATCTTTCAGGATACCTGTTGACCTATTGAAAAATTTAATCGCTGTTTCTGAGAAATTAGAAAATGCGCAATTAGTCGCTGATAGAATTGCGTTATAACCAGTTACACTTATACCAATAACGCCACCTTCGAACAGGCAATTACTTATTTGTAACTGTCCATTTTCGGCGAATATTAGGTTTTTTAGAAGAGGATCTTTAGTTTTAATTACAAGCTGCGCTATCGACAAATTCGCCTTATCAACATTGATTCCAGTAACCCCTTCTAAGTACAAAACTGTATCTAGACCAGAACCAATAATCTGCACTGGTTTATTGACAACTATATGTTCTTGATAGCTACCCTCGTGAACTATTATTTGATCATAGGCTGTAGCTATCTCCATCGCCTCCGCAATAGTTTTACAATCAGCGGTCCCCGAAAAGTCAACCGTAATTGTTCTCATTAGAGGCCCTCCCTAAAAGCTCTAACCTTCTATTTTGACTTAGCCTACTATAAAACATTTAATCGCAACTACATATGTACTTAGTTCTTTGTCCCTAAAAATTCACCTTCTTGATTGTTATCTTTTGTAACGACTACTCTTGAAAACGTTATCTATCCAAAAAAGCCACCTATTCGTTTATCGTAAAGTTAAAAAGCAAACATCATGTTATTACTAGATGCTTGCTTTGTTTTAATATCTATCCATTTTTAGATCTAATGGATTAATGTTTTTAGTTGTCTCTTCATACCTAGAACAATACCTTTATCAGGCCAATTTAATATTTCAGTAATCTCGAATCTTCTAATACACTTTGCGTTAGCAATGTCATGTAGGCCAAATATCACTTTAGCTTCAGAGGAAGATATATTATAGTCTTCTAGACTACAAGCTACTTGTAAAGCTGTATGCGATATTTTTTTTAATAACGTATCTCTAGTTTCTTGACTAAAAGTACCTTTATGAAAACAATACTCCGTCCTATCCCATATTTTAACAACAGAATTACCTACTTTTTTTAATACATCTTTTTCTCCTACTTGCTTATTGGCTACATAATCTTTGCTCTCTTCTTGAGCATAGCGAAGTTGCTGTTCCGCTTCGTGCAGCTCGGCAAAGATCTGACGCCATTTCTCTAAGCTCATAATAGTATCCCTCCTCAAAATCTATACTTCTATTATGGCTAAGAGGCGTGACAATAGTTTGTCATAGTACCCTAATATTTTATAAATTAACTCATATCTTAGTTATCCTTAGGGTAATTTGCTACTCTTAAGCTATAGTTTTTTGATAAATCGAGAAAACTCTTTAATCTTCTTTTGAATTTCTACGGTGCATTCGGCGGCTGCTTTTCTAATTGCTTTTTCAGGGTCTTCGCCATTTATAACAACCTTATTATAGGCAAAAGCTATATACCGATCAGCCGAATAACCTCCAGGTACAACTTGTTTAAGCTTACAATGCTTTAAACAAGCATCTAAAACTGGCTGTATCCTTGCCGGGAAAGGTGCATTTACTAAAGCCTCTTGGTTACTAAATGTTAAGCGCCATTTCTCTTGAGAGTTAAAGGCCCTATTCATAAACTTAGTTATAAACTCGTTAGAAGAAAGAAATTTAAGTAATTCCCAAGCTTCATTTTTCTTTTTAGAAGAATCAGGAATTCCCCAAACAAGAAGTTTCCCGGTCCCTGTATGATCAATTTTATTGTTTTGCAAGGTCCCAGGTATTTCTGTAATAGACCACTTATCAATAATTTGTGGTGCTGTACCCTCTATTACTGAATAATGCCAGTTTTGTAGGATAGCAATTGGTACTTCACCATTAGCAAAAGTAGTATAAATTGGTGTCTCTTGTAAAAGACCATATTTAGTGTATAGCGATGTGAATTTTATAAAAGCAACAATTGCTTCTTTGTCGTCTAAATTAGATTCAGTACCTTCCTGGTTATAGATATCGATACCCCTTTGCCAAACCAAAGGATAAAAAAGGTTCGCAGCTTGGTTATCCCCTTGAAACTCATAATAACTATTTTTGCCATTTGCTCTTAACTTAACATTAATTACACCTAATTCATCCCAGGTTTTGGGAGGCTCGCTACCCATTGCAGTTAAAATATCTTTTCGGTAATACATCTGTTCCCAATTAACTTCGGAAGGAATTGCAAATACACTCCCCCGAAACTTAACCGACTCTAAGAGAGCTGGTGCTATCTGTCCTAACACTTTTTCGCTATCTGGTAAGGTTCTTAAATCAACTAAAGCTTCCCTTAAACCAAGTTCTCCTGCATGGTGAGAGTAAATCTCAACAATGTCTGGTGCGTTACCACCAATATAAGCTAATAAAAAAGATTGGAAATGAGAATCATCTTCAGGAACAGTTCTAACAACTACGTCAATACCGGTTTTAGCAGTAAAGTCTTCTTTTATAATCTGACGAAAAATTTCACCCAGGACTCCACCATACCAGGTCCACATCTGTACTTCTTTGGCTATTGTTGTCACACTTAAAAGTAAGATTAACCCAGCAAAAATTAAACGTTTAACCCAATAAAAAGGTTTTCCCATACCCTCTCCCCCAATCTACATTAATCCTTTGCTTTTTTTTATTGTAGACCTTTCCAAAATTAACATTTATTGCCTTTTGTTCGTCAACAAATATTGCCCTAACAATCTCTATTTGTTTCAAGAATGTTACTCTTGCGCTAACTCAGCAAATAAAGCGGTTTAGAGGATTATACTTAGGTTACCAGAAATACCTGATTGGTAATAACATAAAAAGGAGGAAAAAAGCCATGTATGATTGGGAAAATCAAACTATAACCGGTCTAAATAGATCTAAGCCACGAGTTTATTATCTACCTTATAAGACCAAGAGTGCAGCCTTACAGAAACAAACAGAGCAAGCTAGCATCCAATCGCTGCGAGGAAAATGGTCTTTTAAACTTTTTCTTTCTCCTCTAGCAATTACCCCCGATTTTTATCAAGTAGACAGCGATCTTTCCTCATGGGATTCGCTTATAGTACCTGGTCATTGGCAATTACAAGGTTTTGATAAGCCGATCTACACTAATATCGACTATCCTTTTTTTGTAGATCCACCCAGAACTCCTACAGAAAACCCTACCGGTTGTTATGTACTTGATTTTCTTTGGGAAAAACCTTTCCCCGAAAACCAAGTCTATTTACGTTTCGAAGGTGTTGATAGTGCCTTCCACCTTTATATAAATGGCAAATTAGTTGGATATAGTTTAGGTAGTAGACTACCATCAGAATTTGATATAACTAATTACTTGCAGATAGGTATTAATCGTCTAGCTATCTCTGTTTATCGATATAGCGCTGGTAGCTATCTTGAAGATCAAGATATGTGGTGGCTAAGTGGAATCTTCCGTGATGTCTACTTACTCTTTAGACCCCAAAACCACATCTGGGACATAGATATAAAAACTCATCTTGATGCTAAATATCAGAATGCTAAGTTAGAAATAGAAACCGAACTAATTCGCAATAACAGCGAAGATCTTCAGATTCATTATGAGTTGTTTGATTTAAATAAAGAAAAAATTGTTGATGTTAAAACTCCAGTAACTGAAAACGAAGCATGGTTTAGCCAAGTAATCGAAAATCCCCATAAATGGACTGCGGAAACACCTCATCTTTATCCGTTATTAATCACTCTCCTCGACAACAAAGGTCAAATATTAGAAGTTATCCCCTTTCAAATCGGTTTTCGTTCTGTCGAAATTAAAGATGGACAACTATTATTAAATGGTAAAGCAATTATGATCAAAGGTGTTAACCGCCATGAATTTCACCCTGATCTTGGCCGTACTTTACCTAAACAATTTATGGTAGAAGACATTATTTTAATGAAACAGCACAACATCAACGCTGTTAGAACGTCTCATTATCCTAATGACCCCCTTTTTTATGATCTCTGTGATGAGTATGGTATCTATCTCTTTGATGAAGCTGATCTAGAGTGTCATGGTATGGAGTCAGTCGGCCTCCCTAATGCTCTCAGCGAAGACCCAACCTGGCAGCCTGCTTATTTGGATCGTATGGAGAGAATGGTGCATAGAGATAAAAACCATCCATCTGTTATTGTCTGGTCCTTAGGTAATGAATCTGGTTTTGGCGAAAACCATTGCCAAATGGCTAACCTAGCACGTTCTCTAGATCCTAGTCGTCCTCTTCATTACGAAAGAGATATTCACCTAACGATGCAAGCTTCCGATATTATTTGCCCCATGTATCTTTCGCTTGACGAACTAGCTAATTTGGGTGCAGGTAAACCTTATTCCTATTGGGGGGTAACTCATGAGCCTGAAAAACTCCAACCATATCCAGTGATTCTTTGCGAGTATGCTCATGCAATGGGTAATGGACCCGGTAGCCTTGGTGAATATTGGGATACCTTTTACCGTTATCCTAAATTACAAGGCGGTTTTGTCTGGGACTGGATTGATCAGGGGCTACGTAAAAACGAAGCAGGGCAAACTTACTTTGCCTATGGTGGAGACTTTGGCGATTATCCCAATGATGGTAATTTTCTTATTAATGGTTTAGTATTCCCAGATCGTACACCTTCTCCGGGCTTAACTGAGTATAAAAAAGTGCTCGAACCAATTAAGGTAGAAGTAGTAGATTTAAAGAAAGGTTTATTTTTAATAGAAAATCGTTATGATTTTCTTACTCTTGATCACCTTCTTTTGTCATGGCATTTATCTGCTATGGGTAAATTGATAAAAAGTGGTTCCCTTGAACTCCCCCTGATACTCCCTGGCTCCAAAAAGCAAGTGGACCTAGAAAAAGAAATTGATCCTGGCACTTTTTCTTCCCCATTTGAATTGTCTTTTTCTTTTATCTTAAAAGAAAACCAACCTTGGGCTGCTGCTGGTTATGAGATTGCTTGGGCCCAGATCATTAATAAAGCTACCCCAAAGCAATATATTAATAACCACAATTCTCGTTTACCTTATAAAGTCTTTAACACTAATAACCTTATCAAAGTTAAAGGTCTGGCTAGTGAAATAATTTTTAGCGTCTTAACAGGTGAGTTGCTTAGTTGGGATTACAAAGGTTTCAATTTGCTTAAGCAAGGCCCACAATTAAATCTGATGCACGCTCCTATAGATAACGATCGTCCTTTTCGAGAAGACTGGGAACGATTGGGGCTTAATAGGTTGAAAACACGACTCGATCATCTAAATTATCAAAATGAAGCTGACACATTCGCCTTGCATACAGTCACTACTCTTGCTCCTGTAGGTCAAAACTGGTCCCTCCAAATTGAAACGACCTATCAAATCACAGATAACCACATTTTATTAAATGTTAATGGTAAACCTGTTGGTGGCCCTAATGTTTGGCCTCGAATTGGTCTTGCTTTACAACTCCCAGCACCTTTTAATCAGCTATCCTATTTTGGCAAAGGACCCCATGAGACTTATCCAGATCGATCTAGATCAGGTAAGTTAAACTTATACAAGCAATCTGTTGATGAACTTTATGTTCCCTATGTTTATCCCCAAGAATTTGGTAACCGTAGCGAAGTTTCCTATTTAGCCTTGCAGGATCTAAATGGCTTTGGTCTCTATATTACTTCCTTGCAAACTTTTGATTTTAGTGCTCACCATTTCTCCTTAAATAATTTAATAAAAGCTAAGCATACAAACGAACTAGTAAAAGATGATACTGTCTATCTCTACCTTGATTATCTAAAAAATGGTTTGGGATCAGCTAGCTGTGGTCCTTTACCATTGAAACAATACCTTTTAGCTTCAAAGCCATTTTCATTTAGTTTTCTGTTTTCACCCTTATGTGGCACCGAAAGTTCTCTTGCTACCATTTACAAAAGTTACTTGAACTTTTAACAAGCAGGCAGCCCCCTTGAAGGCTGCCTTTTTTTTAGAACCAATTATTTTTCTTCGCAACAAAGAAGGAAATCGTTTACATAGGCAGAAGTTTTTATACTAATAGCAAGTATGTGGAGGTGTTCAATTGTGAGAAATCGTTTTCTCGCTTGTCTCTGTCTTTTTATTATTATTGCTTCCAGTGCCATGGCTACCAAAATCACCCTATGGACTTGGTATGATGGAACTTTTGGTGCCATCTTCAAACAATTGGTAAAAGAAGACTTTGTGGCAAAAACAGGTATTGAAGTTGAGATCTTGAGTGTTCCTATTCCTGATATGGTTAACAAACTTATCTTGTCCTATCTAGGTGGAACTGCCCCTGATGTGGTTGAACTCTATACCAATCAAGTAGTTGAACTTGGTGTTAGAGGCGCCTTAATGAACCTAAGAGAGTTTAAAGACTATACAAATGTTACCGATGGTCTTTATCCTAACTATCTCAAACAACTTATGTATGGCAATTCTACTTTTGGTTTACCTTGTGAGATTTCTTGGCCTTGGATGTATGTCAGACAAGATCTCTTTAACGACATGGGCTTGGCTATCCCCCAAACTTGGGATGAATTCAAAATGGTCAGTTCCAAACTAAAAGCTAGAAATTTAGGCACTTATTACGATCACACTGGCGATGCTGGCACTCTTACAGCTAGTAAATATTTAGCTTTAGTTTATCAACGTGGTACTGATATCTACACTCCAGATGGTAAAGGTTCTAACTTAGCCTCACCTGAATGTATCGCTGCATTTAAAGATTTCTGCTCACTTTATAAAGATCATGGCTTATTGGTAGAAGACCCAATTATCACTACCTTTGCTTCTGGTCAAACCCCTATCAGCGTTATGCAAGCTTGGTATTACTACGTCTTTGAAAATACAGCACCACAGATTACTGGTAAATGGACTGTAGCTGAGATTCCTGGTACCAAACAAAAAGACGGTACAATTAATCATAGTTCTAACTCCAATGGTCTAGCTTGGTCTGTAGTTCGGTCTACCAAAAACCCTGATGCTGCTTGGCAGTTTATGAAGTGGCTATCTTCACCAGCTTTTACTGAAAAGTTCTCCCGTACACTTTATGAATCAACTGATAAAGCACGTATTTATTTTGCAACTAAAGGCTTCTTAGATAAAGCTTCTTTCCCAGATGACCATAGAAAAATCGCTCAAAGAGCTCTACAGGCTTGTAGCGCTCCCACAGCAATTGTCGGTGGCTATGTAGCTGATAGATATATCGATTTTGCTTTCACCAAAGTCTATCTACAAAACGCTGATCCAGAAGCTTCTATCAGGCAAGCTGCTAAAGACTCTAATGACGAAATTCAAAGAAAACTAAAAGAGTTCGCTCGCTTCATAAATAAGTTGTAGAAAACAAAAACCCGCTTCGGCGGGTTTTTTTGTTGGTAGTATCTTCTTAACTTTTAATTTACTTGGTTTTATGCTATGATTAAGCAAGGAGAAGGCTTTAATATACCTTTTCTTAACTTTTCGTAACTAGGGAAAAACTAATTTTAATTAATAAAGGAGGGGATAACAACCATGGATGGCGACGCTAGTAGTCCTTATCCAGCTTGGTCCCGTTTTAATTTAATTGGTTGTCTTCCCCGCTGTCCCTTGGCACACCGGGGAGGATTAGATTTTTAACTTGAGGTGATGCCAATGAACGAAATGATCTATGAGCTCATTGAAAAGAAGCAATATCGTGAGATTAAAACTGCCCTCGAGGATATGCACCCTGGTGATATTAGTGATATTATCGAGGAACTGCCTAGCCACTTTGGAGGTATTCTCTATCGACTACTTTCTAAAGATATGGCAGTATCTGTATTTGAAAATCTCGATAGTGCTGCCCAAGAAATGCTACTTCATAGTTTAAAAAGTGAAGAGGTTGTTAATGTCCTAAACGAGATGTCTCCTGACGATCGTACTAGGTTATTTGAAGAACTTCCTGCCCATGTGGTGCGTAAATACCTTTCACTTCTTAGCGATGAAGAACGTAAGATTGCTTATCAGTTGTTAGGGTATAAAGAATCTACAGCTGGCAGAATTATGACCACAGACTTTGTGGAACTACATGAGCAAGATACTGTAGAAAAAGCCTTAGATACAATTAGAAATACTGCCCCGAATAAAGAAACTATTTATTATTCTTATGTTATGACTAGAGATCGCAAATTAACTGGTGTTATTTCTCTGCGGAAAATAATTACTAGTCCTGGAGAATCTTTAATTGGCGATCTAATGAATACCTCTGTAATCTGCGTTTCAACTGATGACCATCAAGAAGAAGTCGCTAGCGTTATGGCTCAATACGACCTTTTAGCAATCCCTGTCGTTGACTTGGAAAACCGTTTAGTCGGTATAGTCACCCATGACGACATTATCGACGTTATCCAAGAAGAAGATACTAAAGACATCCACCTCATGGCTGGTGTGGTTACAACAGAAAAGACACCCATTGACGTATCTGTTTGGGATAACATTAAAAGTAGAGCAGGTTGGCTAGTTATGCTAATTCTTTTAGAAAGCTTTTCTAGCAATATCTTAAAGATGTATGAAGATGCTCTCTCCACTATTGTTGCTCTCTCTTTCTTTATACCGATGTTGATTGATACAGGTGGTAACGCTGGCACCCAAAGTGCTACAGTTGTAATCCGTGCTTTAGCAACAGGCGAACTAGAAGCAAAAGACGCTTGGAAAGTTCTCGAAAAGGAACTAATATCCAGTATTTTCTTAGGTCTAATTCTAGGTGTAATTGGTGGTTTTAAAGCTTACTTGTCCCATGGTGACATTCTAATTGGTAGTGTAATTGGTCTTAGCCTTTCTATTGTTGTAGCTTTAGCAGGATTAACCGGCGCTTTACTCCCTTTAATCGCAGAAAAGTTTAATCTAGATCCAGCGGTAATGGCTGGTCCCTTTATTACAACCATCGTTGATATCGTGGGTTTAATTGCTTATTTTGAAATTGCTAAATTAATACTGCATATTTAAAAAGAGAGGCTTAGGCC
>ENA-UOOI01002354-UOOI01002354.1-fermentation-metagenome-genome-assembly--contig:-NODE-2354-length-16632-cov-14.455873_pt1 | contig 16632 bp, 14 predicted proteins | sample MGYA00245779_ERZ724027 | MGnify/ENA primary metagenome ERZ724027 (study PRJEB28704, sample SAMN03018318) | fermentation metagenome | biome: anthropogenic terrestrial biome; feature: soil...
TCGTGCGCGCCGAACGCGTTCATCAGGATGGTCAGGTCCTGAAGGCCGTTGTCCGGGCAGAACGGGATCGTATTGCCGTCTCCGCTGAGGTTCTGGTCCTTGAACGCCTTCAGCACGTTGAACAGGTCGTCCGTCGTCTCGGGGACCTGCATTCCCACCTTGTCGAGCCAGTCTTTGCGGATGGAGAAGATTTCGCCCGTCCCGATCTCCGTGGTGCTGGGCAGGCTGTAATATTTCCCGTCGGAGCCCTTCGACTGGGCCTTGAGGTCCGGCATGTCGTAGGGCGGATTCTCAAAGAACGCCTTGATGTCGGGCGCGTACTGGTCGATCAGGTCGTCGAGCGGGATGATCGCGCCCGAAGAGGCGTACTTGTCGAACGTCGCCTTGCTGTCCGCCGCGGAATAGCTCACCAGATCGGGCAGGCTGCCCGACGCCATGATCAGGTTCAGCTTGGTCAGGTTGTCGTCCGCCGGCAGAAGCTGCCAGTCCAGATGGATGTTCGTCCTTTTCTCCAGCTCCTGGAAGACCTCCATCTTGTTCCCGTACTCGGCGTCCCCCCAGTTGTAGCACACGAACTTGAGCGTGAGCTTATCCTTGACGATCGGCAGCGAGCTCCCCTCCGCCCCCGAGGCGGCACCGGAAGCCGCCGAACCGGCGCTCCCGGCGGCGGAACTCGCGCTTTTCCCATTGGAGCACGCCGCGGCGCCGAAGGCCACGGCGGAAGCGAGAAGGAAAGCGAGCACCTTTTTCATACGCAGTTTCATTCTTCGATTCCTCCATTCAAGATATTTGTGAATATTCGGATCAAATGGCGGCCCTGCGGCGGCCACTGGATCGCAATCGCAGCTCCGCCCCCGGCGGAGCGGGACGCGGCGTCATCCCTTCACGGACCCCACCATGATGCCCTTGACGAAATATTTCTGAAGGAAAGGATACACGCACAGGATGGGGACCGTGGAAACGATGATGGTGGCGTAGCGCACGCTCAGCGAGATCAGGTCCTTGCGGTCGCTCACCTGGTTCGTCATGTTGCTTGCGCCCCCCACGGCGAGAAGGATTTTGCGCAGCTCCATCTGCAGCGGATATTTGGCCTCGTCGTTCAGGTAGAGCAGGGCGCTGAAGTAGCTGTTCCAGTGGTATACGGCGTAAAAGAGCACCATCACGGCCATCACCGGGCCGGAAAGGCGGATCACGATGCGGAACAGCACCTGGATGTCGTTGCAGCCGTCGATCCGCGCCGCCTCGATGATGCTGTCCGGCAGCGCCTCGAAAAAGGAACGCATGAGGATGAGGTAAAACGCGTCGATCGCCGTGGGGACGACCAGCGCCCACATATGATCCATCAGCCCGACCCCCTTCACCACCAGAAAGGTCGGCACGAGCGGCGGGGTGAAGAACATGGTGAACGCCACGAAAAAGTTGATGGCCTTTCTTCCCGAAAAGTTTTTTCTGGAAAGCGGATACGCCATAACGGTCGTCATCAGCACGTTCACGGCCGTCCCCACGACGACGTACCACAGGGTGTTCTTATAGGAATTCCACAGCGAGTCCGACTGGAAGACCTCCGCGTACGCGCCGCCGTTGAATCCTTTCGGGAGCAGCACCACATCCCCGCGGGCGATCGCGTACGGGTCGCTGAACGATGCGCTCAGGATATAGACGAACGGGTACAGGGTACAGGCCACGATCAGCGTGATGAGGATGTAGTTCACGACGTAAAAGACTCTTTCGCCCTTCGTTTCTCTCGCGCCCATTTCAGCGCACCTCCCTTACCACAGGCTGACCTCGCTGATTTTTCTGCTCAGTCTGTTCACAAAATAAACGAGCGCGAAGTTGATGGCCGACTGGAACAGCCCGACCGCCGTCCCAAAGCTGTATTCGCCCCCCACGATGCCGCGCCGGAACACATAGGTGTTGATCACATCCGCCGTCTCGTAGGTGCTGGTGTTGTACATCAGGATGATCTTTTCGTACCCGACCGAAAACATGCCGCCCAGGCTCATGATCAGCATGATCACGATCGTCGGGATGATGCCGGGCAGCGTGACGTGCCAGATCTGCTGGAACTTCCCGGCCCCGTCGATCTTCGCCGCCTCGTAAAGCTGCGGGTCGATCCCCGCGAGCGCGGCGAGGTAAATGATGCAGCTCCAGCCCAGATCCTGCCAGATGCCGGAGCCTATGTAGATCGTCCGGAACCACCGGGAGCTGCCCATGAAATTGATCGTGCTGCCCCCCATGCCCTTGATCGCCAGATTGATCAGACCGAAATCCGGGTCCAGAAGCTCGCTGACGATGCTGATGATCACGACCGTGGAGACGAAATGGGGCAGATAGCTCAGAGTCTGCGAGATTTTCTTGAAAAATCGGTTGTTGACCTCGTTGAGCATCAGGGCAAAAATGATCGGCGCCGGGAACCCCCAGAACAGGCCGTAAAGATTCAGCAGAACGGTGTTCCGCATCAGCCGCCCGAAATACGGGCTCTCGAAAAACTGCCGGAACCACTTGAACCCCACCCAGGGGCCCGCGAACACCCCGCGGAACGGCGAATAGCTCTCAAACGAGATCACCAGGCCGATCATCGGCGCATACAGGAAGATCGCGAAATAAACGATGCCCGGCAGCACCAGCAGCCACAGGTAGCGTTCCTTCCACAGGGTCTTCCAGCGCCGCGCCCCCGCTTTTTTGGGGGCCGAAACGCCTTGCGGTTCGGTTTTCAAAAGACCGCCTCCTTGAAATAAAAAAACAATGAAGTTGCAAACTGCCTTCTCAGCATTTACAAAAACTTCATTGTTTTTGATTGGTTCGACAAAGGATCAAACCATTGCCGGTTATTTTATCACAACCAGTGTCAAAATGCAATATCAATCTCGTTGTGATTCAAATTGCTGCGTCTCGTCTTCCGGTCCTCCGGGGACGGGAAGATGTGTTTTCTTGAATTATTTTAATATCATGCCGATCGGCGCCATGCTTTATATTCCTATGTGTCGGTAAAATTTGAATGACATTGAGTTTTTTGATTCATTCCCCCCTTTTTTCAAAGCCGCTTTTCCGGATTCGGAAGGCCGCGGTTCAATACGCGGTGCTGTAGGAAAGCCTGCTCGCCGAGCAGATTCTGCTGTAAAGGTTGCAGGCCGTCAGACCCGGCTTCCCCCCGAAGCACAGGCGCTCCTGCCCGAGCTCCTCCAGCGAATCCGTCTCCCCGTTCAGATAGGCGCGGAGCCTGTCCTCGGCCGTCCCGAGCCTCGCGAGCAGGCCGCCGTACCGGATGTCGAGGACCTCCCATCCCACGGGCTTATAGGTCTCCATCCACAGGCGGCGGTGGAACAGCCTCAGATCCTCCACCCTGCGCCGAAGATCCGGCAGCACCTCCTCCGCCAGGCGTTTCAGCTCTTTTTCATCCCGGTTCCTGTACGCATCGGTCACGGCGATCCCGATTTCCGATTTTTCCGAGAGGACCGACGCGACTTTTTGCAGAAAGCGGAACAGAAAGCCGAATTCCCCGTTCCGGCCCGCGCCGGCCCCGAACTCCTTCTCCAGACCCGCGTAATGGCGGCCCATCCCCAGCCCCTCGATATTCTTGTCGAACAGGCCGAGGAGCGGGTCCTGCCACATCAGGTACCGGCTCGGGTTCGTGTAGCGCCAGCCCTCCTGCGCCCGCATGCCGGGAAGCTTATCCAGAAGCGTGATCCTGTAAAAATCTTCATACCGGCATCCGGTGCAGAAGCGGAACCGCTTTTTCAGCTTTTCCGGGTCCGGCTTTTCCGCATAGCCGTGCTCGGCGTAAAGCTGCATCCCCAGCAGGCTTTCATACACGTTGCTTTCGCTTCCGCCGTCGCCCCACAGGGTGGCGATGACCTCCCGCACCCCCGCCTCCTTGCACGCTTCGAGCGCGGGCTCCGACGTTGCAAAGGTCTTGTCGTAATCCACCGCATAGCCGTTCCAGCACCAGATGCCGCCCGCGAAGACCGGCGCTCCGCCGAACTCCCGGTGCCTGGCGATCATCGCGGCGTACGTCTCCCTGCTCTGATGCTCGTAGTCCCAGTAGACCAGCTGCACGCCCTTCGGCACTCCGGCAAGCATCTCCGGCGAGAACCGGACGTCCGCGTCGTAATAATCCCCCGTCTTCGAGGCGGCGCGGAAGTACATGTCGCTCCAGATCATCGGTTTCAGCCCCAGCTTTTCGGTGATCTTCAGAACCCGGCCGAGGTGCTCGTTCATGATGTTGAACTTCGGCTTCGGGCCGTTGCGGAGAAGGTACTCCCCCTGCCCGAGCCGGAACGCCTCGTCCATCCCGATATGGATTCTGCGCGAGCGGAACGGCGCGGAGGCGGAGGCGAGAATCCTTCCGATCAGCTCGTAGGTTCCCGGCTCGCCGACGAGCAGGGTGTCGTCGTCGTCGCGGATCTCCCAGTAGCGCTCCCACTTCAGCACGTCGATCAGATGGGCCAGGGTCTGCACGCAGGGGACGATCTCGATCCCGAGCGCGTCGGCGTAATCGTCCGCCGCTTCCAGCTCCGCCCGGGTATAGCGCCCGCGCATATAGCCGAAATAGGGTTCGCCCTCCACCCGGTAGCCGTCCTCGGCGTACAGCAGGAACAGATTGAGGCCCATCAGCGCCATCATCTCGAGGATGCGCTCCAGATTCTTCACGTTGATCACGGCGTTGTTCTGGGAAACGTCGATCATCACCCCGTCGCTTTTGAACTGGGGAACCTCCGCCGCGCGGAACCGGTCCTTTTCCCCGCAGCCTTCCGCCAGAAGCCCGAGCGCCCTGAAAAAGTGGATTTTTTCCTGATACCGGATCACCGCGCCTTCGGCGGATTTTTCGACCTCGATCCTGTTTTCTCGGATCCTCTCGGCCCGGACGGGCAGGCCGTCCTCCCGGATTCTCAGGCCCAGCCGGCGCGAAAGGATCGAGATGCCCCGCTCCAGCCCGTCGGTATCCCCGTAAAACCGAACGTCCATAGACTTCCTCCCACCGCTACATCTTCGGGATTTCCCCGGCGACGCCCTGGATGATCACGGGATTCTTCGCCGGGTCGAGCCACCTCAGGACACTGAGCAGATTCTGCTCCGAAACGGCGGTGCAGCCCTCGGTCACGCTCCCGGGCCCGCCCCAGATATGCAGGAAAATCGCGCTCCCCATCCCGGGGACCGGCTTTTCGGCGTTGTACCCGATCACGGCGGCGTAATCGTATGCCTTCCCCGTCAGGCCCAGATTCTCCGCCGAATTCCAGCGCCCGTCCGCCGGGCCGGTCTGGAACGTGTTGTAAAGCTCCGATTCCGGGTCGTCGACCCAGTAGCTGTTGGAATCCACCTGCCGGTACGGGAGCTTCACACCCGGGTCCGGCCGGTTCCCGAAGCAGATGCCGAACGGAAACGCCCCCGAAGGCGACTTGTGGTCCCCTTCCCGCTTTTCGCCCGGGGCCGCGAAGCCGGCCGCTCCCACGACGGCCGGCACGGGAGCCGTCACCCGCTTCCAGACGGACCCCGCCTTCTCGTAGGTCTGGAGAAACGCGTCGGACGTATCGTATCCCTGCGCGGCCACGACCACCGCCTGCCCGGATCTCTTCGTGCACTTCAGCGCGCCGACGTCGAAAATCCCGTCCGCCTTCGGCGGCTCCGCAGCCCCCGGAACGGGCTTTCTCCCGCTCGGATTCATCCGCCACACCCCCAGCGATATCAAAATAAGGACTCCCGCCCCGACGCCCGCGGCGGCGAGAATTTTTCTGTTCCGCATCCTCCGTTTTCTCCTTCCCCGCACCCCGCCGGTCGGGCGGGCCGGGAAACGTCCGCCGTTCAGAAGCCCGGCGTATAGGCCAGATTTTCCTTCCGCCACGCCGGCCGCGTCACCCGGAACCCGCGGAACCGGATTTTGCTGCAGTAGGCGCCCAGACCGACGCGGTTGCACTCGGGGTCGGAGATCGGGTCGGGGTCCCGCATCTCGAGCGCGACGACCCCGTCCACCGCGACGAAGCACATGTGCCCGATGATACCCGCCTGGATATGGTACTCTCTCCCGGATTCCGGCACCAGGCTGCTCGAAAGGGCGAAGAGGCCGCAGTCGGGGTAGCGCTCGACGCCCGTCCGGCCGGTCCACCAGCCGCCGACGCCGGCGATGTACCCCTCGGCGGCGTCGTTTTTGCCGAAATCCCATCCTTTCGACCGCCAGCAGAAATTGAGGTCGTTCCTGCACGGCGGCACCATCGTGCCGTAAAAATCCAGCATCACGTCGCCCGGAAACTGCCGGCGCGAATAGATCAGGGCGCCGCCGTTTTCGCGGGTGAAGCCCGTCAGCACGCCGTTTTCCGCCTTCCATTCCCCGCCCGTGATCTCCCAGTTTTCCGCCAGGCTCCGTTCCGTGAACGGGTCCTCGAACAAAATTTCGGAGCTTTCGGGCGTCACCCGGTACTGATGCACGTAAAACATTTCAGATTCCCCCTCTCGTTTCTTCGGCCGCCCGGCGGGCCGCGGCCTGCGCCGGAGCGGGCGGCTCCGGCCGCGCCTCCCCGCCGCGATAGCCGGACGGCGAAAAGCCGAACGTCCTTTTGAAGGCCTTGCTGAAAGACTGGACGCTCAGGAAGTTCAGCATCAGCGCGATCTGGGTGATGCTGTAGCGGCCGCTGTCCATCAGCTCCAGGCTTTTTTCCATTTTTTTATAGCTGATGTAGCTCTGCAGCGTCATGCCGGCCTTCCGCCGGAACAGATGGGAAAGGTAGGCGCTGGAGTATCCGAGCTCCGCCGCGATGCTCTTGACGCTGCCGACGTCGAGGATGTTCCTCTCGACGTATTTGATGATGCCGTACACCGTGCCGCCCACGACGTTTTCGTTCGCCAGCGGCGCGGCCCGGGATTCTTTCTGGGGGTGGAACGTCCGGTACGTCAGGAGGATGATCTGGGTCAGGTAGCAGGCGACCATCCGCTGCGAATAGGGCGAGACGCTGTAGATTTCGCTGAGCATCTTGAGGAAGTGCTCCGTGACGCCCATCCGGTCCCGCTGCCTACGCTCCCCGACGGGGCCGTTGAAAAACTCGAACACCGGGTCCAGCTCCCCGTCCTTCGGCTCCCGGTTTATCTGGAAGCCGACGTAAAGGAACCGGAGGTTGTGCTGCCTGGAAGACTGGATGGAATGCCTCTCGCCTTTTTGGTTGATGAAGATATCCCCCTCCTGCACCGGGAAAGGCCTCCCGTTCACCGTGAAAAAGCCTTCCCCCGCGAGGATGAAGCTGATCTCGCTGCAGACCTGCACGTGTTCGGGCACCTCGTAGCCGCACTCGCAGCACAGCTCCCCCACCTGAAACAGGGTGATCGAGCCGTAGCGCCTGGGCTCCTTGAAAAACTCGTTGTCGAACTCGAAACGCCTTCCGAGGACGCTCGTCTCGTCCATCGCGCACCCCTCTTTTCTCCGGACGCCGGACGCGGCGGATTCAGAGATCGACCCAGACGCCCGGCGAGGCCGCGGCGTCCGCGGCCCGCTCGAGCACCGCCATGATCCCGACGGTCTCCTCCGCGGGGACCGCCCCTTCCCCCGTGGCGAAAAAGCGGAGGATATGGGAAAGAAAATTTTCAAAATACCTTGTGCACCGGTCGACGGCCACCGTCTTTTCGCCGTAGCCGAGCGTGAACCCGAACGGGCAGTCCCACCCGAACAGGCTCAGCGAGGCCCGCCGGCCGTCCCCGAACTCCAGCAGCAGGCCCGGCGTCGCCTTCGTACCGGAATACAGCAGGCGCCGGACCCCGCCGCCCATCAGCGCGAGGATGGGCTCCACCTGGTGGATCAGGTAGGTGCCGAAATCGCCCGGCCCCCTCGACGCGATAAAATCGATCCCGGACCGGTCGACGCCCTCGAACTCGCTCGAAAAACGCAGGGCGGAGCAGGAATACATCGGCGTGTTCCCGCGGCGCGCCATCTCGAAGATTCGTTCCGCGGCGGCGCGCGTCGGGGCGAAGGTCTTGTCGATAAAGGTCCGCTTGCCGGAGCGGAGCGGAAGAGCCGCCAGCTCTTCGTGCTTTTCCGGATTGTCGGGAGAGAGGACCATCAGGCAGTCGCTTTTCTCGACCAGCTCTTCCTCCGACCCCGCGAGCGGCACGCCGTATCTTTCGCTCCACTCCCGGCTGCCCAGGCCCTGCTCCGCGTCCTTTTCCGCCCAGGCGAGGGCCGCCTCCGCCTTGCCGCCCGAAAGCTCCCGAATCATCTTCGGGTAATGGTTCGCGTGCCATTCGTCCAGATAGTAATCGATGAATCCTATCTTGATCATTTAGTCACCCTCCGGAAAGCTGATTTCCTTTTTTTGCTCCGAAGAATCATAAAGGGCCTGGATGATCTTCTGCGTGACGACGACCCGGTCGATATGAGACGGCAGCTTTTCCCCGGTCCGGATGCAGTCGAGGAACGAATCGATCTCGTTCTGGAACGGCGGCTTGGAGGAAAAGGAGGGCGTGATCTCCAGCAGGCTCCCGTTCTTCGCCGTATAGAGCTTGAAGTTGCCGAGATACTGCAGCCGGATCCCGGCCTTATCGCCCAGAAAGTCCACGTACATCTCCTCGACGCCGATATTCTGCGCCCACGCCCCGTTGAGGGTGATGGTGGGGCCGTCCGTGCGGATCAGGCCCGTGATGAAATCCTCCACGTCGTAGGTCCCGTCGAGCTTCGGCGGGCCCGCCCACATGTCCACATAGGCGTAGTCCCGCATCTTCCTGCCCAGCTTGCTGTACGCCTGCCCGCTGACCGTCTTCGGCGCGGGGTCCCCCACGCAGTGCAGGATCAGGTCGATGAAATGCACGCCCCAGTCGATCAGCACCCCGCCGCCCGAGACCGAGCGCGTGGTGAACGCCCCGCCCAGGCCGGGGATGGAGCGGTGGGACCGGAAGCTGCCGTAGACATGGTACACTTCCCCCAGTTCGCCGGCCCCGATCAGCTCCCTGATCTTGTTGACCGCCGTGTTGAACCGGTTGACCACGCCGATGTTCAGGACCTTTCCGGTCTCGTGCTGAACCCGCTGCATCTCCAGCGCCTCGGCGTAGGTGCGGGCGGCCGGCTTTTCGCAGAGCACGTGCTTGCCCGCCCTCAGCGCCTCCGTCGCGATCCTGCAGTGCAGGTTGTTCGGCGTGCAGACCGAAACAGCCTGCACCTCCGGGTCGCTCAGGACCTCATGGTAATCCTCGACCGCTTTGCCGCAGCCGTACTGCCGGACCATCTCCTCCGCTCTCTCCGGCAGGATATCGCAGAAATACCGGACCTCCGCGTTTTTGTTGTTCCGGTAGGAAGGCGCATGCGCATTCTTTGCAATATTGCCGCATCCGATGATTCCAATCCCGATCTTTTCCATTTTTATGCCTCCAAATTGATGTTGCGCCGAGTTGCAGCCGGGAATAGTCCTGTTCGCAGATTCCCTAAAAAGCGTCCGATGATTCCATCTCTTTTATTCGTATTATAATTCCTGTCCGTCCGTTCCGCGTCGTCCCTAAGTGATAATTTGCTTGCCCGAAATTGATCTTTTTGTGTATTCACCATAAATTCGGCTGTAAAACCGGCTGTTCCCAGCATCGGATGGAACAGGGATAAAGTCAAGTCCTACTTTATGGGAAAGAAAAGAAGCAATTCCGGACAAGCGCGCGCGGCCGCGCGTGGCTTATAATAAATCCCGGGCTTCCGCCCGTCCGAAAAAAGCAAGTGGAGAGATTCAGCTATGCAAAAATCCTACAGCGTCATGGTCATCGGGTGCGGGCATATGGGCGAAGAGCACCTGCGCGACATCTACTACAGGGACCGCGTCCGCATCGCCGCCGTGATCGACCGGGACGAATCCCGGGCGCGGCTGGCCGCAAAAAAATTCGGCGCCGAGAATTTCGGCACCGATTACCGGGAGTTCCTCGATCCCGGAAAAATAGACATCGCCGTCATCGCCACCTACGCGGCGACCCATCTCCCGATCCTCCGCGAGTGCCTCGGCGCCGGCATTCACGTGCTGTGCGAGAAGCCCGTCGCAGCGACGCTGCCGGACGCCGAGGCGTTCTGCGAGACGGTGCGCGCCGCGAAGCCGAAGGTTCTCGTCGGCCATATCCTGCGGCACAGCGAGACCTTCCGGCAGGCCGCGCGCCTGATCCGCGGCGGCGCGATCGGCTCGCCCATCGTGATGAGGATGGTCCAGAACCACCACGCGATGGACTGGGAGCGGTATAAGAAGCTGCTCGCGGACTGCCCGCCCGTCGTGGACTGCGGCGTGCACTATTTCGACATCATGCAGTGGTTCACCGGCGAGCGGATCGTCCGCCTGAGCGGAGTGAAGGCCTCCGTGGACGGCGACGTGCCCGCCGGGTCCTACAACTACGGCATCGTGACCGCAGTGCTTTCCGGCGGATCCGTCGGCTATTACGAGGCGGGGTGGGGCAACACCGTCGCCTCCGGCAACCTCAAGGAGTTCATCGGGCCCAAAGGCCGCCTCTCCGTCGTCCCCGCTGGCCAGCGGCAGAGCCACCGCGAAGAGGGCGACCTGATCGAGCTTTACACCTATCCGCAGCGGGAATACCGTTCGATCAACGTCCCAGCGCCCCCGCACAAGCCCACCTACCGGCAGCTTCTGAACCTGATCGGCATGATCGAGGGGACCGAGGAGGCCGATCCTCCGATCGGCGACGTTCTGACCTCCTGCCGCGCGGCGTTCGCGGCGGACCGGGCGCTGCGGACGGGCGTGACCGTCCGGCTTTAGACGTTCCGCCCTTACCGGTCCGCAGGCGCCACTTCGACCTCGTCCCCGCCCCGGCGGACGGACTCCTCGAGAGCGCACAGCAGCCGCATCGGCAGCAGCAGCGGCTCGTAGCTTTCCGGCGCTTCTCCGGCCCGCGCGCGCGCGAGGAAATCCGCAAACCCCTTCTGATAGATTTGCGAGGTGTCCACGCGCCGCACGACGACGCCGTCCGCGGCGTAGAGCACCCCGTAGTACCGGGGGGTCTCCGCGAAATTCACGGTCACGGTGAAGCCGGGGTATCTCGCCAGAGCGGTCAGATTCCCGCCGTTCACGTCGGTTCTCACCGAGCGCACGCCGGTCCCGAAGACCGAGACCAGCACCGCGATCCCGTGGGGGGCGTAAAAGCGGAGTCCGCCGTAGGGGCTGCGGAGGTCGGCCGGGTAATTGACCGCCGCGGAGCGGAAAGTCCCCTTCTGCCGCATCCGGCCGAAGCTCTCCCGCAGCGCCGCCACGTCGGCGCTGAACCGCACGGTGGAGCCGCCGGTCACGAACGTCCCGTGCGCCTGCGCCGCGCGGACCATCCGCAGCGCGTCGGCATAGTCGGCGGCCAGCGGCTTATCCACCCAGGCGGGGATTCCAGCCTCCAGAAAGGGCAGCGCGTACCGCGCGTGCAGGGCGCCGTCGCGCGGGACCACCATCACGGCGTCCACCCGCCCGATCATGTCCTCCGCCTTTTCCGCGATTCGCGGGATGCGCCCCTCCCGCGCGGCCTCCCGGGTCCGGGCGGCGTCGCCGCCCCAGATCTCGGTCACCCGCGCGTCGCCGAACGGGAAGCTCCCGTCCTCCGCCGGCAAATTGGCCAGGCACGCGAACGCGGGCGCGTGGGTGCTTTCCGATCCGATCATCCCGATCCTCAGCATGTCGGTCTCCTTTCCTCCGCGGGCGCGTCCCCGCTCCCGCCGCTCAGAATTTCACGCCAGACGGTCTCGTACTGCGCCGGCGTTTTGCGGGGGAACGCGCCGCAGATTTTCCGCGCCTCCCCCGCCCCGTCCGACAGCAGGTCGATCGCCGTCATCGCCATCAGCTTCGCGGGCAGCAGCACGGCCGTGTCCGGGTCCCGCACGGCGAACCCGCTGCTGTGGGCCGCCCCGGAAAAGCCGCTGACCGTGGGCTGGATCACGGGCATCACGGCCCCCAGGTCCCCCATGTCCGTCGAGCCCGCGAACGGCAGGCCGGCAAAGACGGCCTCTTTGCCCAGCAGCCGCACCGCATTGGCGGCGAACAGGGCGCTCATCTGCCGGTCCTGCGCGAGGGGCAGGTAGCCGGGCAGGTCGTCGATCTCCGCCCGGGCCCCGACCATATAGGCCGCCCCCCGGATCGCCCGGTTCACCTTCCGGTCGGCGTCGAGCATGGCGGGGACCGAGCCGGCGCGCACATAGCTCTCCATCCGCACGTCCGCCGGCACGATGTTGACGAGGTCGCCGCCCTTCGTGACGATGGGGTGCACCCGGACCGAATCCTCGTCGCGGAAGGTCTCCCGCTGGGCGTTGATGCCCATGATCGCGAGCGACGCCGCGTTGAGCGCGTTGATCCCCTTCTCGGGCGCGCCGCCCGCGTGCGCCTCTTTCCCGATGAAGCGGACGGCCTTCCCGATAAAGCCCATCGCCGGCCCGCCGACGACCACGCGGGGCGCCGGGTAATCGGCCTCGCTGTGCACCATCATCGCCAGGTCGATATCGTCGAAGGCCCCCTCGGCGATCAGCTCCTGCTTGCCGCCGATATGCGCGATCTTCCCGTCACGGATCAGCCCGCGGCGGTACTCGATCTCCACGTACTCCTCCGCCGGCGTCGCGAAAAAGCACAGGTCGCCGTCCAGCTCCTTCAGGGCGTTTGCGGCGGAAAGCCCAAGCCCGCAGCCGTACAGCGCGGCGATCTGCGCGTTGTGGCCGCAGGCGTGGGCCGCGCCGGTGGCCGGGTCGGCGTGCGGATGGCCGGGGCAGCACACGGCGTCCAGCTCCCCGATCAGGGCGAGGCGGCTCCCGTGCGAGCGGCCCCTCGCCCAGCCCTTGAGGCCCGTGAGGGCGTGCCGCGTGATATTCTGAAGCCCCAGCTCCCGGAAAAGCGAGAGCGTCAGCGCCGAGGTCTTCCGCTCCTTGTATCCCAGCTCCGGGTTGCGCAGAATCTCGTCCCCGACCGCCAGAATCTTTTCCCGTTCGTCATCGATGGCGGCGCAGACCGCCGCTTTCAAATCGTCCATCTTCAAGCCCCTTTTACTGCCAGCCCGCAAGGTTCTTCCGGACGAACTCGTCGTCGTTCAGATGCGGATAATCGCGGCACACCCGGCCGATCTCCTCCGCCTGCCCCGGCGAGAGCGTCTCGGCCGGGTCCAGGCACCACACGCCGGCCATCAGCCCCTGCCGGCGCAGGACCTCATGCACGCCGGGGATGCACCCGGCGAAGTTGTTCGCCGCGTCGAAAACCGCCGCGTTGCAGTCCGTGACCTGTGCCGCCAGCGTGAGCAGCGAAGCCGGGATCTCTTCCCGGTCCCGGCACGCTTTGATCCGTTCGAACAGCCCGACGGCCGTATGCGTCCAGACCGACCAGTGCCCCAGCAGCCCCCCCGCGAAGCGGACGGCGCGTTTTTCCCCGTCCGCCGTCCGGAAGGAATACTTCGTCAGCAGATCCGCCACGAGGTTGTCGTCGTTCCCAGTGTAGAGCGCCACCTCGTCCGCCCGGCGGGAGCAGGCGCAGCCGCGCGCCAGGTCGATCGTCCGGTAGCGGTCGAACGGCGCGCATTTGAGCGCGACGACGTTCGGCGTGTCGGCCACGGCGCGCCAGTAGTCGCACGAGAACCGCCGGCCCCCCACGGCGCTCTGAAGATAGAAGCCGATCACCGGCATCACGGCGGCCACCGCCGCCGTGCGCTCCACCATTTCGCGCTCCGTCAGCCGGCCGAGGCCCGAGGGGCTCAGCAGCACGGCGTCGTAGCCCAGACGCCCGGCCAGCTTCGCCTCCGCCACCGCCTGCCCGGCGGGCCCGCAGACACCGGCCACCCGCACGACCGTCCGCCCGGCCCTTTGCTCATAGGCCTCCATCTCCTCGGCGGCGACCCGCAGCACCGGCTCCAGCAGCCCGACCTCGGGCCGACGGATGGCGAACTGCGTGGTGTGCACCGCGACCGCGATGCCGCCCGCCCCGGCGCCGAGGTAATAGCGGAGCAGCACCCGCTGCCCGTGCTCGTCGAACTCCCGGCGCCCGTTCAGCGCCAGCGGGATCGCCGGGATGAACGCGCCCTCGTGCAGAATCGCAAGGGCCTTCGCCCGTCCGCCCATCAGTAGTTGCCCCCTCTCTCCTCGAAATGGGTCGGCTTGCCGAGGTTCCGGCCGCCGTCCCCGATCCACTGCGCCTGCCACTCGATCAGGGTCTCGAGCGGCACGTCAGGGTAGCCGAAGATCCGGCACATCCGCCCCGCGTTGCTCAGATAGGCGGTGCCGGTCTCCTCGCCCGAAAAGGCCGGCTCCTTCCCCAGCAGCTCTCCCAGCTTCTCCGCCGTCCGGCGGACCGGGACGGTCTCCGGGCCGGTCACGTTCAGCCGGAACACGCCGCTGTCGGCCTTGAGCAGGCTGCGCAGCGCGATCTCGGAGGCGTATCCCTGCCAGATGCAGTTGAAGCACGGGGACGAAAGCGAGATCGGCTTCCCCGCGAGGATATCGTGCGCCAGATCCGACAGCACCCCGTACCGCAGGTCGACGGCGTAGCTGAGCCGGAAGATCGCGACGCGCGTGCCGAAGGTCTGGGCCGCGTACTCGAACATCCGCTCCCGCGCGAGGCACGACATCGCGTATTCCCCCACGGGCCGGGGCGGCGTCTGCTCCGTCGCTCCGCCGCTCGAGACGGGCACCAGCGGGTAGACGTTGCCGGTCGAGAACACGGTGATGCGCGAGTTTTGGTACCGCTCCGCCGCGCGGGAGGCGAGCCAGGCGTTCGATGCCCACGTGCCGGCCTCGTGGCCGACCGTGTTGAACTTCTTGCCCGCCATGTACACGACGTTCTCCGCGTCGGGCAAAGCCTGAAGCGCGCCCGGGGCCAGCAGGTCGGCGCGGATCGTCTCCACGCCGCAATCATTCAAAGCCTCGGCGGTCTTCGGGTCGCTGAAGCGGGAGACGGCGATCACCCGCCGCTCCTTCCCGGATCTCTTCACGGCGTTGCGGGCGAGCCTGCACAGCGTGGGGCCGACCTTGCCGCCCGCCCCCAGGACCATCAGGTCGCCGTCCAGCTCCCGGAAATCCCCGACCAGGGCTTCCGACGGCGTGGCCAGGCGTTCGTCCAGAAGGGCCTCCGTCCATTTCGTTCTCATGTCCTCATTCCTTTCTTCCTGCAGCGATTTCGATCCGGCTCCGAAAACGGGCTTGTTTCTCCCCCGCCTCCGGCGGGGGAGAAACAAGAGGCGCCCCGAAGCTCAAAAAGCGCTATGAAATCTTTCCGGCCTTCCGACGCCGCCTCACGGGAACACCGGGCGGCACCGCTTCGCGTCCACCAGGCGGCGCAGCGCGATCATATAGGCGGCCATCCGCAGCGTCACGCCGGATTCCTTGCCGGTGCTCCAGACCTCGTCGAACGCCTTGGTCAGGATCTTCTCGAGCGAGCGGTTGACCTCCGCCTCGTCCCAGAACAGCGACTGGATGTTCTGCACCCACTCGAAATAGGAGACGATCACGCCGCCCGCGTTGGCGAGGATATCCGGCACGACCACCGTCCCCTTCTTCTGAAGGATGCGGTCCGCCTCCACGGCGGTGGGGCCGTTCGCCGCCTCCACGATGACCGGCGCCTGGATCGCGCCGGCGTTTTCCGCGGTGATCTGGTTTTCGAGCGCCGCGGGGATGAACACGTCCGCGTCGCAGGTGATCACGCCGCGGTTGTCCGTGTGGCGCACGCCCTCGGCCCGATAGTCCCGGATCAGCGCGCCGGGGCGCTTCATGAAGTTCCGCAGATCGGGGATATCGATCCCCTCCGGGCGGAGGATCCCGCCCGAAACGTCGCTGACGCCCACGATGCGGCAGCCGCTCTCCTGCAGAAGCGAGCAGGTCACGGAGCCGACGTTCCCGAATCCCTGCACGGCGATCCGGGTCCCGGCGGCCTTGGCGTTCATCCGTTCCAGCGTTTTGAGCGTGACGAGCGTGACGCCCCGCCCGGTCGCCTCGTGCCGGCCGAGCGAGCCGCCGATGCAGATGGGCTTGCCGGTCACGACGCCCGGCACCGGATATCCCTTCATCATGCTGTAGGTGTCCATGATGAGGCCCATGGTTTTGGCGTCGGTGTTCACGTCGGGCGCCGGGATATCCTTTTCCGGCCCGATCAGGGGCAGGATCATCGCCGTGTAGCGCCGGGTCAGCCGCTGCAGCTCCTTCGGGCTGAGCCGGTTCACGTCCACCTTCACGGCGCCTTTGGCGCCGCCGAAGGGAATGTTCGCCACGGCGCATTTCAGCGTCATCCAGGCGGCCAGCGCCTTGACCTCGTCGATGTTCACGTTCGGGTGGTACCGCACGCCGCCCTTGCAGGGGCCGCGCAGGCTGGAATGCTGCACGCGGTAGCCCTCGAAGACCCGGACGCTCCCGTCGTCCATCTCGACCGGGATCGAAACCTTCAGCTCGCGCTCCGGATATTCCAGCGTGATGTATTCGTTTTCCTCGTACCCGAGCTTTTCCGCCGCCTTCCGCAGGACGGCCAGCATATTGTCGTAAGGATTATAGCGGGCCCCTGCGGCATTCTGATTTTCCGACATGGCAGACACCTCTCTCTGATTTTCCGTGGGAGTGGGAACGCCGGCCGGCATCGGACCCCATCGTCATCCTTTCGGACGCGATCCTATTTTAGTTGAAATTTCCGCCGTTTTCTCACTCTTTTCTATCAGAAAATTGAACTATCTTATGACATTGCGGGCCGC